>Ga0364860_10111_pt1 | contig 63293 bp, 58 predicted proteins | sample ExccelAu500001D4_FD_206916 | JGI IMG/M metagenome (GOLD analysis project Ga0364860, IMG submission 206916) | Enriched cells from Trout Bog Lake Hypolimnion, Wisconsin, USA - BchlTB.Aug20.5000.01 .D4 | ecosystem: Environmental > Aquatic > Freshwater > Lake > Hypolimnion/Profundal zone | place: USA...
CCCTATTTATTTTCCTTGTGATTCGCTTTTAATTATAACAGCAAAAAAAGCTGCTCAAAAAACAATCCTTAAAAATATTGATACACATACACCACAAATATTTTTCGGCACCATTGTTACAGGAGATATTTTTTTAGCGGATTCAAAAAAGAATAAAGCATTAAGAGAAGATTTCAATGCTGATGCCACCGAAATGGAAGGCGCAGCAGTAGCGCAGGTTTGTTATCAGCAGAAAGTACCGTTTTTAATCATTCGTTCTTTATCAGATTCGGCGAATGACAGTGCTACACTGGATTTCGTAAAATATGGGAAAATGGCTGCAGAAAATTCAGCTGCATTGGTGCTGACTATTTTGTTGTTGCTGAAATAAAATATTCCAACTCTTTCGATAAATTCAAATACGGATATTGTTCCTGTAATGCTTTTGTCTTTTCAAAATAGGAATGCAGGAATTTTTTATGCTGTTCTGTATTTGGATTAAAAGGTTTGTGCTGAAATGCAAGATTAATTTCAGCGATCTGTTTCATCAATATTTTTGTTTCTTCATTCATACTGGCATCAACAAATTTATTCCAAACATATTCTGTTGCTGCATAATTAGGATGCACCAAATCTTCCGCATAAAAACGGTAATCACGCAGATCATCGATCACCAATTCGTAAGCAGGGAAATAATATAATTTTTCCAATCGGTCATTTAATTCATGCACTGCTTGAATTAATACAGCTTTGCTTCTGTTATTGTCGATCACACCTTCACGTAAGTGGCGAACAGGGCTGATTGAAAAAATCACTTTGATATTCGGATTGAATGCACCGAGTTTATCCAACATTGTTCCTAATACTACCATCACCTGGTCCACACGCATCAGTTTGCGTGAAAACCAGTCTGCAGGCGCTTTGTGATTATTCGCAGCAACAGTACCAACTGTTGCGTTTGCGGCTTTATCGGTTAAAGTGTACACCCATGCCGAACCCAGTGTGATCAATAAATAATCAGCCTTCTTTAAATAATCATGCGCTTCTTGGGTTGATGTATTTATTTTATGCACAGCATCTTCAGCAGTAATTCCGGAATAGCGGCTATGATGCTGCCAGCTATGCCATGTCTCATTGTGCTGAAACAAATCTTCAGAAGTATATTTTTTTTGTTCGATGATATTGATGATGGCTTCAGAAACACTTACGGGATTAAATAAAATACCATTCGGATTTTGTAATACATTGAACTGATGCTTCTGCAACTTCTCTCCGATGTTTTCCGTAAAACAAGAACCGATCAATAATAATTTATGCTGATGATGGATGGGCTGCTGTAATTTTTTTATATCAAACTCGTAATGAAATTTCATATCACAAAGCTAATAAACGATTTAGTGAGTATTATGTGATTTGCCGGATCACTTAAATATTTCTGATGCAATCAATAGACTTTCCTGCAAAGCATTGGTATCAATTCCTTTTAACAAATTTCTTTCGGCTAAATATGCAATCATTAATTCAGAATCCATATTTCCTACCAAATCATCCTGTGCAAAAGGGCAACCGCCAATTCCTTTCAATGCACCGTCGAATCTTGTACACCCTGCATCCAAAGCGGATTGCAGCTTCTCTTTCCAATTGGTGGCAGTCGAATGTAAATGAACACCAAATAATGTATTTGGATATTTCGGGACCAAAGCACTCAATGCAAAACTGATCTGTTCAGGTGTTGCCACACCAATCGTATCAGCCAAAGAAATAATATTGATATTACGTTTAACCATCTCATCGGCCCATTGCAATAATATTTCTTTATTGTACGCATCACCGTAAGGATTACCAAACCCCATACTCAAATAAATCACCAATTCTTTATTGTTCTTAATACACAATTCCTGAATCTCTTCCACACGAATTAAACTTTCTTCGATCGTGCTATTCGTATTTCTGATTTGAAATGTTGGTGAAATAGAAAATGGAAAACCTAAGTACGTTATCCCATCAAACACTACGGATTCTTCGGCACCTCTTGTATTCGCAACAATTGCCAAAAGTTTTGTACTGTCATCTATCATCTGCAATCCGTCAATCACCTGCTTTGTATCTGCCATTTGCGGAACAACTTTCGATGAAACAAAACTTCCGAAATCAAGTGTATCAAATCCCACTTTTAATAATGCGTTGATGTATTTTATTTTTTGTTCGGTTGGAATAAAATGTTTCCACCCCTGCATGGCATCTCTTGGGCATTCAATGAGTGATATTTGTTTTTGATTGATCATTGACCATTTATATTCTTTGTTTCATTGCTTCATACAAAATAATTCCTGTGGCAACCGATACATTGAATGAATCAAATTTTGCCGCCATCGGTATGGAGAAAAAATAATCTGCTGCTTTTGCAAGATGTGCCTGAACACCTTTTCCTTCATCACCCATGATCACACAACAGGGTTCTTTAAAATCCAATTCAAATAATTTTTTATCCGCACGCATTTCACTCGTGAACACTTGAATGCCGTTCAAATGCAAAGTATCAACGGCTTTAATCAAACTGTTTACTCTGCAAATATTAATATGCTCCAATGCACCTGCACTGCTCTTCATCGCTTCTTCATTCAAAGCACCAACGCCTTTATCCGGAATGATGATGGCCTGTGCACCGCAGCACAAAGCACTTCTGGCAATGCCGCCGATATTTCTCACATCTGTGATTCCATCGAGCATTAAAAATAATGGCGTCTCTCCTTTCGATACAACAAAATCAATTACCTGCTGCAAGTCCATGTATTGCACCAAAGCAGCAAATGCAATCACTCCCTGATGATTGGCCTTGGTGAGATAATTTAATTTCTCTATCGGAACCAATTGCAATGGAATATTATATTCTCTTGATAAAGAACGGATAGCACTTACCACATCGCCATTTGCATTCTTCTGCAATAATATTTTATCAACGCCTCTGCCAGATTGAATAGCTTCTATCAAAGGTTGACGGCCGATTATTAATGAACTTTGTTTTGTTGCCATTATTTAGAATTTCAATTTCCCCTGCAATAATAACACCTGCACTTTTCTTAAAGCCAGGATGGATAATGCATCTGTTATCTCACCTTCATCTATCATATCAAATGCGGTTTGTAAAGGAAGTTTTTTAATTTTTAATTGTTCGGTTTCTTCTGGTTCTGCTTCATGCTGCGTTAATTCTGACGCCAAATAAAAAACACTGTTCTCATCACTCACCGAATTGGATAAATAAGAAGTTCCCAACACCTGCCATCTGTTTGCTTTTAATCCGGTTTCTTCCAGCAATTCACGTTTCGCACCCAACAAAGGATTTTCATTCTTCGGGCAACCGCCTTCCGGAATTTCCCAACTGTATTCATTAATAGTAAAACGAAATTGTCCAACCAGATAAGTATTCATTTCACTGTCAACGGGCACAATACCAATCGCTGTGTTTTTAAAATGTACTTTACCGTAAACGCCTTCTCCGCCGGATGGATTGATCACGTTGTAATGCATCAATGATATCCATGAATTTTCATATCGCTTTGTTTCATCAACGATCTTCCAGGGATTTACATTTTCTTCTTGTTCCATAAACCCAAAAGTAAGGATTGATTTTTTGTTACAGGCAGTAGAATTGCTATTGCCCTTAGTTGCGTCGCACACTTGTACTTTCTGTTCACTATTCAACAAATGACAATAAAAAACCTCTGCCAAAAAATTTGACAGAGGTCTTTATTATTCTGAATGAATTTATTTCAATCCAAAAGCTTTCTTCACTTTTCCAACATAATCCAATTTTTCCCAGGTAAATAATTCAACTTTTACAGTTTTTACTTTTCCATCAGGAGATTTGAATTCTTTGGTAACCACTTCGTTCTTGCGGCCCATGTGACCATAAGCAGCAGTTTCACTATAAATAGGATTACGCAATTTTAAACGTTGTTCAATAAAATAAGGGCGCATATCCCAAACGCTTTCAACGATCTTACTGATTGCACCATCACTCAATCCAACTTTTGCAGTACCGTAAGTATTTACATTAATGGATGTTGGCTGAGCAACACCGATGGCATAAGAAACCTGTACCAATACTTCGTCTGCAACACCTGCTGCAACAAGGTTTTTAGCGATATGACGAGTTGCATAAGCTGCGCTTCTATCTACTTTGCTTGGATCTTTTCCACTGAAAGCACCACCACCATGTGCACCTTTTCCGCCATACGTATCAACGATGATCTTACGACCGGTTAAACCTGTATCACCATGCGGTCCGCCGATTACGAACTTACCGGTTGGGTTGATATGATATTTGATTTTATCGTTGAAAAGCTTAGCATACTTTTTATACTTGGCTTTTACTCGTGGAATTAATATAGTGATAATATCTTCTTTGATCTTTGCCTGCATTTTAGCCTCAGTATCAAAATCATCATGCTGCGTTGAAACAACGATTGCATCAATACGAACAGGTTTGTTATTGTCATCATATTCCAAAGTAACCTGACTTTTTGCATCAGGACGCAAATATTTGATGGCTTTATTTTCCCTGCGCAAAGCAGCCAATTCAATTAAAATTTTATGAGCCAGGTCCAAAGCTAATGGCATATAATCGTCTGTTTCGTTACTGGCATAACCAAACATCATACCCTGATCGCCTGCGCCCTGTTCTTCTTTTTTCTTTTTATCAACACCTTGATTAATATCTGAAGATTGTTCGTGAATGGCAGAAAAAATTCCGCAACTGTTTGCTTCAAACATATATTCGCTCTTGGTATAACCGATCTTACGAATCACACCGCGTGCAATTTCCTGAACATCTAAATAAGCTTTAGATTTTACTTCACCTGCCAAAACAACCTGCCCCGTTGTTACCAACGTTTCACAAGCCACTTTTGATTGAGGATCAAACGCTAAAAAATTATCGATCAATGCATCAGATATCTGATCGGCCACTTTATCCGGATGTCCTTCAGATACACTTTCAGAAGTAAATAAATAAGACATAAAATTTCAATTGTGATTTATTGTTTATAAAGAATAACATTTAACGGTTGCAAATATAAGTGAGCAGCTACGGAGACCGATACATTAATATCAACATTTTATTAATGAATTTACCTATCAATCCAATAGACAATTACTTATTTGGACAATTCATTGTACAACTCTATATATTCACTCATATCAGTATCCCAGCCTTTAAAAGGAACAACTTTCTTACCCTTCACTTTTGAAAATTCTTCCACTAATTTCTTTTCTGTTTTTTCAGCACCAAACGTGATGGCATCTGCATAGGTTGCACCGCCTCTGAAAAGTCCGGTATTATTGTTATCCTTGAAAGGTTCGAGGTCTTTCTCTTTCATGTTCGCATTAATCAAAGCTTTCTTTAAAAAGTCAGCCCCCATCTTCTCTTTGAAAGTATTTTCACCAATTGTATAAATAACTTTACTGTTACTGAATACAGCTTCCTTTTTATATGCGGTTTTGATAAAGGCAGGGATCAATCCTGTCATCCATCCGCTGCAATGAATAATATCGGGGGGCCATCCGAATTTTTTTACAGTTTCTAATGCACCTTTACAGAAAAAAATCGTTCTAAGCCCGTTATCATCAAACCATTTTTCCTGTTCATCATGAAAAATCTGTTTGCGTTTAAAAAAGTCTTCATTCTCTAAAAAATAAACCTGCAATCTTGCATTAGGCAAAGAAGCTACCTTTATTTGCAAAGGATAATCATCATTATCAACAGACACATTGATGCCTGATAAACGTACTACTTCATGCAATCTGTGGCGACGTTCATTGATCACTCCAAAACGTGGCATGATGCAACGCACTTCCAAACCACTGTCATTACTTTTGATGGCTAATTTGTTTACAATTTCTGCAAACTCGGTCAGCTCCAAGTAAGGTGACATTTCAGTGGCGATAAATAAAATTCGCTTTTTAGACATTAGTTTGCCAATTTAGTGGGCAGTAAAACAAGTCGGCAAAGTTAAATAAAATACATCGAATATCAACGGATAACTGCTTCTGCTCCCTCTATATACACAAAAAGGGATACTAATAAAATCATTTTAACAGTTTGAATGATAGTAAAAAAGGTCGAATTATAAAAGGAACAGATGTTTGTTTACGAATTAAACTGCTGTTAACGATGCGTTCTGTAAATTGCAAAAGAATAGATGCTGCATGAAAAAAAATCTTTCCTCGCTTTTAAAATATGTTTTCTTTTTAGGACTGGGTGTATTCCTTGTTTGGTGGAGCCTGCATCAGATACCCGACACTAAATGGAAAGAGTTTGTTCAATCTTTGGCAAATGCCAACTATTGGCTGATCCTACCGGTTTTCGTGATACTCAGTTTAAGTCATATTTTCAGGAGCTTACGATGGAAGATACTCATGCGGCCAATGGGTTATGACCCATCTTTTATCAATACTTTTTTTGCTGTGATGATCGGTTATCTGGCAAACCTTGCGGTTCCGCGTTTAGGTGAAGTTTTGAAATGCACCATTCTCGCAAAATATGAAAAGGTTCCTGCAGAGAAATTAGTCGGGACTATCGTTGCCGAACGGGCTTTTGATGTTATTTCTCTCGGCATTGTTTTCTTTATTGCATTCGTCACTCAATTCGGAATTGTAGGCGAATATGCAGCTCAGATATTCGATCAGCTTTTAAAAAATAAAAGCGGACATTTTTCTTCTACCAAGGTTTTGATAGTCGTGGGAATCCTATTGCTGCTCTTCATTGTATTGAAAATTTGGTTCAGGCAGTTTGCACATTTATCAATAGTTATTATTATCAAAAAAATTCTTCGCGGTATTTGGGAAGGCGTAACAAGCATCCGAAATCTGAAACAAAAATGGACATTCATTTTTTATACCATTGCTATCTGGAGCATGTATATTGCGGGTACATGGGTAGGCTTGCACGCTACTATAGGTACAGCAAATGCCAGTTTTGCCGATGCCATAACAGTATTGGCATTTGCAAGTATCGGTATGATCATTACCCCCGGTGGCATTGGGGCTTATGCTTATTTTATTGCTAAAGTTTTGGAGAAAAGTGATATCCCTTTTGAAATTGGTTATGCCAACGGTACTTTGCAATGGTTTGCACAATTTTTAATAGTGGTAGTGATTGGTTCTGTTTGTTTGGTTCTTTTACCATGGTATAATAAAAAGAAAGTTGAGAGCCTCGAGCCATGAGTTGTTAGTAAGCACCAATTAGTTTTTTACAAATTATTTTATGAGGAATATTGATGCAATAGAAAAAAAAATATTTGAGTTACCCAAGCTATTAGCAACCATTGCAGGATGGAAGGTAAATGGAAAAACCATTTCATTTACAAATGGCTGTTTTGATATTTTGCATGAAGGCCATATTTTTTCTTTGTCGCAAGCCGCGAAAGAAGCCGACTATTTGATTGTGGGAGTGAATAGTGACGCAAGTACAAAAAGATTAAAAGGCAATGAACGCCCGGTCAACAATGAAAAAAGTCGTGCATTGATTTTAGCAAGCCTGATGATCGTTGATGCGGTTATTATTTTTGAAGAAGATACACCTCTGCAATTGATCTCTTCCATTCTTCCCGATGTTTTGGTAAAAGGCGGTGACTATACAATTGAACAAATTGTTGGCGCCAAAGAGGTAATAGCAAATGGCGGAAGAGTGTTCATCAATCCTATTATTCAGGGATTTTCTACAACAAGTATACTTGAGAAGATCAGAAGACTGGGATAGTAATAAAGTCATTCAGGGAAATATATAACAAGCCTACTTGCAGCATTTTACTTCCGCTGAAACTATTTGCTTTTCTTTTCCGTATTTATTGGCATGAAAACAAATATGGGCATGTTATTCGTCTTCAATGCGTTTGTCACATCACTCTTCATAACAATATCCTGCAATAAATCAACTGTTCCTGAAATTTTAACAGACAGCAGTATGAATGTATCTGCAAAATCATTCTTGGCATTGGGTGATTCTTATACTATCGGACAATCTGTTACGGACTCTGAAAGGTTTCCGGCGCAAACTGCAGCTTATTTAAGAACAAATGGATTCAATATCAAAACACCGCAATATATTGCAACAACAGGATGGACAACTGTTCAACTGATCAATGCCATTCAAACTGAAAACCCACAAGGTCCTTTTGATATCGTAACATTATTAATTGGTGTGAATGACCAATACCAAAACCTTGATACTGCCGGCTACCGAATCAGATTCACTGAGTTATTGGAAAAATCAATATCACTTGCAGGTAGTAAAATCTCTCACGTTTTTGTTTTATCTATTCCAGATTACAGTGCAACACCATTTGTAGCTGCTACGGATAAAAAAAGAGTAAGTAATGAGATTGATCAATTCAATTATATCAATAAACAAATAACCGATTTTTATAAAGTTGTTTATGTTGATATTACTCCATCCACAAGACTCGCAGCAACTGATGCATCTTTAATTGCAAATGATTATTTACATCCATCGGGAAAAGAATATAAAGTATGGTCTGATCTGTTGGCGCCTGTGGTTTTGAAAGCACTCAAGTGATCAAACATTCACGATCAACACAGGTATAGGCAGTTCATGCCTTACTGCTTCGATGGTTTCACCGAATAAATAGTCTTTCAACCCTGTGTGACGGTGTGCACCCATTACTAACATTTCAGCATTCGACTCACGAACAATTCTTACGATCTCTTTAATACGGTTTCTATACCCGATATGAATTTCCACTGAATAACCCAACACATGCAATTGTTCTGCAAAATTTTCAAGGCGCTGTTTATCTTTTCTGGTTTCATCATCGTCACTTTCTTCACCTAAAAATTTTGCAGAAACACTTTCTACAATATGCAATAAAACATAAGTCGCACTTTTATGCCCCTGATTAATGGCATGTGCGATCAGTTTCTCATCATTCAAACTGAAATCTAAAGCAATGGCGATCTTTTGTGTGTGATTAATCGTGAGATTATGTAATGACGGCACTTCGCTGTGCAAACGAATATTGTTTTGCCTGTGTTGCTTTTGAAGCATAGGCAAAAACGTCATCGTGAGAAATAACCATATAAAAGCAATGCCTGCAATGATGACGATGATTTTCCAAAATATCTCACCGGGTTGATGAAACAACAAATTGCATTGTTCCATCACCATTTTTGAATTGAGATACAATAACACGATGGCAACTATCCAGGAAATTGTTTTAGTGAACCCTTTGATCGCAAATTCGCCCATTGTTGTTTTATCACTTACAAAATGAATGAGCGGAATAACTGCGAAACCCAATTGAACACTTAATATCACCTGACTTAATACCAATAATGCATCGATCTTATTATCGCCATAAATTGTAATGACAATGATTGTTGGGATAATGGCAATTACTCTTGTCAACAATCTTCTCAACCATGGATTGATACGCAGTTTCAAATATCCTTCCATTACGATTTGTCCTGCTAACGTACCCGTTATTGTGGAGCTTTGGCCTGCTGCGATCAAAGCGATGGCAAATAAGATGGGTGCTAATTTTGATCCCAATAAAGGTTGTAACAATTGATGTGCATCTTCAATTCTTGCAACATGCGTATTTCCTGTAGTGAAGAAAACTGTTGCAGCAAGTATCAATATGGCTGCATTTACAAAGAATGCTGCATTCAGTGCGATGGAACTGTCAATCAAATTATATTTGATGGCAAGTTTTATTCCCTGCTGATCGGGTTTTATTTTTCTTGTTTGCACCAATGCAGAATGCAGGTATAAATTATGCGGCATTACGGTTGCCCCGATAATTCCCACGGCGATATATAAAGCATTATCACTTAAAAATCCCGGCATCAATCCTTTTGCGACTTCGCCCAAATGTGGTTTCGCTAAAAATATTTCAATTAAAAAAGATCCTCCGATCACAACAACCAATGCAATGATGAATGCTTCTAATTTTCTGATACCATAATTCTGTAACCATAATAATAATAATGTATCTAATACTGTGATAGCAACACCCCAAATGATCGGCAATCCCGTTAAGAGATGGATGCCCAATGCCATTCCCAACACTTCTGCCAAATCACAAGCAGCAATGGCTATCTCCGCCAACACATACAAACAAAAATTTACGAGTGGAGGATAAACTTCTCTGTTTGCCTGTGCCAAATCTCTTCTGCGGACAATGCCTAACCTGGCACTTAAACTTTGCAGCAACAGCGCAATTAAATTACTCATCAATAAAACCCATATCAGTTGATACCCGAATTGAGCCCCACCCTGTAGATCAGTTGCCCAATTACCGGGATCCATATAACCAACACTTACCAAATAAGCAGGCCCAATATAAGCCAAAGCCCTTCTCCAGCCGGTTCTCGGTTGAGTGGTGTCAACAGATTCGTGCACTTCACTTAAGGAATTATTGTTATCGTAACCTTGTTGACTCATGTTTTAACACTGAATACATTTATTTTTGTTATCCTGCTCACAAGCTATAAAACTAACGGCAGAAATATTACTTTTAATCAATTAAATCTGCAAATGAAAAATTGGTTACTATTATTGCTTGTTGTTATTACGATCGGTTGTAAACATAAAAAGCCCGACCTCTCCGGCAACGAACCCGTAAAAATAAAAGATTTTATTGGAGCATTTACTATTATTGAATCGCAATTTTCGGCTGCAGATACCACTGTTGCAAAAATCGCTGACAGTACGATCATCGGGTATAAAGTTTTCACGCAGTTTATTCCGGACAGTGTCTTGACCAAAATGCAGATCATTCAAAAAGCAACCATCATCCAACCTGTAGGAAGAATTGAAAAACAAAAAGAGATCTATTTGCTTGCCACTTTCACACATCACAACAAAACAATTCTTGCAACATTTGTATTAGACAAAAAAAATAATTTCCTCTCTGCTAAACAACTACTAAGCAATGTATATGATGATGGATACAATCATTTTCTTTCCATCAATAAAGAACCCACATTCCTCATTAGCCGTGAAAGACTGAACGCTGATAAGCAATTACAATTCACACGTGTAGGGTGGGTCTATAATAACAGTGGTAATTTTATGGTGGTGATCAACGACAGCAACGAGGACGAAAAGAAAAATAGTGTGATCATCAATCCGATCGACACTTTGCCGCATAAAAATAAACTGAGCGGAAATTATATACGTGACAAGAAAAATTTTATTTCACTGCGTGACCGTAAAGATGCCAACAGTTATATATTCTTCATTCATTTTGAAAAAGAAGATGGAAGTTGCACCGGCGAATTAAAAGGAGTGCTGAAAATGAAAACACCCACCACTGCTGTTTATGCAGAAGGCGGTGACCCTTGTGTGATCGATTTTACTTTTGATGGAAACGATATCACCATCAAAGAAAAAGGGAGTTGCGGCAACCGCAGGGGCATGGAATGTTTCTTTGATGATACTTTTACCAAAAGAAAAGAAACTAAAACTTCGAGAAAAAAATAATTTATTCACAGCATAAAGAACCGAGAACAATCGTTTGCGGTTTATATATGACTAACATAAAACAGGATATTGATCAAAAACTGATTTTTGTCATTTCTCCTTTTAGCACAATTTAATGTGTATAAAATACATTTTGCAGAAAAGCCTTTATATTGCAGCTCCAAAATTTTAAGAACGAAACAATAGTTTATGAATTTCAGAAGTTATCAGGTTCCTTATCCTATCGACGATCAGTATTCCAAGAAAGTATCTTATTTCTCTATGGAGTTTGCTATCCATCAACCCTTAAAAATTTACAGTGGTGGTTTGGGGTTTTTGTCGGGCTCACATTTACGCAGTGCGTATGAATTAAGACAAAATCTCGTAGGCATCGGCATTTTATGGAAATACGGTTATTATGACCAAACTCGAAACCAGGATCAGAGTCTGCAACCTGCCTGGATGGAAAAAAATTATTCTTTTTTAGAAGATACAGGAATCAAGTTTCAGATATTAATTCATGATCATCCGGTTTGGGTGAAAGCGATGTATCTGAATCCTGAAACATTTAAAAGTGCACCGTTATTTTTATTAACAACAGATCTTCCTGAGAACGATTATGTTTCACAAACCATTTGTCATCGTTTATATGATGCAAATGTTGCAACCAAAGTGGCACAGTTTATTTTGTTGGGAGTTGGTGGTGCAAAATTGATGGATGAAATTGGTTTCAATCCTGATGTATATCATTTGAACGAAGCACATGGCATTTCTTCTGCCTTTTATTTGCTCAATAAATTCAAGAGTGTTGAAAAAGTAAAAGAACATTTAGTATTCACTACACATACACCGGAAGAAGCAGGTAATGAAAAACATGATATTTATTTATGTCATAAAATGAGTTATTTCTGCGGATTGAGTATTGATGAAGTAAGAAAAATTACCGGCACTACAGATGATCAATTCAATCATTCACTTGCTGCATTACGTTTTGCAAGAAAAGCAAATGGTGTAAGTGCCTTGCATGGTGTGGTGAGCAGAGAGATGTGGAAGAAATATGAAGGCATTTGTGAGATCACCTCCATCACCAACGCACAAAACTGGAGATACTGGGCAGATAAGCAATTATACAAATTCATGGAAGAGGGCAATGACCTTGCCTATGATGACAGAAAAGTGTATTTGAAGAAACGCGCATTTGAAATTGTTGCTGATCAAACCGGAAAAATATTCGATCCGAATGTATTGACCATTGTGTGGGCAAGGCGTTTTGCAGGATACAAACGTGCAGATTTTTTAACACAAGACCTTGCACGTTTTGAAAGATTGATCAATGATTCAAAACACCCTGTTCAGATCATTTGGGCCGGAAAGCCCTACCCTGTTGATTATCCTGCTATCAGTCAATTCAACAATCTCGTTCATTTAAGTAAGAATTATAAGAACGTAGCTGTATTGGTTGGATATGAATTATCACTCAGCAAACGTTTAAAACAAGCTGCTGATGTTTGGTTAAATAATCCACGTGTACCACGTGAAGCAAGCGGAACAAGCGGCATGACGGCTGCCATGAACGGCTCCGTTAATTTTTCTACCGATGATGGATGGATACCTGAATTTGTAAACAACGGCAACAATGGTTTCGTTGTTCCAAAAGCTGATTATGCAAACATGAGTGTACATGATCAGGATGAATATGATCTGAATAAGATCTATGAAATATTAGAACAACAGATCGTTCCGTTATACTATGACAATTACGAAACATGGAGACAGATCATGAAGAACGGTATGAGAGATGTTCGTTTCCAATTTGACAGTAACCGCATGGCTGCTGAGTATTACAATATCATGTATAAATAGTTTCAACAAACATTTTTTTATAAATCCCTTGCAAGCTGTGAGGGATTTTTTATTCCACGCAAAGGCTCAACCATAAATACTATTGATAAAAGTTTCGAACGCACAAGCGTGCGACACAACAGAAGAATAATTGAAATACATATGCCGGTAGCATAAATCATTTCTGCTCTTTCCATCAATCTCTTACATTTACGTTCTAAAAAACACGCAATGAGAAAAATATTTTTACTTGTACTGTGCATTCCCTTATTTGCTGCTGCACAAACAAAACAAATTACTTTGGATGATATTTATAAAAAAGGAACATTCAGATCCGAGAATGTTCCCGGCTTTAATAGTTTGAAAGATGGCCGTTATTACACTGAATTGGATAACAACGGCAACCTGATCAAGAAAAGTTTTGCAACAGGCGAAACTGCGGGGACGCTGATCAGCAAAGGCGATATTAAAGATGAAAAAGGCAACGCATTGGAATTAAAAGATTTTGAATGGAGTGATGATGAATCTAAATTGTTAGTCTTTCTAAACAGAGAATTCATTTATCGTCGTTCTTCAAAAGCAATCGTATATGCTTATGATATTGCAACAAAAAAAACAACAAAAGTTGATGCAGATAAAATAATGCACGCCACTTATTCTCCCGATGGAAGCAAGATCGCATTTGTAAAAGAGAATAATCTGTATTATAAAAATTTATCAACGAACAAAACAACACAAATAACCAAAGATGGTAAATGGAATTTTATCATCAACGGCAATTGCGACTGGGTGTATGAAGAAGAGTTTGGTTTTACAAGAGCATTTCAATGGAGCCCGAAAAGTGATCATATTGCTTATTACCGTTTCGATGAAAGTAAAGTACCCACTTATGCTTTTGCAGTGTATGACAGTTTGTATCCAAAGCAATACAGTTATAAATATCCCAAAGCAGGTGAAGTGAATTCAATTATTGAAATTCATATTTATGATACAAAGTCTGCCGCAAATATTAAAGCGGATATCGGCAAGGAAGCTGACATCTATATTCCAAGAATCGCATGGACAAAAGATAACAGCAAACTCGCCATTACATGGTTAAACCGATTACAAAACGATATGCGCTTTTTAAGTGCGGATGCCTCAACCGGAAAAACGTCAGTTTTCTACGAAGAAAAAAATAAATATTATGTAGATGTGGTGAATATAAATTTTCTGAAGGATGGCAAACGTTTTTTAATTACCAGCGAGAAAGATGGCTATCAGCATATTTATCTTGAATCATTGGATGGCAAAGAAGAAAAATTGTTGACCAAAGGAAATTTCGATATTGTAAACACAGAAGGCGTTGATGAAAAAAATAATAAGGTTTATTTTATTGCAGCTTATCATTCACCACTAACAAAAGATTTTTGCAGTGTTGATCTGGATGGAAATAATTTTAAGTTGATGGATGAAAGAATTGGCTCGCACAGTATTCATTTCAATGATGATTTTACTTTTTATACAGATGATTTTTCAACCATCACCAAACCCAACAATATCAGCGTGTATGACATCAACGGAAAATTAATTCGCACATTAAAAGACAATAGTAAACTTTCTAAAACCATTGCTGAATACGGTTTTGCGAATGCTGAGTTTATAAAAATTCCTACAACTAAAGGAGAAACATTAAATGGTTGGATACTGAAACCAACAAACTTTGATGCTACTAAAAAATATCCTGTTTTGTTTTGTAATTACGGCGGTCCGGGTTCGCAACAAGTTGCCGATCGTTGGGGCGTTGTCAACCAATGGCAGCAAATGTTGGCACAAAAAGGTTATATCATTGTAAGTGTTGATAATACCGGAACAGGTTTTCGCGGCGAAGAATTCAAGAAGAAAACTTATTTACAATTAGGCAAATTTGAAATAGAAGATCAAATTGATGCTGCAAAATATTTAGGCACGCTCCCATACGTTGATGCAAAACGTATGGGTCATTGGGGCTGGAGTTTTGGTGGTTTCATGAGCAGTCTGGCCATTACAAAAGGTGCTGATGTTTTTAAAGCAGCCATTGCAGTAGCTCCCGTTACCAGCTGGCGTTTTTATGATAATATTTATACCGAACGTTACATGCGTACACCGCAGGAAAATGCAAAAGGTTATGATGATAATTCGCCTTTGAATTTTACTGATAAAATAAAAGGCAAGTTTTTGATTATTCATGGAACGGCAGATGATAATGTACATTTTCAAAATTCAGTGATGATGATCGATAAGATGATCAATAACAATATCGAATTTGAAAGCGGGTATTATCCGAATAAAAATCACGGCATTCGCGGTGGAAATACCAGCTATCATTTGTACACTAAAATGACGAAATTTATTTTGGATAATTTATAAATGAAAAGGTTTTGTCATCTCGAGGCACTCAAAAGGTGATGAACGAAATACTGTTTTTGAATTCATGCTTCGAGAACCTCAGCATGACATCGTACTTCTAAAGATCCCGCTGTAATTGAGTTGCAGCGGGATTTTTATTTTGTTACCGACTATTGTATTTTAATTTGGCTATTGTTCCCCTGATTCTTTCTGTGAAAGAATCGCACACTTTTACAACAAACCTGTATTCAACTTTTTTATCCTCGGTTGAAAAGCGCTTTAATGATCATGCCCGCCATTTTCGGATTTTCTTTTAATCGCCGCGTGCAATAAGCAAACCATTGTTTTCCATAAGGAACATAGACACGCATGGTGTGACCTTTATCAACAATTGATTTTCTGAGTTCAGGAGTAACGCCATACAACATCTGAAATTCATACATACTTTTTGGTACATTGTATTTTTCGATCAGTGTATATGCTCCTTCTACCAATGGTTTATCATGCGTAGCAATACCAACATAAATTTTATTTTGAAAAATATATTCAAGATCGTCGAGAAAATGTTGATTGATCTCTTCGTAAGATTTATAAGCAATTTCAGCAGGCTCGGTATAAATTCCTTTGCATAATCTGAAATTTAAAGCAGGCATATCAAGCATGTTTTCAATATCACTTCTCGTTCTTTTTAAATACGCCTGCAATACCAATCCAACATTTTTAGGAAATTCACCTTTCAATTTTCTGAACAATTCAATTTCAAGATCGGTGCATGGTGAATCTTCCATATCAACTCGAATGAAATTGTTGTGTGATGCGGCTTTTGCAACAATTTCTTTGATATGATTATAGCAAATATCTTTATCTAACAACAAACCAAACATCGATGGCTTTAAAGAATAATTTCCCTGAATGTTATTTTGCTGCGCTTTTTCAATTATTTCCAAGTACTCTTTTTTGTTTACTTCGGCTTCTTCCAATGTTTTAATGAATTCACCCAATACATCAAGTGTAACCAGGATTCCTTCAGAGTTTAGTTCTTTGCAACCTTTTATAGCTTCATCAATGGCGAGACCGGCAACATATCTTTTTGAAAAGATCCAAACAAAACTTTGCGGCATATAAGGCAGCAGCGCCGCTATTAATTTATTGAACATATTCTATACTATTTAAAACCAATAATTATTCTATTCAATTTTTCAGGTTGCAAAGTTATTTGCTTATAAATAAAGAAATATGCGAATAATCATTTGGAAAATGACAAAAATGCCTTACTAAATGATGCAAAATCGTTTGCAGTACAAGTGTGCGACGCAACTTGGCTGCCATATAACACTAAAGATGGCTATATTATTTCCAAATTGATTTATACTGCTTAGAAAATGATTCAAAAGAATTGTTGGGGTATCCGTTACCGTAATATTTAAGCATTGGTTCTATATCTTTTACATACAGCATTCCTCCTACAGTATAAGGCTGATTATCGGTAGTGATGATAACAGTAGTAGGCAAAATGAGATTGCCTTTGGCAACATATTCAAAAAATTCATGGAGATTATTTTTTTTATCGTGATTGAATTTTTGGTTGTTCCATTCTAACACTTCTTTTGATTCTGCATTAAATTTAAATCGGTAAAAATGTTCTTTCATGTATTCGTACACAGAATCATTCTGATAAGTGGTTCTGTCCATTTGTTTACAGTATTCGCACCAATCAGCGTACATGTCAATAATAATGGGTTTGGGCTGTTGTTTCATTAAAGTTTGTATCTCAGCCCAGCTTTGCCAGAGGTCTTTCTTCTTTTTATCCGGATTAAAAGAAGTAAGAACCGAAACAGTTAACAATAAAAGAAGAAACAGTTTAACCTTTTGCATGTTACATTTGTTATAAAACAAAAATAACTGTAAATGCCGAATAAAATCATTGTTGCCATCACGGGTGCCAGCGGCGCTGTTTATGCCAAAGTATTATTGGATAAATTGGTGCAACTGAAAGATCAATGGCAGGAATTAAGTGTGGTGATGAGCAATAATGCAAAAGAAGTATGGCAAACAGAATTGGGAAATGATGGTTATAAAAAATTTCCGGTAAAGTATTTTGAGAAGCATGATTTTTCTGCGCCTTTTGCATCGGGCTCTGCAAAGTATAATGTGATGATCGTTGCACCCTGCAGTATGGGTACATTAGGAAGGATTGCCAATGGTGTTAGCGACGATCTTGTTACAAGAGCTGCTGATGTTGTATTGAAAGAAAGAAGAAAATTGATTTTAATGGTAAGGGAAACACCCTATAATTTAATTCATATTAGAAACATGGAAACAGTAACACTTGCAGGTGGAATTATTTGTCCTGCAACTCCGTCATTTTATTCGCAACCAAAAACGGTGGAAGATATTGCTGCGACTGTAGTTGACAGGATATTAGATCTCGTGGGATTGGACTTATCTACATTTCGTTGGGGTACAAAATAAAAATCCCGCCTTACAGCGGGATTTGATATAGAAACATCCTTATACACTCGCGTTTTCCGCTTCTTCTTTTTTCTTCAGTTCAAACACAATTTTGCTGTTCTCTTTATCTAAAGAAGCAAGTAATGTATCTCCATTTTTTACATTCATACTCAGAATTTCTTCTGCCAACGGATCTTCCAAATATTTTTGAATAGCTCTATGCAATGGTCTTGCACCATATTGCACATCATATCCTTTATCTGCAATAAAGTCTTTGGCTTCATCAGTTAATTCCAAACTGAAACCGAGATTCACCAATCGTTTCATTACACCCTTCATCAAAATGTCAATGATGCTGTGAATATTCTCTTTCGTCAACGCATTGAAAATAACAACATCATCAATACGGTTTAAGAACTCAGGCGAGAATGTGCGTTTCAGTGCTTTTTCAATAACAGCTTTATTATTCTCTTCCTGATTCTGAACACGTGATGCAGTTGCAAATCCAACACCATCACCGAATTCTTTCAACTGACGAACACCGATATTGGATGTCATGATAATGAGTGAATTCTTGAAATCGATCTTTCTTCCCAAACCATCTGTCAACTGACCATCATCCAATACTTGTAATAAAATATTATAAATATCCGGATGCGCTTTTTCAATCTCATCCAATAAAATAACAGAATAAGGTTTGCGTCGAACTTTTTCAGTTAACTGACCACCTTCTTCATAACCCACATATCCCGGAGGTGCACCAATTAAACGACTTACTGTAAATTTTTCCATGTATTCACTCATGTCGATGCGAATCAATGCATCTTCACTGTCGAACATGTATCTCGCCAATGATCTTGCCAACTCTGTTTTACCAACACCTGTAGGACCTAAGAAAATAAATGTGCCAATCGGTTTTTTGGGATCTTTCAGACCAACACGGTTACGCTGAATAGCTTTCACTACTTTTTGTATCGCTTCGGTTTGACCGATCACCATTTCAGACATATCCGTTCCCATCTTACGCAGCTTCTCTGTTTCGGCCTGTACCATGCGTTTTACAGGAATGCCTGTCATCATACTCACTACTTCAGCGATATTTTCTTCACTGATAGGATAGCGTTTGTTCTTGCTTTCTTCTTCCCACAAATTTTTTGCTTTCTCTAATTCTTCGCCCAAACGCTTTTCAGTATCACGCAATGAAGCTGCTTCTTCAAAGCGCTGACTTTTCACTACTTTATTTTTTTCATTCTTTACATCTTCGATCTTCTTTTCCAACTCAACAATATCTTCAGGAACATTGATATTTTTTAAATGCACCCTGGCTCCTACTTCATCCAATACATCAATGGCTTTGTCAGGTAATAAACGATCGGTCATATAACGATCACTTAATTTAACACAGGCATCAATCGCTTCCTGATCGTAGATCACGTTATGAAAATCTTCATACTTGCTCTTGATATTATTTAAGATGGTAATGGTGTCTTCCACGCTTGGCGGTTCTATCAATACTTTTTGAAAACGACGATCCAATGCGCCGTCTTTTTCTATGTATTGACGATACTCATCCAATGTTGAAGCGCCAATGCACTGCAATTCTCCTCTTGCCAAAGCCGGTTTGAAAATATTACTTGCATCTAATGAGCCACTTGCCCCACCTGCACCAACAATGGTATGGATCTCATCAATGAACAAAATAACATCTCTGTTCTTTTCTAATTCATTCATGATGGCTTTCATTCTTTCTTCAAACTGACCGCGATATTTTGTACCGGCAACCAATGCAGCCAGATCAAGTGATATCACTCTCTTATCAAACAATACACGGCTTACTTTTCTTTGTACGATTCGCAATGCCAATCCTTCCACGATTGCTGTTTTACCCACACCCGGTTCACCAATTAATATGGGATTGTTCTTTTTTCTGCGGGATAATATTTGCGAAACCCTTTCTATTTCCTGTTCACGTCCAACAATAGGATCTAATGTCCCTGCTTCTGCCATTTTAGTGATATCTCTTCCGAAATTATCTAAAACAGGAGTTTTACTTTTTGCATTTGTAGCTGCTTTACCGGGGCGTTGTTGCTGAAAACCGGCTCTTTGCTTTTCATCTTCAAAATCATCTTCATTCTCATCAGAGAATTCGCTTTTTGGTGGCGGTGGAATATTGGTGCTCACCATACCCAATTCATTTCTGAAAATATCATAGTCCACATCAAACTGATTTAATATCTGAGTAGCAATATTTTCTTTATTCTTTAAAATACTTAACAATAAATGTTCTGTTTCAACCAACGGGCTTTTTAAAGCTTTAGCTTCCAAAACGGTTACACGTATTACTTTTTCTGCCTGTTTGGTCAGCGGCAGGCTGTTAATATTTGCAATGTTTTTGCCTGTTTTATCCTTGACCGCAAGCTCCACTTCTTTGCGTAATTCATACAGATCCACATTGAGTTGTTTCAATACTTTGATGGCGATATTTTCACCATCGCGTATCAATCCCAACAACAAATGTTCTGTGCCGATAAAATCATTTCCCAACCGTAAAGCTTCTTCACGACTGAAAGAGATGATCTCCTTAACCTGAGCTGAAAAATTATTATCCATATCTAATTTGGATTTATACAATTATAACGAATATTTTTGACCTAAGTTGCCATGCTTTTATACACATGGTGTTAACGAAATAGAAAACTATGCAAGTCAAAATTGATACCAAGGAAAAATTTACGGTCTTGCTGCCGCAAGAACCTCATATTTATGACAATATGGCTGCGGAACTCGCTGCCACATGCACAGAATATTTACGAAATGAGGTAAAGAATGTAGTTCTCAATTTACAGGCAGTAACTGCAATTGACGAAGGCGCAGCTCAATCGATTGCGCAATTACAACACGATTTTTATGAACAAAATGCTTCTTTTGTAATATGTGAACTGAAACCTGCACTGGAAGAAATTTTTGAAAAATTGGAATTGATGGAATTCCTGAATATCACTCCATCAGAAAGTGAAGCCTGGGATATTGTGCAAATGGAAGAAATCGAAAGAGAATTATTAGATGACGAGGATATTGCCTTTCAGGCATAAGAATAAGTGTCTAAAAGTAAATTTTCATATTTTGTAAGATCAATAAAAATGAATCAATGTTCGGTGTAACCATTCTGGGAAATAATTCGGCTCTTCCTGCTTACGAAAGGCATCCCACTGCTCAGGTTGTTACTTTACACGAACAATTATTTTTGATCGATTGCGGCGAAGGCACTCAAATGCAAATGGCGAAGTACAAGATCCGCAGAAGCAAGATCAATCATGTTTTTATTTCTCATCTGCATGGCGATCATTATTTTGGATTGATCGGATTAATTACCAGTATGGGTTTATTGGGAAGAGAAAATGAATTGCATTTATATGCACCGGCTGCCTTAAAAGAAATTCTTGATCTTCAATTTAAAGTAGCCGATACAAAACTTCCCTTTGCTTTACATTTTCATCCATTGGTCAAAGAAGGACTTATAGTAGAAGGAAAAAGATTTTCTGTTGAATGCTTTACAACACAACACCGTATTGAATGTTGGGGATTCATTATTCGTGAAAAAAAACATTCACGAAAAATTGATAAAGAAAAAGTTTTACAGTTCAACATTCCGGCTGTGTATTACAGCCATTTGAAAAATGGCGATGATTATGAAACAAAAGAAGGTAACATAATAAAAAATGAATGGGTTACTTTCCCCAATAACCCACCACGCAGTTATGCCTATTGCGCAGATACGGTTTATGATGAATTGCTTGCTGAGAAAGTGAAGGATGTTACAGTGATCTATCATGAAACGACTTATCTGAAAGATCTCGATGACCGCGCCGCTGCACGCTTTCACAGTACAACCGAACAGGCTGCCAATATCGCCATCAAAGCAAACACTGAAAAATTATTGATCGGACACTTCAGCAGTAAATACGAAGTGCTGGATCAATTCTTAAACGAAGCAAAAGAAGTATTTGAAAATACCGAATTAGCTGTTGAAGGCGTTACCTTTAAAATCTAATTCATCAACCAAACATAGAATACAGGAAACTCCTGTCGCCAGTATTTTTCTTTATGCTGACCAACAGGGTCAGTTAATCTTCGTAACTGATAATTTGATTTCTTAAAAAAAATGTCTGCCATTTTATTCATATCATTTATCATGGTAGCGCTTTCATTGCCACCGGCATAAAAAAACAATTTAGGATTATTGTTAGTTTCAAATTTTTCTGCATCGGTATATAATTGCGGTGCTAACCAAAATGCAGGTGAAAAAATGCCGGCTCCGCCAAAAACTTTCGGGTATTGGATCACAGCATATAAACTGATCAAAGCCCCCATGCTGCTGCCTGCCGTAAAAGTATATTCCGGGCCTTTTTTCGTTCTGTATTTGCTGTCGATGAAAGGTTTTAAAGTATTCACTAAAAAATCGACATACTGCTTGCCTTCGCCTTTTCCGAATTTATCATTATCGTAAGGATTATATTCTGTTATTCGTTTATCTCCTCCGTGATCTATCCCAACAACAATACATTCTTTTCCTGTTATTTGTTGTAAAGTATCTAAGCATTCATCAACTCCCCATTCTCCCGAAAATGCTGTTTGTTCATTGAACAGATTTTGTCCGTCATGCATGTACAACACAGGATATGTTTTTGAAGAAGATGCATAGGTCTTAGGAAGATATATCCATATCCTCCGCTTACGATTGAGTTGAGGGATATTAAAAGCAGTGTCAATTATTTTTACCTGCGGACTTGCCGAATAACGTTTAGGTCTTTCCGGATAATCATCTCTCCATCCTGCTATCACAAAATCAATGGAAGCATCTGCAGTAACATCAAGTACCCTGTCGCTGATATCTCTTCCATCGGCTGTGCATTCAACTCTTTCAAAACTTCCGCGTGTGAATTTGAATGCATAATTACCTGCAGGAATATCTTTCAGAACTACACCTTTTCTTGAACCTCCCAAAGGTTTCAACTTATAGTTCTCATCTTTCGGATTCCAGTTATTAAAATTGCCTGCCACATAAATATCATCATTTTGTTTGGTGGCTATATCTGTTACAACGAGTCGAACAGAATATTGCCCATCAGAAACAATCAGGATTGCTGAAAGAATCAGGAATAAGAATAGCTTTTTCATGCAATAAAATTATCACTTTAATTTTCAGAAAATAAAAAAGCCATTCAGTTTTGATGAATGGCTAATGATTTATGATGATAGATGGATTAATCCAGCACTTCGGCGTCTTTAGGGTATTTGCTTCTGTTATAAATAAAAGTATTATCAGGCAGATTGGCATTCGTATTAAGATTGGTCAAACTGAACTGAATTTTGTTATTACTCTTATCGAGGATGATTGCTTTTGTGATCATCACTTTATTCTTATCGATGAACACATTCACTTTCTGAAAATTTTTCTTTTTGTCGTTCGGTATCAATTCTATTTCATGAAAAGAGCCACTTGATGAAATCAGTTTATAAGAAAAGTCTTTATCATAAAAATTGGATAATAAATTCTGCGGACTCAGTGTTTGCCCACCTTCTTCAACAGTTGAAATAGTGATGGTTTTATTTCCATCGTAATTATAAATCTTAGTGCCGTCTGAAATGATCTCTGTCTTGCCCTGTTTCAGTAAATATTTTTGCCCTTTGATGGAAATATTACCTGATTGTGTGCCATTGTCTTTTCCTTTACTCGTAATTGACTTGAGCGAAAAAGTAGCCGTAATTCCTTTGAAAGTTTTAAACTTTTCACTTACTGCATCCAATACCTTTTTTGCGTTGGGATCGTTATCTCCGGCAAATGAAAATTCCGTTATACTCAGAACAGCAAGCAAAAGAATGTAGATCTTTTTCATATCAAAATTGTTAGCGCAAATATATGCTTTCAGTTATTCTAAGGATAAGGATTCGATAAAAGTTTAATGATTCAATAAAAATTAACCCATCGTTTGCAGAAATTCATCCAACTCCATTTCTGTTTTAAAACGGACTTCTCTTGCCTTGCTGCCAAGATTAGGCCCAACAATACCCGCAGCCTCCAATTGATCCATCAAACGGCCGGCACGATTGTATCCCAGCTTCATCCTTCTTTGAATCAATGAAGTACTTCCTATTTGATTTTGAACGATCAATCTGGCTGCATCTTCAAATAATGCATCTCGGTCATTTGCATCAAATTCTTTTCCTTCCATTTCTTTTTCATCCACATATTCAGGCAATAAAAATGCATGAGGATAGCCACGTTGAGCTGCAATGAATTCACAAACCCTGTCCACTTCAGGCGTATCCACAAAAGCACATTGCAAACGAACAATTTCTCCGTTATAACTGATCAGCATATCTCCTTTACCGATCAATTGTTCTGCACCACCTGCATCAAGAATGGTTCTGCTGTCAATTTTAGAAGATACTTTAAATGCAACCCTTGCAGGGAAATTTGCTTTGATGGTTCCTGTAATAATATTTACTGAAGGACGTTGTGTTGCAATAATTAAGTGTATTCCAACAGCGCGAGCCAATTGTGCCAGACGGGCAATCGGCATTTCTACTTCCTTACCTGCAGTCATAATTAAATCAGCAAATTCATCCACCACTAAAACAATGAATGGTAAATATTGATGACCTTTTTCAGGATTTAATTTTCTTGATGTAAACTTCTCATTGTATTCTTTAATATTACGACAACCTGCCTCTTTCAAAAGATCATAGCGGTTATCCATTTCAATACACAATGCATTCAACGTATAAATAACTTTCTTGGTATCGGTGATGATGGATTCTTCTTCACCGGGCAGTTTAGCAAGAAAATGTTTTTCAATCACACGATACAAACTCAATTCCACTTTCTTAGGATCAACCAAAACAAATTTTAATTGCGATGGATGTTTTTTATACAACAATGAAATTAATACTGCATTAATACCAACTGATTTTCCTTGTCCTGTTGCACCGGCCATTAATAAATGCGGCATCGAAGCCAGATCAACAATGAAATTTTCATTATCAATTTTTTTACCAATTGCGATTGGTAAAGAGAAATGATTATTTTGAAATTTATCACTTGCCAATAATGTTTTCATTCCCACAACTGTCTTGCGGATATTCGGCACTTCAATACCAATCGTGCCTTTCCCCGGAATAGGTGCAATGATACGAATGCCAAGCGCAGCAAGGCTCAGCGCTATATCGTCTTCCAGATTTTTAATGCGACTGATACGAACACCCGGTGCAGGAACGATCTCATACAAAGTAACTGTTGGACCAATGGTTGCAGCTATTCTTTGAATAGCAATATCATAATTCTTTAAAGTTGCAATGATCTGATTCTTGTGTGTTTCCAATTCTGATGGATCATGAACGATCTTTTCGCTCCCGTAATTTTCTAACAAATCAAGCGTTGGATATTTATAATCACGCAGATCTAAAGTTGCATCATATCTGTCTGTTGTGACTTTATTTACTGCTGCAGGTTTAACTTCTTCTTCCACCACTTTCTTTATTTCCAATTCCATATCAACAGAATCGTCTATCATTAGTTTTCCCTGATTCTTTTTTTCCGGAATTGTTTTGGGCTCTACCGTCATCTCAATGCTGTCTTCTGTTATCTCTTTTTCATTCACATCAAATTCATTCATAGGATCAACAGCAGATTCAACAACAGCGGGCACAATAAGCGTTCTGCCATTACCCTCATTCTTTAACTTATTTTGATTCAGTGCTTCTTCTCTTTCATTGATAGTTATCGGAGTTTCTTGCTCATTCAAATCCCATTCACCGCGAACAGGCAGTTCATCTTCACCTCTTTCAAAAAATTCCGGTTCTTCAATAATAGGTCTTGGTTTTCTTTCCGGCCATTTGAAGGTTGGATTAAAACGCCATATCACATAACTCAAAATACTCAACACTAATAATGCTCCCGTTCCGAAATTGCCGATCCATTTTATCGACCAACTGTTCAATAATTCTCCCACACCGCCACCCCAACTGAATTCAGTCCCCTTCGTTGCAAATGCAGCTGTCATACTGATCACAAGCAAACCAATAATCACATAACGAAGATTACGCACTAATGAGAACACTTTTTTCTCCACCAATAAATTAACGCCGAGTACAAAAAAGAAACTGCAGAATAAATAAGAAGCAATACCAAAACCTTTATAAATAAAATTATGTGCAATATATGCACCGAGTACACCGAGCAGATTATTCACTTTTACATCATCGGTTGCAAATATCTTGATGCCGAACTGATGCACTTTATCCTGATCTTCCTGCCAGGTAAACAAATAAGAAGTAAATGCAACAAAGAGAAAGATGGAAAATAGCAAGCTTACCGCACCTGCAATCTTGGTGGTACGTTCATCTTTTACAACTTCGGTAACCGTAACCTCCACCTCTTTATCAGCCGTTAATTGTTCCGGATCGGGCGGCGGCGGCGTTTTCTTTCGTAAGCTGTTCGCCATAGAAACAAATATAAGCTAACTGAAGAATGAGTTTTGTATTTAACCACGCATGTGGATTTCTTCTCAGCTTTTCTTGCGTCGCACTCTTGTACGGTGGATAACTATGGCGACAGGGCAATAAATTATTTTTTCAAGTAATTTATATTTAGCTTTATTATTATTATAATAAAACCATCTTTTATGAATCTTTTTGAGAAAAAAGAACCCGTAACTGTAGAAGTGAAAGGACATATACTTATTTGTCCGATTTGTTCCAATAACTTGTTCTGGACGAGAAAAGCACAATTAAATACTGCTGTTGCAACATTCTTTAAACTCGATTGGACAGATCGTTCTGCAACATGTTTTGTTTGTTCTGATTGCACTCACATTTTTTGGTTTCTTGGGTGATCTTAACTTTTCGGGACTTGTTAAATAGAACTCTAATTGCACAAGTGTGCGACGCAACCAAAGTCCCACAAAGCTTTGCAGCCAGTTCAATAAAATTTTACTTCTTCACTCCCAACAACAAACAGATCCATCCTGCAATGAAAAAAGCACCGCCAATGGGTGTAACAGGACCAACCCAATTCAATCCTTCCAGATTCATAGCTGTTTTGTAAGTAAGAAGGTATAAGGAGCCACTGAAAAATAATATGCCGAGTATAAATAAAAATCCGGCCCATTCAATGAGCTTGTTCTTAAAGTCTTTGTATAAAACGGCATTTAATGCTAACGCAAATACATGGTAGAACTGATAACGGACAGCCGTTTCAAAAATATTTAGTGAATGTTCATCAATGATCTTCTTTAACCCATGCGCGCCGAATGCGCCGAGTGCCACACTCAGTGCGCCGATAAAAGCTGCGGTTCGTAAATATCCTTTATGCATATAAAAGTTTAAGCGGTTTAAAATGTTTAAGAAGTTTAAAAAGTCGTTTCACATTTCACTATTCACATTTCAGCTCACTCAACTGATCAACTTTAAAATATTCTTCAAATTAATATCCTTTCCCTGCAAATGAATAGCTGATTGCGAATAAAACTGTTTTCTTTCTTCCAATTTTTTGGAAAGAAAATCTTTCAATTCATCATCACTTAAGTCTTTAATTAATGGGCGATGGTCTTTTTCAGGTTTCAATCTTTCAGCCAACACATCAATATTTTCATCGATCCAAATGGTTACACCATTCTTATTCATCCATTGCATATTCTCATGAAAGCAAGGCGTACCGCCACCTGTAGCCAATACAAATAATTTCTTTTCGCCGAACCAACGCAAAACTTTGGCTTCTGCTTTCCTGAAATATTCTTCACCCTCATCAGCAAAAATTTCGGCAATGGTTTTCTCTTCGCTCGATTCAATCAAGAAATCAAGATCATACCCGCCGCATTTTAATTTTTTAGCCAGCTCTTTGCACCAATAACTCTTACCACTTCCCATCATTCCTATTAAAAACAATTTCATATTCTTTTGTTTAAACACCTAGAAGATATTTTAACACATAGGAACATAGTTAAAGTAGTTCACATAGTCTCATATTGTTATTCTATGTGTTCTCAAAAGGCTATGTTCCTATGTAGTAAAAAATTAATCCGGCAAATTTGCGTACAGTTCATTTACAAAAGTTTTTTGTCCCTCTTTAAATATATTCGTGCTGCAAAAATTTATAATAACCCCTTTAGGTATCCCTAAAAGTTTCATATAGCTCAATACCTGTGCTTCAAATAAACCGCTCAATTTCTCTACTGCCTTTAACTCAACCACAACCAAATTCTCCACTAATACATCTAGCCGCAGATCTGCATCTATCACAAGCCCCTTGAATTGAATCGGAACAATTACCTGATTTTTAACATTAAATCCGCGCAATACCATTTCTTTTACAAAGCATTTTTCATACACACTTTCCAATAAGCCCGGACCCAACTCTTTATGAACCTCAATAGCTGCACCAATTATTTCATAAGTAATAGAATCAATATATTTTTTGGTTATTCTCATAAAATCTAAGTTCAATTAATAAGTGCAATTTTTTCTTGTAGCACTTGGTTAGGTGTTTGATAATTAAATTTTCTGACTGGTCTATCATTCAACAATTGTTCAACTCGTTTTATTTGATAATCTGTTACCATACTAAGGTCAGTTTTTTTAGGGAAAAATCTTCTGATCTGTCCAATTCTGTTTTCAACTGTCCCTTTATCCTGACTAGTATATGGTCTGGTGAAAAAGGTATCGACATTCAAAGCTTCAGCTACTGCTATATGGTTGGCAAATCCCAAATCATTATCAAAAGTTATAGTATGCATCGGATATTCAGCTTGCTCAAGCTTTTTAATAATAGCTTTACTAACTGTTTCACAGCGCCTGTTACGAAGCTTTTGAAGGCTTGTATGCAAAGTTGCTCTATCCGTCATAACCAATAATGCACCTACATGATTTTTACCCATCATAAAGTCAACTTCAATATCACCAGGCCTAATTCGCTTTTGAACGATTTTAGGTCGTTTTTCAATCGGAACCCGGTGATGTATAATGCCACGGGTATCTTTTCTATTGCCCCGCTTTCTTCTCCGTTTACCGTGTTTAAGGTGCTGGTATATCCTTTTATAAGGTTTATCAGCTACTTTATTGCCATGTTTCGATTGCCAAATCCATTGATAAAGCCATTCGATGCTCACAGGGCATTTACCCGTTTTCTTTCCCTGCACACTAATCAGTTCTGGACTCCATTTTTCCACAGACAACCATCTAACAGCCTGTTGCTTCATATCCAGATTGAATTTCACAAACTTAGGTTTAAGCTGGTGTCGCTGATCAGTTCTACGCTGAGCATTGGCAGCCAAGTAATAACCAGCAGTCCTTCCACGTTGTGCGGTATTCCTTCTCAGTTCCCTACTAATTGTGGAAGCATCTACGCCAAGTTCAATGGCGACCCTTTTTTGTTTCATTCCAGCCTTAATAAAGGCTTCAATCTGATATCTTTGTACCAAACTGAGGTGAGTGTATTTTTTAGACATAAGCAATCCAAAGATTGCACTACTCGGTCAAATGGCAAAATGCCCTCAAAAGCATTTTGTCATTTGTTTCTAAAAATTGCACTTATCAGTTGAACTCAGCAAATGAATTCAACATAAATATAATATTTATTTCATTTTTTGAAAATATATGTGCTCTTTTTTAAACTATGTTCCTATGTGTTAAAACAACTACTTAAATGCATTCAACCCGGTAACATCCATCCCTGTTATCAATAAATGAATATCATGAGTTCCTTCATAAGTGATCACACTTTCCAGATTCATCATGTGACGCATGATACTGTATTCGCCTGTAATGCCCATGCCACCTAACATCTGGCGTGCATCACGCGCAATGTTTGTAGCGATCTCACAACTGTTCCTTTTGGCCATGCTTACCTGCTGCGGTGTTGCTCTTCCTTCATTCATCAACACACCCAAACGCCAGACCAATAATTGCGCTTTGGTAATTTCAGTGATCATTTCTGCTAATTTCTTTTGCTGCAATTGAAATCCGGCGATCGGTCTGTCAAACTGAATTCTTTCTTTCGCATAACGCAATGCAGTATCATAACAATCCATTGCAGCGCCGAGTGCGCCCCAAGCAATGCCGTAACGTGCTTTGGTTAAACAACCGAGCGGACCTTTCAATCCTTTTACATTCGGTAAAATATTTTCTTTCGGAATTTTTACATTATCAAAAACCAATTCACCGGTTGCACTGGCACGCAAACTCCATTTACCATGTGTAGTTGGAGTCGTAAATCCTTCCATGCCTCTTTCAACGATCAATCCCGTAATAATTCCTGCTTCATTCTTTGCCCAAACAACAGCCACTTGAGCAAACGGCGCATTACTGATCCACATCTTGGCACCATTTAAAATAACATGATCACCTGCATCTTTAATATTCGTCAACATGCTTGAAGGATCGCTGCCGTGATTCGGTTCCGTTAATCCAAAACATCCCAGCCATTCACCGCTTGCTAATTTGGGTAAATATTTTTTTCGTTGTGCTTCGTTACCATACGCATAAATGGGATACATCACCAAACTGCCCTGCACGCTTGCTGTTGAGCGAACACCGCTATCGCCGCGTTCCAATTCCTGCATCATCAAACCATAACTGATATAATCCAATCCGCCGCCGCCATATTCTTCAGGAACAGTGGGACCAAAACATCCCAACTCACCCAATTGTTTTACAATCTGTACCGGAAATTCTGCACGCTGCGCATAATCTTCAATGATGGGTGAGATTTCTTTCTTCACATAATTCCTTACGGCATCCCTGATCATCTTATGTTCATCCGTCAATAATTCATCTAATAAATAATAATCCGGTGATTGAAATAAATCTGTTTTTACAGCCATTTTACTTGTGATTTGATATTTTTGATTTTGTTTCCATCATCAATTCTTTATTCAGCATCGTTGCGTCGCACTCTTGTACTTTCTGAACAACATTGAGCAGAACAAATTTACTTGGATGCTTTCATCCGTCATGCATTTGTTGTATTTTTATTTCAACCATCTCAAAAACCAAAGCAATTGCAAACTGCCCAACCCGCTTCTTTAGCTAAAACAGTTTTCACCAACCTTACTTTTTATGTACTGATCGCCATCTGTATCGGCGTTTGGCTGGGATATTATTATCCCGCAACAGCTATAAAAATGGAGATCGTTGGTAAAACTTTTGTTGATATTATCAAGCTGTTCATCAATCCCATTATTTTCTTAACCATCGTTCTCGGCATCAGCAGTATCGGTAACCTAAAAAAAGTAGGAAGGATCGGCATCAAATCATTGCTCTATTTTGAAGTGGTTACCACACTAGCATTAGGTATTGGGATTCTAGTTGCATTAATCATTCAACCCGGTAAAATTGATAAAACAGGTTTAACACTTCAGGATGCATCTAAATTCACGAAGCAGGCCAGCAGTGGTTTTGATTGGATCAAATTCTTTCAGTCCAATCTTACTTTACAGATTTTGGTTGCTTCCATCATCATCGGTATCATATTGAATTATTCAAAACACAGGTTAACTGTTATTCATTTTCTCGGCAAACTATCACACTATGTTTTTACTGCTTTGAAATATGTGATGTATTTGGCACCACTCGGCGCTTTTGGCGGCATGGCTTTTACCATCGGGAAATTCGGATTGAAAACTTTAGTGCCGTTAGCCAAACTGATGGGTTGCGTTTATTTGACGATGTTCCTTTTTGTTTTTATTGTTCTGGGCAGTATCATGAAATATTACAAATTGAGCATTTGGAAATATCTCGTTGAAATAAAAGAAGAATTATTAATCGTATTGGGAACCTCATCATCTGAAGCCGCATTGCCATCCATCATGCGAAAATTGGAAAAGATGGGATGTACCAAATCTGTTGTGGGCTTAGTGATACCCACCGGTTATTCGTTCAACCTAGACGGCACTTCTATTTATTTATCGATGTCCGTTATTTTTTTAGCGCAATTGTATAATGTGCAATTAAGCACCGGTGAATTGCTCATGATATTATTGATATTGATGCTCACATCCAAAGGTGCAGCGGGAGTGACCGGCAGCGGATTCATTGTATTGGCATCAACATTGGCGGCGGTTCATAAAATACCGTTGGAAGGATTGGCTTTTTTATTAGGAGTCGATAAATTCATGAGCGAAGCAAGGGCCATCACCAATATCATTGGTAATGGGGTTGCAACAATTGTTATTGCAAAAAGCGAGAAAGAATTTATAGAACCCTCTTAACCGAAGATCTGATTCAGTAACCCTGCCAAATGCACACCGCCTTTCAATAATTGATCATTTGCAATTTGAATATGATCATAGATATAACGGTAGCTCAATTTCTGATCGGGCTGAGTTATTTCACCGTATAATTTTTGAGCGATGGTATAGCTGTCGTACATCCAATGAGAAACAGGCTGTGCCTGCAGTTCTGCTCTTTGTGCTGCTGTTGTGTGATTGATCGCTTTTGTATATTCAGTGTAACTGAGTTTTTGGTCATCAATGATTGCACCGTCCCAAACGCTGTGCAGATTCGATTTCTGATTGAACCATAACACATAAATTTTATTACCGCCCTGGTCTTCTTCCCTGCTTACATGCATGGGTTGATGCACATCGCCTACAATATGGATCAGCAAACGCAGGTACATGATCTTTTTTTCTTTCGCTAATTTTTTATCTTTCAACTGCGCAGTCAAGAAATTAATTTTTGTGTATGCATCTGTCAAAGTATCAACAGCCAGATATGCTTTCATATCAGCTTCAGATAAGCCGTCTTTGAAATTGATATAATGCCAACTGCTGAGATAATTATAAGATGGTTCTGATTTTATAAAATCTGCCCAGTTACTTGCCATTGCCATTGATTCATCACCCAGGATATCTTTAATGGCCAATCTTGCTTTTGGCGAAAGATAACTGTCTGCGATCTCACCAACAATGCGGTGACCTAACATGCCCCATGCCATAGATGCATAAGGAATATAAATAAATGCACTGCATAAAATAAGTTGTTTGATTTTTTTGATCATGGTAACGGGGGTTTTATAAATATGTTGCAAAGTAATTAAAGGGTTTGGATACCGGAAAGCAAATATTAAATAAGGATAACATTACGCATAATTGATCATTTGCCTTTTTACATTTCCGTCGTCAAAGAATTCGAATAATGCATAAGCGGGTGCAAATCCTTTGAACGGGCCATTCCACCAATCACCGCTTACCGCGCCATTGCAATAATATTGGATACCGAAATATTCGACCGAATCCTGTAAATGAATATGTCCGCTCAAACAGCAAACAATATTTGTATGATTTTTAAAGAGATCGATCAACCTTCTGGAATCCACGTGCAGCAAGGCTCTTGATATTCTCCAATCTCCATTGGTCTCATTCTTATCAGCAAACATGGCTGAACAAAATGAAACGATGGGTATGTGCGACACGATGCAAATGTGTTTTGAAACATCGGTTGTTTTTAATTCATTCTCTAACCAGGTATATTGTTCTTCATCGATCCTGGCAATATAACCACCGTTATTTTCATGCGCACTGTCCAACACAATGAATTTCCAGTTTTTATGATCGAAGCTGTAAAAGCGATTACTCATTTTATGTTCTTGTAATACCCAATTCTTATCATACAAAGGATCGGCCTTTACGGCAGCGTCGGTCATCTGCCATCCCCAGGCATCATGGTTACCGATGCAGTGATGAACCGTTAATTTATTTTCTTCACTCATCACTTTATGCCAAACATCCCATTGCTTCTGCACTTTTTCTTTTGATGCATTCAATGCATCCATGATGGAATCACCGCCATTGATGATAAAATCTACTGTAGGTTCTGATTGGTTCACATGACGAAACGCTTTACGCATGCCTTCTTCTGCAATTGCAGTTGGCTTTACATGTGTGTCTGATAAAAAGCCCACATGAAAGGAGGATGATTTCTTTTTTGTAAATTCGAAAGGGCTGATACTGAGTGCAGCGGTTACCAAGGATGAATTTTGTAAGAATTTCCTTCTGTCCATACATGCTTATTTTAAATATTCACGCATCTCTACCTGATATTGTAAAGCGATCTCTTTTGCTTCGGCTGTAAAATTCTCATGTTCACTTGCATAAATAATGGCACGACTCACATTCACCAATAACCCACAATCTTTATTCATGCCGTATTTGGAAACTTCTTCCAAACTTCCACCCTGAAACCCAACACCGGGAACTAATAAAAAATGGTCCGGGATGATATTCCTTACATTCAACAATTCAGTTGCCTGTGTAGCACCTACCACAAACATTAAATTATCGGGTGTTCCCCATGATGCAACAGTGCTCAACACTTTTTCATACAAATAATCTTCACCTATTTTTTTCAATTCAAAATCATTGGCACCTTTATTGGAAGTTAATCCCAATACGATCGCAAACTTATCTTCATATTCCAGAAAAGGTCGCACACTGTCCTCTCCCATATATGGGGCAACAGTTACTGCATCAAAAGGCAATGTTTCAAAAAATGTTTTCGCGTATTGAGCAGATGTGTTGCCGATATCACCACGTTTGGCATCTGCGATTTTAAAATGGGTGGAAGGAATATAATGCAAAGTCTTTTCCATCGCTTCCCAACCTTTTAACCCTTCTGCTTCATAAAATGCCGTATTTATTTTATAGCTCACGCAATGATCTTTTGTTGCATCAATGATGGCTTTATTGAATTCAAAGATCGCATCGGGGTGCGATTGCAGATGTTTAGGGATCTTTGAAATATCTGTATCCAAACCAACACATAGAAAACTTCCTTTTTCTTTGATATGCCGAATGAGCTGCGGTCTGTTCATAATGCGAAACTAATTGGTTTATCTTATTCAAAAAAAATTGCCGGCGAAATTCAACCGGCAATTGTATTAATTTATTTGACTTTAAAAATGCTGAATCTTTATTATCCGCATTCTGTCAATGTCTCGAAAACCTCAACATGACAGAAAGCTGTCAGCCTGAGGTTCTCCAAGGCAGTATCTGTATTCATGCACTAATTATACTCATATACCAGATAACCCCATGGCTTCAGATCAAATTCAGATCCACGTTTCAGGTCTTCTGATTTACCGCTGAATAATTCTGTTGCATTGCCTATGATCAACGGAATATGCGACTGTACTTTTACAGCTGTATTGGAAAAGTTCAAGATCACCAATACTTTTTTATTATTCATCTGACGGAAATATGCATATACTTTATCATCTGCATTGGTGTTGGCACGAACAAAATCTGCATTGGAAGATAATGCTTCATTTGATTTTCTTACTGCCAACAATTTTTTATAAAAATCAGCTCTTGCATATTTACCAAATGTGATAGTATCCTTATCAAAGAATTTAATAGCTCTTAAGAAAGGTTCTTCCTGTCCGCTGTAGATCAATGGCACAGCATGTTTCATGGTTTGAGTCAACACAGCAAATGGTGCATGGCTTTCACCGGGCATTGTTTCATAATCCGCTTTGTTCCATGTGTTCTCATCATGGTTACTGGTGAATAACATTCGCAGTGTATTCTTTGGAAAACTTGTATCAATTCTGCTTAGTGAACTATCCAATGCAGAAGCTGAACGTGTGCCTTTTGCAATTCTTTTCAGCATTGCAAATTCATTCCATCCATACGTTGCATCAAAACCATCTGCATTTAAAGAAGGTTTATCTCCCTCTGCCAACATGAAAATATTTTTTTCTTTTCTTAATTCGCTGATACATCTTTTCCAGAAATCATCGGGCACATCACTTGCCACATCACAACGAAAGCCGTCGAGATCAGATTCTTTGATCCAGAATTTTAATTGAGCGATCATCGTATCTCTTAATTCCGGATTGGCATAATTCAATTTTCTCGTATCAGCCCAATCAGCAGCCATTTTTGCTTTCCCTGTGGCACTGTCGATCACATAAAAAGCAGGATGTTTTTCCAACCAATAATGATCTGCACCGGTATGATTAGGCACCCAGTCAATAATTACTTTAAATCCTTTTTCGTGTGCTTCTTTCACCAATGCTTTCCAATCATCCATTGTTCCGAATTCAGGGTTAACAGCAGTATAAGAACTTACGGCATAATAACTTCCCAAACTTCCTTTACGATCCACTTTACTGATCGGATTGATCGGCATGAACCACAATGTTTGCACACCCATCTCTTTTAATCGGTCCAAATGTTTTTCAAATGCCTTGAAAGTGCCTTCAGGTGTATATTGGCGAACATTCACTTCATAAATATTTCCCTGCATGATCCAGGCCGGATGACCATCTATCGTAGCAGTATCTTGTGTAACAAGTTCTACAGGTTTGCTTTTACAAGAGCTGATGAGAATAACGAATACCAAAAATGGCAGTAAGTTTTTTATAGAACGCATAACAATCGGTTTAGAATGCAAAACTACTGATCGAATGTGTAAAACAAACACATTATTTTATCTTATTAAACTACCAATCGTATTAAATTATGTATGACACCCTGAGCCTGCCTGTCGACAGAGAGGGTATTCAAAGGCTGAAGTAGAATAGCGTTTACTGAATTCATGGTTCGAGTGCCTCACCATGACAAACAACTTAAATTAACAATATGTCACGCTTAGCCTGCTTGTCGACAGAGAGGCTATTCGAAGGGTGAAGTAGAATACCGTTTAATGAATTCATCGTTTGAGTGCTTAACCATGACATTGCAATTGGGAAGAGTTCACTTCTAAAAGTCAATCAACAGCGTTAAAACTTTATCAACCTTAAAGAATACTATTGCATTATTCATGTAATTGATGAAATTCGTGTAACTATTTTTTAAATTATGCGCTGGCTTTTTTTTATTTTTTTATTAATTGCATCCGATATTCAATCGCAATGCAAAACGTATCGGCTTACTTCCAACCGCGATACCATCAATTGTACAGACTACAGTAATAACAAACAGGGCAAATGGATCATCCGTGTGGAAGAATTGCGTGGTGAACCCGGTTATGAAGAAGAAGGCGTTTTTAAAAATAATTTACGCGAAGGCAAATGGCGCAAATACAGTTTGATGGGCGATCTTTTATCCGTTGAAAATTACAGATGGAACAATAAAGACGGTGTGCAGCAATATTTTTATCAGAATGAATTGGAGCATGAAGAAAGCTGGCGTGCCGTTGATCCGTTTAAAAAATATGATACGCTCGATGTGCCCGATCTGGACAATCCCACTAAAACACACCAAAAGATAATCAAGCTTGAAGCCTACAGCCAGAAACATGGTGTGTGGAAATATTACAGACCCGGCAGCATGTCTTTAGTAACCACTCAAACTTATTTGTTCGACTCTTTGTACAAACCTTTACCTGATATTGATAAACCTGTTACTTCAACTGCTGCTGCAAAAGATACAACCAATCAAAAACCAGTTGTAGCCAAGCCAAAAGCAGTGGAAGATTTCGATAAGAAGAATGCAAAAAAGAAATCCATTAAAATAATTGATGGAAGTACGCATAATTGATTTTTGTTTGCAGACTTTATAGTTTCATGGCATAAAACAGACCACATCCATTTCTCTTCTCCTACAGGAGAAGATGCCTGAAAGGCAGATGAGGATTGTGTCACTCACTTGTGGTTAAAGTTTTTATGGTGGCAAAAAGTTTGAAATTTAATTTGAATACGATTTTTTAGTTGTTAATTTTAAATACACCGGAATTGTAATTTATCTACCATAAAAGTATTGTATGCACTTACGCCGAAACTTTTTTTTGATCATTCTTCTTTTTTTCAATTTTTATTTTCTCTCCATCCAACTTTCTTACTCACAAAAAGTTGTACCCTATCAGGATGATTTTTTTGTGATCAAGCATTTTACATTCTCGGATGGTTCGTCTTTGGATTCAATCAGGCTTCATTATTATTATGTAGGTAAGCCGCATCTAAATAAACAAGGCCATGTTGACAATGCTGTTTTGATCATGCATGGAACCGGTGGCAGCGGTGAAAGTTTGCTGACGGAAAATTTTGCAGGACAATTATTCAAAGCCGGTCAAATATTAGATGCCAATCAATATTTTATTATTTTACCTGATGCCATAGGGCATGGAAAATCAAGTAAGCCCAGTGATGGAATGAGAATGCAGTTTCCCGCTTACACCTATGATGATATGGTGGATGCTGATTATTTGTTGCTGACCCAAAAATTAAATGTGCCACATGCCAGGTTAATTATGGGAACATCCATGGGAGCCATGCATACCTGGGTTTTTGGATATCGCTATCCTGATTTTATGGATGCATTAATGCCTTTGGCCAGTCTGCCTATTGAAATAGCCGGCAGAAACAGGATACTTCGTAAAATGATCATAGATGCCATTGAAGAAGATCCTGCATGGAATAAGGGCAATTATATTCAACAACCCGTATTGGGTTTACAACATGCTTTGGATATTTTAATGATCATGTCGAGTGCCCCTTTGCAATGGCAAAAAGAAGCACCTACAAAAAAGTCAGCAGAACAATATTTGGAAAAATACTTGAGTAATGCCATGAAGGGGAAAGATGTAAATGATATGATCTATCAATTCGATGCTTCCCGAGCATATAATCCTGCACCTTATCTTTCAACAATAAAAGCACCTTTATTAGCGATCAATTCAGCAGATGATCAGATCAATCCTCCTGAATTAAAAGTATTGGATACTGCAATTCTAAAAGTACGAAAAGGTAAATATATTTTATTACCGATCACTTCAGAAACGAGAGGACATGGTACACATTCATTACCTAAAATATGGGGTAATTATTTAAAGGATTTTATGAAAGAAACGGAAAAGTAAACCAGTTCCATAAAAAAGAGCTAGCCATTTTGCAATGACTGACTCTTTTTATTTTACATAGAAATTAATTACTCAATTTCAGCATCGGGTTGGCTGCGCTGTCCGGATTTCTTCTGTTGAAATTCCCTGCTTTGAAGAATTGGAATTTAGATGACGCATTTTCCTATTAAAATTTCTACAGTTCAAGACACTTAGATTCTTCTTATGCGCTCCGTATATCTTACTCCCCGGATACTCCTTACATACTCCTTATATACTCCCTATTTAAAGCGCACTAAAGCAAGTCAAATGGCGTCCCTTCAGACATGGCCATAAATTACTTGTTCATAAATATTTGCTTGATTCATTTTAAAATCAAGCACCAATAATAAACATTTCAAAAGACCTTCACAGGTAAGCAAATAAAAAGAGTCAGGCATCTGTTAGATGGCTGACTCTTTTTATTTATAGAAATCAATTACTCAATTTCTGCATCGGGTTGGCTGCGCTGCCCGGATTTCTTCTGTTGAAATTTCCTGCTTTGAACAATTGGAATTTGGATGGCTCATCCACTTTAGGCCAACTGTTATTGCTTGTATTGATATCTGCCGTTTCTTTTAAAGGATCTAACAAAATGCTTGTTGCTTTCTTATGTGTCAAGAAAACCTTGGTCACTTTATTTTCGTTCTTTCTCCATATCTGTGCAGGTATCCTTTCAATTTCAGATGTACCGTCTTCAAAAGTGAATTGTACAATGATCGGCATGACCAAACCGCCTTTATTGCTGAATGTTATTTCGTACAAATGCACGTCTTTATATTTTGCTTTTTCTTCTGCAGATAAAGGTTCGGGTGTACCGCCGCCAAATGCAGGTGCAGTAACTTTTATAGTACTGTCGTAAGGAATAATTCCACGGTCATATTTCCAGTAAAAATCATGCAGCGAAGTATCGGCATCTGTCAAGAAAACAATTTTCTTATCTTCTCTGTTTCTTATTTTAGAAATATCATCAAATGTTGGAATAGCAGGTTTGTCTAAACCGCGAGGACCGTTACCAAAACCATTACCGCCTCTGCCGCCAGTTGGTGCTGAAGCTGTTGCTTCAGGATCGAATACAGCATGTTTAACGGTATCAATGGCAATATCAACTGGATCTATTCCGTAGAACCATCCTCTCCAAAACCAATCGAGGTCTTCAGCACTGGCATCTTCCATCGTTCTGAACAGATCAGCAGGTGTTGGATGCTTGAATGCCCAACGACGTGCATATTCTCTGAATGCATAATCAAATAATTCTCTTCCCATGATCGTTTCACGTAAAATATTTAATCCTGTTGCCGGTTTGGTGTATGCATTAGGGCCAAAGTTTACGATGTTCTCGCTGTTGGTCATGATGGGTTCCAATTGGTCTTTCGGTAATTTCATGTAATCAACGATCGTCCATGCTGCACCTTTACGAGAAGGGAATTTATTATCGTATAATTCTTCCGTTAAGTATTCAACAAAACTGTTCAATCCTTCATCCATCCATGTCCATTGTCTTTCATCGCTGTTCACGATCATCGGGAAAAAGTTATGTCCCACTTCATGAATGATCACACCCAGCATTCCGTTCTTTGTTCCTTCGCTGTAAGTACCGTCTTTCTCTGTTCTTCCGAAATTGAAACAGATCATCGGATATTCCATACCATTGCTTGCTTCGATACTTTGTGCAACAGGATAAGGGAATGGAATAGAGAATTTAGAATATGATTTAATGGTATGTTCAACAGTCTTTGAAGAGAACTTGCGGTACAAACCATACGCTTCTTTTCCGTATGCGCTCATGCACATCACTTTCTTGCCTTCCACTTTTGTTGCCAATGCATCCCAGATGAATTTGCGTGAAGAACCCCATGCAAAATCTCTTACATTCTCCGCTTTGAATATCCATGTTTTTCTGGATTGATTTTTTGCAACTTCAGCTTTCTTTGCTTCATCCAATGTTACGATCTCAACAGGTTCTGATGATGTTTGTGCTTTCTGCCAACGGGCAAATTGTGCAGCAGATAAAACCTGTTGATAATTTTGTCCTTCCCCTGTTGCCATCACCACGTGATCTGCAGGAACGGTCATCTTCACATTAAAGTTTCCGAATGTCAAAGCAAATTCACCACGACCGGTGAACTGATGATTTTGCCATCCCTGAAAATCACTGTACACGCATAAACGCGGATACCATTGTGTCATCGTGAATAAATAATTCCCGTCTTCAGGAAAATATTCATAACCGCCACGGCCACCCATCACCAATCGGTCGGAGATTTTATAATTCCAGTCAATGTTCAATACAAATTTTTGTCCCGGTTTTAATGCTGTTGGTAATTCAACACGCATCATTGTTTTGTTGATGGTGTATACCAATTTTTTTCCTGTTGCATCCGTTAGTTTAGTAATCTTATCACCATAACCGTTATCAACTTTTTGTTCATCCATTCTGTCGATCATCGTTGTAGAAACACGCCCCAAAGTACTTGCATCCTGATAGTTTGCATTATTAACAGTGCTGTGTTCATTCTCATCCAACTGAAACCAGAGATAAGTCAATACATCGGGTGAGTTGTTGGAATAAGTGATGGTCTCACTTCCGGTTAATTTTAAATTCTTTTCATCCAATTCCGCTTTAATATCATAATCCGCACGTTGCTGCCAGTACTTCGGACCGGGAGCACCGCTTGCGGTGCGATATTCATTGGGTGTAGGAAGAATGATGCCCAACTGTTCAAATTTGTTACCATGATTTGAGGTTGGATTGTTCCTGATATCCTGTGCTTTTACTGCCACAGCAGAAACAATAAATAACAAAATAAGTAGTCTTCTCATCAGTGTTTTATTTTGGTTAAAGTAGTTTGTTTGATTAATGGTTTACTCATTTATTAGTAGGTGCTTTCTTGCAATTCACGACTAACGATTCACGATTTCTCACCTACCATGGTATTCTCTCTGCTGCCATTTCAATTGCCAATGCAAAAATTCCGCTGCTTACAAATAAAAGATATTCTCTTCTGTTTACCTTAAAAATATTTGTTGTAATGGCAGTGATGATCAAAATACAAAATACGAAACAAATTTGTCCTGCTTCAATTCCCAGGTTTGCCGATAATAATTTTACCACTACTCCATCCCCGTTTCCTATCAAACTTTTCAGGTCATTGCTGAAACCCAAACCGTGGATCAATCCGAATATCAAAGCAAAGAAATAGATCAAAGGGAATTTTGCTTTGAATGTAAATTTCTTCACGAAGAAATTACTCACTGCTGTTACGGCAATGGTTATGGGAATCAAAAATTCTATCCATGCTTTCGATAAATGCAGCACATTGAAAACAACCAATGTTAATGTTGTTGTATGACCGATGGTAAAAGCTGTGATCAAAACCAACAATTTTTTCCAATCAGAAAACTGATATCTTAAACTCAGCGCCACAATAAAAAGTATATGGTCTAATGCGGTCCAGTTTACAATATGTGCAAATCCTATCTCAAAATAAATCTTAATGGCGTCCATATGTTGCGGTTCAAATTAATTACAGACATTTGAGCCATCAAAAAATCATGGCTCAATGGTAAATAGTTTATTTCAATGGTTGACGATGGCTTTATTTACGGCTGTTCATCCCTTATATATTTCCATTATCGACATTAACCATAACGCTAAAGATAAAGCCCTCGAAGTTAGTGTGCGCATTTTTACTGATGATTTTGAAAATACTTTAAAAAAATATACTACTGCCAAAGTAGACCTCACCCATCCTGCTGATAAATCCGCTGCCGATAAATTGATCAACAATTATATTGTAAACAGACTGCAAATAAAAGCCGACGGCAAAGCAACCGCACTGCATTACGTAGGTTTTGAACAGAATCAGGAAAGTATCTGGGTGTATTTTGAAGTGCCCGACGTTGTTGCGGTAAATAAAATAGAAGTAACCACAAACATCTTATACGATTATCAGGAAAAAGAGATCAATATCATTCATGCAAAAGTGAATGGGAATGAAAAGAGTTTTCGATTGGATAACCCGAAGAATTATGCTGCGTTTGAATGGTAGGTATAAGATGACGGTTGACAGATGATTGTTGACAGAATAAGATCACTAGATCACTATTAATTCATCACTCTAACCAATACATAAGGGGTTAATTCCTTTTCTCTTGTTGCCGGATTGAGGAAAGGCAGGGTTAATCCCGTTACACCAAAAGTATTGACCTGCTTGATCAATTTTATGTTATTGAATCTTTGCTGCATCACAGGCAGACTGTCTTTTCTTGCGATCACGAGATCACCTGATTGAATTTGAGCAGATGATCTTCTTGGATAGATATGTTGTGAATAAAAGGAAAAGGAATGTCCTACATTCTCACTCAGCATCACAATTCTATTCTTATCAATATTATTCTGATTCACATAATCCGCAAATGCAGAGCCTTTCTGAAAAGACAGCAGTGTTGGATATAATGCAGTATTTAAAAATACATTAATGCCGATGATCGTAAAAAACCCTGTTGCCAATACATGCGGTAATTTTATTTTTTCAGAATAAAACAGAATAAACAGTACGATCAAACATAATGCTGCAATTCCTCCAACATATTTAGGGATACTTGCAAACGGATAGACCAATAAAATGATCACTGCGATCCATAACAACGTAAAAATAAAACCATGAAATCCCGTTAATATTTTTTTCAAGGTTTTTAATTCATGCGTAAATAACAAGCGGTATAAAAATTTAGCGGTGATGATCGCCGCTAACGGAAACACGATGAAAATATAATGCGGTAATTGCGCCTGACTTCTTCCGATGATACAATACGTGATGATGAACCCGCCAGTACTGATCCACTCCTGTTTGTTTGATAACTTAAACCTGTCCTGAATTACACCAATGATATCCAATACCAATCCGATCAAAAAGAAAATGATCCACGGCAAAAAACTCCAAAGCATATTTTGCAGCAGAAAAGTAAAATCATTCATTTCTTTAAAATGATTTTCACCTGTATATCTACCGAAACTTTGTGTCCAGTAATAAAAACGTAATCCTGATTTGATGGGATCACCATTAATTAATTTCCCAGGATGAAGATCGAATTGCTGATACAATCCAATGCTCATCGGTATCAATGCTATGGCAATAATGATGATACCTAAAATATATTCCCAACGAAAAAATTGTCTCCATTCTCTCCGTAACACAAAATGCGGAACCAATGCAAATACAGGAACCATTAATGCAATCGGTCCTTTCGTCATCATACCTCCGGCAATACCGAGAAATGCCAATAAAAAATTAATTGCTTTTTTATGTTGATACCATGCTGCCAATTGCCAGATACTGAATATCACCCAGCCCATCAGCATGGTATCTGTCCTTACATCATGTGTGATTAAAAACAGGGCCTGACAAGTAGCCAATACCAATGCGCTTAATATAGCAATATCTCTTTTGTAAAATAATAATGCCAACCGATAAGTGGAGTAAACAGAGAGCCACGCAAAAAAGAAAGATGGCAACCGATATGCCCAATCATGTACGCCAAATATCTTCATGCTTAATCCTGACAGCCAGAACAGCATCGGCGGTTTATCGAGATAATCATTGCCCAGATCGAAGAATTGCAGATAAGATTTGCGTTCCAGCATTTCGCGACTGATGGAAGCATATTGTGCTGCGTCAATATCCATCAAACGAATACAGAACATACCGAGCAAATAGGTGATGGCACAAGCCGTAAAAATAAAAATGGCTGTATTTTTCTTGATCATTTGTCCTTACTGATTGATGTTATTGACAAGTTTCCTTTAAAATTGTATTCATAATACCTTAAAATACCATTATAAAATTATAGTTTTTATGAGTTAAAACTTGAATTGATTACTTTGGCGCTTCTTTCAGCGAAATACCTGCTGTTATTTAATCCCGTTCCCATTGTAAAACCGACTATTAATATTTAATACATGATTATTACCCACACCGGTAATCATGAAAAACTGTTGAATGAAAGAAGTTGTAAATATGATCAAGTCACTCATTTGTTTATTCGTAATGGTCCTATTTTGTTATACTGTTAACGCACAGAATAACAGCCCATGGCGTAAAATAAATGAAGAGATACTCGTTGTAAAGAATGTTTATTTCGCACCTGGCTGTCATCAATACAGTTTGAACGGCGGTCAGGGTTTCTCCGTCTATATAAAAAATCAAAATACACATTCTGTTTTCATAAAAGGAAAAATGATTGCCAGAACTTATTGCGGAACAGATATAGTAAGCCCCTTCACTGTTACATTAAACGCAAAGGGGGTTTCCAATGGCGGAAGTTATGATGACCCTGATAATAACGGACAGGCAAGTCTGGTTAGTCCCGCAGAATGTAAAGGAGTAGGTTATACTGTAAAAATTAATAAAGGCCGCAATACAAAAGCCAGATATATCACTTATAGAAACAGGATAAAAACTGTAAAAGTTACCAATGTGGAAGTGATAGATATCGATACAGTGACTGCAAAGAAGAAAATAGAAATTCCCAAACCACCGGTTGTTGTTAAAAAGGAAGAATATGATTCCCTGATCAATCAAAAATTATTTTGGTATCAGCATGTTGACTCATTAACGAGCGAAGTAAGAACACTGAGAAACGAAAACAACAGCCTGAGTGATTCTTTGACTTATTACAAATTCATATACAACCAACAGAAATCTTATATACAGATCATGCAGCAACCTCCGGCAGCAACAACCAAGAAAAACAAAAAGAAGAAAAGCAAATCAGAAACAACGAATTAGTTGCAGTAAAAGTGATTGGATTCACAGTTGAAATAAGACCTAAAAAAGTATCAGAATAAAGAGAGCCTGATATTGTTATCAAATCGTTTTATAACTCAATTCACCAATATATTTTTTATAGATCCTGCCCATCATAAAACCGAAGAATGTTCCCAACAAAGCACCGCTTAGAACATCCAACGGATAATGCACACCCACATAGACTTGACCGTAACTGATGGTTGCGGCCCAGAAAATAAATAACCACTTCCATTGTTTCAACACATCTTTCAATGTGATGAAAACAAAAACTGCAAACCCGAAATGGTTGCATGCATGTGATGAAGTAAAACTGTAGCCACCTGAACAATGATCCAATAATAAACGCACATGAAACTGCAGAAATTCATCAGCACAAGGTCTTGGACGCTGAATAAAATTTTTGATGAGATGACTGCTTGTTTGATCAGTGAGTACTACATTGATCACTGCAAACAATATCCATAACCATGCTTTGTTTTTGAAGTTGAGTGTAAGGAATAAGATCATAAACAAATACAATGGAATCCAAGTGTTGCTGTCACGCCACCAGGGCATGATATTATCTAACCAACCATTGGTCCACTGAGAATTGATCTGCAGAAAAAGCCAGGTATCTGCCTGATCGATCCAGAGAAATATCTTTTCTAAAATATCCAGTAAGATAATATTCGACTGCATTTTAGAATAAAGATAAAGTTTGCTGACTGTTAAATTTTCAATTTTTTAAACGCCATTCTTTTTTTTCAGATAGAATAATGTAATTTCATCATATCAATCATGTCAAAAACATTGTTATGAAAAAACTGCTACTCCCATTCGCATTTTTTTCTGTTATTATAGTTTCTGCTCAACCCAATTTTATATTCAAACAACCTTCTGTTTCAGCCATTCCAAATAAAGTTAGTATCGATCCAATGCCGAATGCCATTCCTATGAAACCTTTTGAGGGTATAAATCTTGGAAATAACGGACAAGGATTTGATCTCTATAAAACGGAGCCGGATAATATGATCGTTGCAAAACCCGACAGCAGTTTTTATGATAATATACCTAATGCAATGAACTCTTTGAATGGTTCTTCTTTGTCACCTGTTATATCACAAAAATTATTGGAACAATTAAAGAATCATGCTCTGCCTGAAAATGATAATACGAAGAAGCCTTTCAAATTAATAAAACCGGACGGAAATAAATTGTTGTGGAATCAACCCCAACAAAAAATTAATCCTACCGAACCTTTTTTGCCAAGATGATCATTCGCGGAGATTTTTGTACATCGTATCTTCCTAACTGATAATCGCCAAATACTTCCTGCACCTGCATGTTTTGATAAGCAAGCATCTCAGTAAAATCGCCCAGAGAAAATTTGGCAACACGTTCTGTATATAGATGTTTCAATGCATTACTCGAAGCATCGGTTATCTGTATCTGTTTAAAAAAATGTTCTTCATCATGCCATTTACTGATATGAAAGCGAATACCGTCTATCTCTTTGTTGATTGCTTTTTCCTCATTATTTTCCGCATAATGAACATTCAGGTAATCCATTACAAAAACGCCATTCGATTTTAAACTTTGTGCAATGGTTCGGATGCTGTTATCATGCTCTCTTCTTGTTTTAAAATATCCGAAACTGGTAAAGAAGTTAAAAGCGTAATCAAAATAATTGATCCAGAAAGGTAAACGCATATCATGTTGGTAAAAATGCAGTGACTCATTTTCAGACTCTTTTGCTTCGTCAACCGATGTAAAGGAAATATCAATACCTGTTACATCAAAACCCATTTCTGCCAAAGCCTTGCTGTGTCTGCCTTTACCACAGGCAACATCGAGCATGTTTGCGCCCGGTTGCGGATGTAAATAGTCTATTAATGTAGTGATGAAAGAGAATGCTTCATCATCATCTCTGTTATGATACAATAAATGATAATAAGGTGAACTGAACCAATCTTTAAACCAGGTTTCGTTGGGCATGTTTTTTCTTGTGCTGCAAATGTAAGTCAGATAAAATAACAGAAACAATGAGATTTATTTTCAGCATTCTGTTACATACAGATAATACAACAACTTTTATCTTTTCAACTTGTTTTGGTATGTTTGCAAACCCTCCGAACAAAAAAAAAGAATTATGGCATTGATCAAAAGTATTTCGGGTATCAGAGGAACAATTGGTGGTAAACCGGGGGATACATTGAGCCCTTTAGACATTGTTCGTTTTACAGCCGCTTACGGGACATGGCTTTCAAAACAATCCTCCAACAAAAAAATCATTCTTGGCAGAGACGGAAGGATCAGCGGAGAAATGGTGCAACGTTTAGTGATCAGCACCTTAAATGCATTAGGATTAAATGTGATCGATCTCGGATTGAGCACTACTCCTACCGTTGAAATGGCAGTTATTTTTGAAGAAGCTGCCGGCGGAATCATTTTAACTGCCAGTCATAATCCTAAAGAATGGAATGCATTAAAATTATTGAACCATAAAGGCGAATTCATCAGCGGTGATGATGGTGCTACTATTTTGGAAATTGCTGCTGCTGATAATTATGATTTCGCTCCTGTTGATAAATTAGGTTCTTATACAACCAATGAAACACTCTTGCAGCAACATATTGATGCAGTGGTGAATTATCCCTTAGTGGATATTGCAGTTATCAAAAAACGCAAATTCAAAATCGTCGTTGATGCCATAAACAGTACAGGTGCTATTGCAGTTCCATTATTATTAAAAGCATTGGGTGTAAAAGATTTTACTGTACTAAATGAAGAAGTGAACGGAAAGTTTGCGCATAACCCTGAACCATTACCCGAACATCTTACAGAATTATCTGCAGAAGTAAATAAGCAAAATGCTGATCTGGGTATTGCAGTTGATCCTGATGTGGATCGCTTATGTTTTGTTTGTGAGGACGGCAGTTTATTTGGTGAAGAATATACATTGGTTGCAGTTGCAGATTATGTGTTGCAGCACCGCAAAGGAAATACGGTGAGCAATATGTCCTCTACACGGGCATTGAGAGATGTTACTGAAAAACATGGTGGCGAATATTTTCCGAGTGCGGTGGGCGAAGTGAATGTTGTAAATAAAATGAAGGCCGTACATGCAGTCATCGGCGGAGAAGGCAATGGCGGCATTATTATTCCCGATCTTCATTATGGCCGCGATGCATTGATCGGTATCGCATTATTCTTAACACATGTAGCCAAAGAAAAAAAATCAGCCAAACAATTGCGTAATACTTATCCCGACTATTTTATCAGCAAGAATAAAATTGAATTAAAAGCTGGGGTTGATGTAAAAAAAATATTCGCAGCTATCAAGGACAAATACAAAAAGAATCCTATCAATACTGAAGATGGTTTAAAGATAGAGTTTGATAAAGATTGGGTTCATTTGCGTACCAGCAATACAGAGCCCATCATCCGCATTTATGCTGAAAGTAATTTTGAAACCACTTCCAATAATATCGCAAAGCGAATGATGGAAGACATTACAGAATTGTCATAAAATATACATAAATAAAATAATTTCATAAATAAAATCCTCCCTCGGCAGGATTTTATACTTTTGCACCCGCAACAGAATATAAAATAATAGTGAGAAGAATTTATTTAGATAACGCAGCGACAACAGCATTGGATCCGCTTGTACTGGAAGCAATGATGCCTTATTTGACAAGCCATTTCGGTAACCCTTCTTCCATTTACAGTTATGGCAGAGAAAGCAGGATGGCGATTGAGAATGCAAGAAAATCTGTTGCTAATATCTTAGGTGCACATCCTGCAGAGATATTTTTTACAAGCGGGGGAACAGAAAGCAGCAATACTGCCATTCTCGCAGCGGTGAGGGATCTGGGATGCAAACATATTATCACCTCTCAAATAGAACATCATGCAACATTGCATACTGTTGAATATTTGCAAGACTGCGGCGAAGTATCATTAAGTTATGTGAAACTCTTAAGCGATGGTCATATAGATTTGGATGATCTTGAAAAACGATTATCCGAAAGCAAAGAGAAATGTCTGGTCACTTTGTTACACGCTAATAATGAGATAGGCAATATCTTAGATATTCATGCCGTTGGTGATTTATGTAAAAAATATAATGCCATTTTTCATAGTGATACCGTTCAGACTGTCGGTCATTTCCCGTTTGATCTGAGAAATACACCGATTCATTTTATAACAGGAGCAGGACATAAATTTCACGGACCAAAAGGCATTGGCATTCTGTATGTAAATGAAAATGTAAAGATCAAGCCTTTCATTCATGGTGGTGCACAGGAACGTAACCTACGTGCAGGAACAGAAAATGTTTACGGGATTGTTGGTTTTGCAAAAGCATTGGAAATTGCTACAATTAATTTTGAGAAGGACAGTGCATATATCCGTAGTATCAAATTATATATGCTGGAACAATTGAAACAACATTTTAAACAAATCAGTTTTAACGGCGATCCTTTAGGAAAGAGCTTATATACCGTATTAAGTGTAAACTTCCCGAAGTCAGAAAAAAGTGAAATGCTCTTATTTAATTTAGACATCAACAATATTTGTGCATCCGGTGGAAGTGCCTGTACAAGCGGTGCAGATACAGGAAGTCATGTGATTCGCAGTATTAACAATAATGCTGATCAGGTGACCGTTCGTTTTTCTTTCTGTAAGCATAATACCAAAGAAGAAATTGATATTGTGATTGAGAAACTGAAGGAAATTATTTAACCATCATTCCTTCAACCAAATAATATTTATTCTTCTAATTTATAGCAAATAAAAAATCCCGCTCTATGAGCGGGATTTTTTATTTGCTATAATCTTATTTGATTATTGTTTTACTTTAAACTCAACTCTTTTATTCAAATCTCTTCCTTTTTGCGTTTTGTTATCAGCAACCGGGTTGGCAACACCATAACCTGTTGCAGTTAATCTGTCTGCACTGATTCCTTTCTTCACCAAATAAGCTTTAACTGCATCAGCTCTTTTTTGAGATAATTTAAGGTTCATTGGAACAGTACCTGTATTAGAAGTATACCCATCAATCAGAATATTCAAATGAGAATGTTCTGCAAGAATTTTAGCACCTCTGTCTAATTCATCAGTTGCTTTTTTAGTCAATACAGCACTGCTTCTCGCAAAGAGAATATTTTCTGCGTGGAAGTTATAGTCTTTTAATTCAGGGCAACCGTGATTAGAAGCCGGACCTTTATCGAAAGGACATTTATCTTCTTCATCATTTACACCATCACCATCTGTATCTGGAACCGGACATCCATGATAACGAGCAACACCCGGAACTGTTTTACAAGAATCTTCTTCATCATTGATACCATCACCATCTGTATCCGGTATCGGACAACCATTATATCTTGCCAAACCTTTTACTGTAGGGCATTTATCATTTTCATCATTAATACCATCACCATCTGTATCAGGAACTGGGCAACCATCATATTTAGCTACACCCGGAACTGTTGGGCATTTGTCTTTGCTGTCAGGTATACCATCACCATCTGTATCTTTTTCAACTACAGGTGGCGGAGGCGGAGGCAAAGGAGCCAATTTAGGTTGTTTCTTTTCTGTAAGTGGAGAAGCAAAGCCTAATGAATATTGGAAATTATAATTAGTATTATCTGAAACACGAAGATTATATAACCATTGCAGGTTAAGGAAAGCACCCTGACCTAATGCAAATTGAAAACCTGCACCCACAGGAGCATAAGCTCCAAAATAAGTGCCTGCTAACATGGAAGCACCCACGCCAACTGTAACATAAGGATCAACAACATAATTGTCGGGTAATAACTTAAGATTTACTGCAGCACTTGTTTCTAATAAAAACTGATCATTCGTTGCTTTAGTACCATCATAAAATGTGTATTTCAAAAATGAACTGTTCAAATTAGCAGAAAAATCAACATACTCGCTCAATCCTTGTAAATACTGGATTCCGAAGCCTGGACTCATTGTATTGATACTGGGATATTGTCCTCTGAGAAATAATCCTAAAGAATTATGACCGATTAAATCGGGTGTAATAAAATCTTTAAGAAAAAAATTGATACCCAATGTTGGTCTTTTCTTCCAACTAGGGGCCATGGATTCCTGACTAAAAGATGTAACCGCTAATCCCGCAGCTATTAAAAACAAGAGAACTTTCTTCATAAGTTAGTTTTTTGAGTTGGGCAAAAATACAGGGTGATTTTGATTTTATGAAAATTAAGATTTCTTTAATAATTTGGTAATCCACATTTTTCAGTCATTATGTGCATTTAATAGCTCTTCAACCTTTACTCGGGTCAGTCCCCGACCTATAAATCCAAGTTCTTTTGCTGCAGTTCTGCTCAAATCCACTACCCTGCCTTTATGTTCCATTTTAATGTGCATCCGGTCATTAATTCTAACTTTTATCACTTTGTTATTCCGCAAATTCGTCACTTTTACCCATGTATTCAGGTTAAATTGGTTACTTGCAGCTGTCATTTTACTGTTCCTGTAAATTTCGCCGGTGGATGTCTTTGTTCCATCTAAATTAGAACTGTAAAAACTGGCAATACCAATGATTGTTTTTGGTTTCGGTAATACAATGGTATCATTTTGAGTATTTGCAGCAAAACAAATGCAAAAAGCTATGACAAGACAGATAATCCGCTTCATACCAAAATAATTTGTAATTTGATCCTGTAACCGCCTGCAATTATCATGAAAAATAAACAAACCGCCCGGATAACCATAATATTTGCCCTTTTTGTTTTTGCACATAGCTGTGCCCCAAAACCAAATACCCTGCCAAAAAATGAATACGGGTTATCCGAAATAAGCAATATAAAAACTTATCAATCTGTAATTGTACTGGATTCCAACCAGATAATGGTAAACATTACTGAGCATATTAAAGACATAGTTCTTGATCTACGTTATGCGTCTGTTAACAATTTTATGCATCGTGAAATGTATCCGGCAAATACATCTTTCACCTTTTTAAGATTGCCCGCAGAAAAAGCACTACAACAGGTACAGCAAACCCTCCAAAAAAAAGGATTAGGATTAAAAATATTTGATGCGTACAGACCTTTTGACGTGACCAAAAAATTCTGGGATTTGGTACATGATGAAAGATATGTTGCCAACCCTGCAAAAGGAAGCGGACATAACAGAGGCATCGCAGTTGATCTGACAATCATTGATTCCAAAACAAAACAGGAATTAGATATGGGAACAGGGTTTGATGATTTTACGGATTCTGCACATCCCAGTTTTACTTCCTTCCCCGAAAAAGTTATTGCCAACAGGAAATTATTGAAAGAAACAATGCAACAATACGGATTCAAATTATTCGAAACAGAATGGTGGCATTACAGTTGGCCGGATCCTGAAAAATTTGAAATCATGAATCTCAGTTTTCAAGATCTAAAAAAGATAGCCCAATAAATCTCATGTTCATTTTTTAAACTTCTCGGTCTTTTCATCAGCAGTCATATCACCGTTACTGCGGATCTGTATCTGCAAATGGCTGATCCATTCATTACAACCTCTCGAATACAAATATTCATTCACATCATTGATCACTTTCATCACTTCATCATATTTGCCCTCCATCACAGTTGCAAAAGCGCCTACTTCATATTTAATTCCTGATTGTTCAATAATGGCAATGGCTTCATCCACCCACTCGTAAGGATGTTTGTCCTGTACTACCGGAACAATTTGTATCGAAGCATTAATAATGAATGAATGCATAATTTTTATTTTGTCAGATTTAGTTTTTTATGGCATTAAACAGGACACATCCATTTCTCTTCTCCTTCTGGAGAAGATGCCTGAAAGGCAGATGAGGCTTGCGTCGCACACTTGTACTGTAAACATTATCTCATCAATTTATCTCAACAACATCAATCACCGCATCTAAATTTATCGTACCAAACACATGCGGGAATTCTTCATTCACTGATGGTGCTAATTCATATTTCAATTCATTTATAAGCTTTGTTGTATCAATAACTAATTTCACCAGATCAGTTTTTCCTTTATAATATCTTTCCAAAACACCTTGCACTTGTTGCGCCTGACTGCAATGAATAAACCCTTCCAATTTCAAAGACGGGGCTTCAAAAAATCCATTCTGCTTTGCAAGCTCCCATTCATTTTTTGAAGTAACATGATAAATTAAACTCACAATTCTTAATTATTAATTTCTAATTATTAATTATTCTCGGAATTTTTTGTTCCAATAACATCAAATCGGCTAAAACTATTGCTGTTACAGCTTCTAACACAACCGGAACACGTAACGCAATGCAGAGATCATGTCTTCCCTTTACGGAAAAGCTTTCGACCTTATTTGTTTCCCAATTAAATGTTTCCTGTTCTTTGGGTGTGGATGATGTAGGCTTGATGGCTATCCTGAACACCAAATCATTACCATTGGTTATTCCGCCAACAACACCACCGGCATGATTGGTCTTTGTTTTTCCTGTTGCATCAACGATAGCATCGTTGTGTTCAACTCCGAACATTTTTGCGGCAAGAAAACCGGTGCCAAATTCAATTCCCCGAACAGCAGGAATTGCAAACACTGCATGACTCATTAAACTTTCAACACTATCAAAAAATGGCTCACCCAATCCAATGGGCAAAACTGAAACTTTACATTCTACAATTCCGCCAACAGAATCTTTTGCATCTATTGCTTTTTGTAAACCTGCTTCAATATCTTTTTCTCCGCCAATTTCAGTGATCGTTGCAATAACTTTTATTTCATTCAATAATTTTTTCGCGATCACGCCAGCTGCAACAATAGCTACAGTCAATCTTCCGCTGAAATGCCCGCCACCTCTATAATCTTCATTACCTGCAAATTTTTTATGTGCCACAAAATCTGCATGACCCGGACGTGGCACGTCTCTTTGTTTGGTATAATCGCCACTACGTGTATTATTATTTTCAAATAAAATGGTCAATGGTGCACCGGTGGTCTTTCCGTTGAACAATCCACTTTTGAAAATTGGAAGATCTGATTCTTGTCTGGGTGTTGTTCCTTTTTGTGTGCCGCCTTTTCTTCTTTCAATATCAGTTAAAAAATCATCTACATTTAATGGCAATCCCGCAGGTATACCGTCGATACTGATCCCTACGCTTTCGCCATGCGACTCGCCGAAAATGTGTACACGAAATATGCGTCCGAATGAATTCATTTTTTTATTTACGATTTACAATATACGAATTAGGATTGAGTAACTGATGCTCCTAACTTTTTCAAATGATCATAAAAATCAGGATATGATTTGTTTATTGCTTCGGCTTCCTCAATAATTATTTCGCCATCGGCTTTTAATGCAGCAACTGCACATGCCATTGCAATGCGATGATCGTGACGCGAATGAACTTTTGCAGCTTTAACATGACTTCCTTTGATCATCATCAAATCATCTTGTAATTCGATCTGCACACCCATTTTAACAAATTCTTGCTGCAAGGTCAATGCACGGTTACTTTCTTTATGCACTAATCTGCTTACCCCTTCAATCACTGTTGTTCCATTACAATAAGATGCCAATGCAACTAAAGGCGGAAACAGATCGGGACAATCCGTTGCATTAAAATGAAACGCTTTTAAATTGTTGGAAGATGAAATTTCAATTTCATTATCTCGAATAGAAATCACAGCACCGCAATCCTGCAATGCTTCTACTATTTTTTTATCTGCCTGTGTTGATTGAATATCTAATCCTTTTACAATAATATTTCCTGCGATCGTTCCTGCAACTAATAAAAAAGATGCACCGCTCCAATCGCCTTCAACTGTATAGTTTATTGGTTGATTGGTTTGTTGGTTGATTGGTTTGTTGAATGTGAATGATTCATAATTATTATTTGCAGGAACATGCAAATCAAAATCTTTCATCACTTTTAAAGTCAAGTCCACATAAGGTTTGCTTTTGAGATCATTTACTTTGATGGAAACATTATTTGCATCAGCAGCAGCATAAGCCATTAACAATCCTGTTAAGAATTGTGAACTTAATGAACCATCTATCTCAATATTCTTTGGCTGTAATGGTCCATTAATTTGTAACGGAAGTTTTCCTTGATTGGAATTGATTACAACATTTAACTGCGGCAGTATCTCATCAAAAAAATCCATCGGCCGTTTTAATAAACTTCCTTCACCATTGATGGTTATTTTGTTTTTGCTCAATGCAACAATGGGCGTAAACATCCGAATACTTAATCCGCTTTCTCCGCAATTGATTGTTGATGTTACATTATGAATGTTAGATGTTGAATGAATGAAAGCTTTACTACTATCAATAATTAACTCATTCGTATTGATAGTTATCTCGCAACCCATTTCCCTGATGATACTTAATGCAGCTTTATCATCATTAGATGTTCCGGGATTATGTATAACAGAAATTCCTTTTCTCACCAAAGCCGCAGCACAGGCTCGTTGCATGGAACTCTTAGATGCGGGTGCATGAATCGTTCCTGATAATATGGATGGTTGTATGGTTACAATCATACCCTGCTCACCTATGGGATTTATAAATTTGAAATAAGATTTTCTAAATCATCCAAAGGAATGGGCAACACAATTCCTTTCCCGATCTTCTCTAATAAAATATAATTCATTTCTTTTCTGGCTCGTTTCTTATCCATCTTCAACACATCAAAAACTTTTTGCTTGTTAAATGCGGCATAAGTTGGCAAACCGTATTGCTCTAAAACTTTTACAACCAATTCGGTTTGTTTGAACCCTAACACTTTTTTTGAAATTTCTGAAGCATAGGTCATTCCGATAGAAATGGCCTGACCATGCGATAATTCATATTGATTTTCCAATGCATGCCCGAGTGTATGACCAAAGTTCAGCAACTTTCTGTCAGCCTTTTCAAACTCATCTCGCTGAACAACATTCAATTTAATTTTCGCATTGCGTTGAATGAGCAAACACAATTCTTTTTTCTTGCTGTGATAATATTTCAGATCACGCTTTTCCAATTCTTTAAACATTGCTGCATCTTTAATGCAGGCATGTTTAATGATCTCTGCAAATCCGTTCTGCCACTCGCTTTCCGGCAGCGTGTTCAGAAAAATAAGATCGTGCAAAATAAAAGAAGGCTGACGTGTAACACCCACAATGTTTTTATACACTCCAACATCAATTCCATTTTTACCGCCGATACTTGCATCAACCAATGCTAATAAAGTTGTTGGAACAAATCCAAATTGAATGCCACGCATATAAATGGATGCTACATAACCGGTGATATCTGTAATAACACCACCACCAACACCGACCAAAATTGTTTTCCTGTCAGCTTCAAAAGCAATGAGTTGTTGAATGACCGAATCAACCGTTGCTTGTGTTTTAAATTCTTCGCCGGCTTTTAAAACAATGGTATTATAACCTTTGAATCTTTTTTGATGATGTTTAAAAACATTCTCATCGGTTATGAATACAGCATGTTTAACGTCTATTATTTCTTTTAGATGACTGATGCCATTTGCAAAGTAAATAGTGGTTGATGCTGTTGAGAATTTAAAAGTTTGCTGCTCCATTTTAAATTAGCTGTTCATGATCTTATTCTGATGATTGATACTTTCCATGTGTACCGCATCAAAATATTTGGTGATGAATTCTTTGCTTAATCCCAACTTATCTCCTTTAGCGAAAGCCCTTTCTAATATTGAGTTCCATCTATTGGTTTGTAAAATAGTAATACTGTTTTCTTTTTTGTACTTGCCGATCTTTTCAGAAACCTTCATACGCTGTCCGATGATCTGCATCAATTCATCATCGAGATGATTGATCTGCTGACGCAACTTCTCCAGTGCTGCATGATACTCTTCTGAAGCAACATCTTCCTTTCTCCAATGAATGCTGCCGATCAATTCACCCAATCTTTCAGGAGTGATCTGTTGTTTGGCATCGCTCCATGCATTATCAGGATCGATATGACTTTCAATGATCAATCCATCATAATCCAGATCAATGGCTTCTTGTGCAACTTCCTGCAGCATGTGTCTGTTACCGCATATATGCGAAGGATCATTGATCATCAACATATCAGGATATCTTCTTTTCATTTCAATCGCCAAATGCCACATCGGTGCATTACGATATTCTGTATTACCGTAAGAACTAAAACCACGATGGATCAATCCGATATTTTTAATACCCGCTTTTCCAACACGTTCCAATGCACCGATCCATAACTCCAGATCAGGATTGATTGGATTTTTAATCAATACAGGAACATCAGCTCCTCGCAATGCATCGGCTACATCCTGGACACTGAAAGGGTTTACAGTGGTTCTTGCGCCTATCCATAAAACATCCACACCAAAATGCAAAGCATCTTCCACTTGTTTACCGGTGGCCACTTCCACACAAACAGGCAAGCCTGTTAATGCTTTTGCTTTTTGTAACCAAGGCAATCCTTTTGTACCAACCCCTTCAAAACTTCCCGGACGTGTACGGGGTTTCCAGATACCTGCACGCAGCATATCTACTTTTCCGGTAGCTGCTAAACGTGTTGCAGTTTCTACAACCTGTTCTTCTGTTTCTGCGCTGCAAGGGCCGCTGATAATAAGTGGACGTCTATTCCACACATCTAAGATGTTTTGTTTCTGTTCAAGTGTCTGTTCCATTTTTTATTTGTTGTGAATTATTAGTTATAAGCAAAAAGCGAAAGGCATAAAGCTTATCTGCTATTCGCATCATTCATTCTGATCTTTCTGCCACGGTAATTTTTACCATCGATTGATTTCACCATTTGATTGGCTACTTTTTTATCTACTTCCACCCAGCTATTCATTTCTTTCATATCAATCCTTCCCAACACTTCTTTTCTCAGGTCGCTCAGATCTAATATGTATTGTAAAAAGCTTGCTTTATAAAAACCATCTTTTGTACCGAGGTTTACAAATAATCTTGCATACTCTCCACTACCTGCTGCGTATTGTGGACGGCTATCGCCTCTTCCGCTATCCCTTGCATCCCTCCTTCTGTCTGATGGATGCCCGTCACGAGATGAAATTTCTTTACGTTCCCTGCGCACTTCTCTCACATTCAGATCACCTGCATTCTCATAATATTTTAAGAAGCGGTCAAATTCCATGGCCGCCACTCTTGTCAATACTTCTTCTTTGGTTACATCGGCAAATTTTTCCTGTAACATCGGCAAGTAGGTTTCATAATCACCATGACTGATATCTGTGTTCAGCAATTTATCCATCACTGCATTGAATTGTTTACGGCAAACATCTTTACCACTTGGTATTTCCAATTTATGAAAAGGAGCCTGCACCAACCTTTCAATATGTTTTATTTTATAAACATCCTTGTTATTTACTATGCTCATGCAAATACCGGTGCTTCCTGCGCGACCGGTACGGCCACTGCGATGCGTATACACTTCCATCTCATCAGGTAATTCGTAATTAATAACGTGCGTTATTTCTTTTACATCAATGCCTCTTGCTGCCACATCTGTTGCAACCAATAACTGCAAAGTTTTTTCGCGGAATTCACCCATCACTTTATCGCGTTGCTGTTGGGTAAGATCACCATGCAAAGCATCAATATCATATCCATCACGCGTTAATTTTTCAGCCACATTTTGTGCATCAATCTTTGTACGGGTAAAAATGATCCCATAAATACCCGGATTGAAATCGATCAATCTTTTCAATGCTTCATAACGCTGATGACCGTTCACCACAAAATACTGATGATCGATATCTTTATTGGCGGTATTCATTTTACCGACCGTTAATTCAACCGGACTCTTCATATAACGTTTACTTACTCTGCGAATTTCAGGTGGCATGGTTGCACTGAATAACCAAGTAGATTCACGTTCGGGTGTATTTTCCAGGATGAATTCTATATCATCTTTAAAACCCATGTTCAGCATTTCATCCGCTTCATCCAACACCACATATTTTATCTTTTCCAAATGAATGGCTTTGCGTTCGATCAGATCAATCAAACGGCCCGGTGTTGCCACCACGATCTGAATGCCTTTTTTTAATTCACGGATCTGTAACCCTATGGATGCACCGCCATACACAGCCACTACATTCATTCCCGGCATGAACTTTTTGAACAGTTCTATTTCGGTCACGATCTGCATACACAATTCGCGTGTTGGACAAACCACCAATGCCTGAGGGTGTTTTTGTTTTTCGTCCACTAATTGCAGCAATGGCAAGCCAAAAGCTGCTGTTTTACCCGTTCCGGTTTGCGCCAAACCTATTAAATCTTTTGTACCGTTCAACAGTACAGGGATTGCTTGTTCTTGAATAGCCGTTGGGTTCACATACCCCAAAGCGTCTGTAGCTTTTACCAAGTTCTCATTCAATCCTAACTCACTAAATGTTGTCATATATTTTATTAAAAATTTGCGCAAAGGTAATTTATTAAAATCCTTTACAGCTATTTGTTTTGTTTTCCTTGACTGTATTGGGTTTCATTGCATCTCAGATGCATCGAACACTTGCACTTTCAGAACTTTGTCTGAACAAGGATTTAGAGTGATTATTAATCCATTCCTCAAAATCCAACAAATCCACCCAAATCATCGTCAGATATTATTTTAAAATCCGCTTAATCTTATTTGCATTCTCCATCAACTCATTCAAATATTCATAATTCTCTTTTTCCAGACAAGCTTTGAATTTTCTTAATTGCGAAATATGTTCATTTAAAACATCCAATACATTTTCTCTGTTCTGCATGAAAATAGGTGCCCACATGGCCGGACTGCTTTTAGCCAAACGCACGGTACTCTCAAAACCACCACCGGCCAATTCAAAAATGGCATCTTCTTCTTTTTCTTTTTCCAATACCGTATTGGCTAAGGCAAATGAAGTGATATGTGAAATATGGCTCACGTAAGCTGCATGCCGGTCATGACTTTCCGCATCCATATAGATCAAATTCATTCCTAATTCACGATAAATGTTCTCAACTGTTGCAACTGCAGCAGTATCAGTTTTCTCTTTTTCACAGATCACACAAGCTCGACCGATGAAGGCATCTTTTACGGCAGCTTCCGGACCACTGTATTCCGTTCCCCACATAGGATGCGTTGCCACAAATCGTTTGCGCATAGGATGATCTTTTAATGCTTCGCACAACACATATTTTGTAGAACCGGCATCTGCTACTATTTGTTTGTCGGTGATCAAATCCATTATTTGTTTCATCACAGGAATCGTGGCATCAACAGGAATGGCCACATAAATAAAATCGCTTTTCTTAACAGCTTCTTCCAAAGGCAATGCCTCGTCAATGATCCCTAACTCCATTGCTTTTTTTGCGCTGGCTTCTGTTCTGCTCACGCCAATAATATGCTTTGCAAAACCTTTTTCTTTCAATGCAATGGCAAATGAACCACTGATCAAACCCACTCCGACTATCGTTACGTTATTAAACATGAAATTTTTATTTTTTTTTGAAACACATAGAAACATAGTTCAGGAAAAGGTAAAATAGAAACCCTATTTGCCCTTTTTTCATCTATGATCCTATGTGTTTGTTCTTTTTATTCTTTTAATTGCATCTTCAAATCTTTCAATACTTCCGCACAAACTAACACGAACATAACTATCACCCGCACTTCCAAAAATTCCGCCCGGTGTAATGAATACATTGCTGTTATACAGCACTTCATCACTCAATGCATAACCATCTTTGTATGTTGAAGGAATCTTAGCCCAAACAAACATTCCTACCTGATCTTTTGAATACACACATTTCAACAGATCCAATAATTCAAAAACTTTAATTCTTCTTTCGTTATAAATTTTATTGATACTATCATACCAAGATTTATCCAAACTCAAAGCCTTTGCAGCAGCGAGCTGTAAGGGAAGGAACATACCGCTATCCATGTTACTTTTAAAGCGCAATACTTCATCGATCCTTTCTTTGGCGCCGCATAACATACCTACCCTCCAACCTGCCATATTGGAAGATTTGCTTAATGAATTTAATTCCAACACTACATCTTTCGCACCTTCAACAGAAAGCAGACTCATCGGATATTCATTCAAAATAAAACTGTAAGGATTATCATGAATAATTAAAATGTTATGTTTCTTACCAAATGCAACTATTTTTTCAAATAATATTTTATTACCGTTTTGTCCTGTTGGCATTTGCGGATAATTGACGAACAACCCCTTGATCCCCTGAAGGGGAAATGCAGCGATCAGCTTTTCTAATGCATCAAAATCAGGCTCATAGTTATTTTCTTCTTTCAACTCATAATAAACCGGTGTTGCTCCTGAAATTTTTACTGCGCTTGAATAAGTAGGATAACCCGGATTAGGAACCAATACACCAACACCTTCTTCAAAATAAGTCATACAAATATGCATGATGCCTTCTTTGCTTCCGATCAATGGTAAAATTTCCGTATCGATATTGAGATCAACATCATACCATTGTTTATACCAATCACTCATGGCTTTGCGCAGAACAGGAGATCCTTTGTAGGATTGATAAGCATGAACATTGGGCTTTGCAGATTCTTCCTGCAATACTTTAATTACATCGGGATGAGGTGGCAGGTCGGGACTGCCGATACCCAGATTGATAATATTCTTGCCCTGTTTATTCAGTTCATCTATTTCTCTCAACTTTTGAGAAAAATAATATTCGCCAATGCCTTCCAATCTTTTTGAGACCCCCCAGCCCCCTGAAGGGGGAGTTGAAAAAGCATTTGATTTATTTGCAACATTTGAACTCATAATATATCTGATATGGATTATTAAATGATTTTTGATATTTCCCTTTAGGGGGTTAGCGGGTTTCCGTTTTTATACACTCCGTAAATCTTTATTTGCGCCGTCAATGGTTTGATCTCTTCTATCACCGCATTGAATATATCCGTATGCTCAAATTCCATATCGGCATGAAAACTGTATTTGAAATTGGTACCGGCAATAGGAAAACTTTGCAGCTTGCTTAAATTAATTCCACCATCCGCTATCTTGGTTAAAACCTTTGCCAGACTGCCTTTTGAATGATCGGTCTCAAAATTGACGGATGCTTTGTTGGCATCATTTACCTGTACAGCTTCATCTAATCTTTGCAAGATCAAAAAGCGGGTGTAATTATTTTTTTGTGTATGAATATTCGGAACAATGATATTCAATTGAAACAATTCTGCAGCCAACTTACTGGCAATCCCTGCAATATGTTTGCTTTTATGCTGATGGATATGTTTGGCACTTAAAGCTGTATCATCTGTTTCCACCAACTTCCACTCATACTTATCTAAGTATTCCATGCATTGTTGTATGGCCATGTGATGCGAATGCACTTCTTTAATGTCTTCCAACTTTACGCCGGGATTCACCAACAAATGTTGTTTGATGGGCAGATATACTTCGCCCACAATTCTCAAACTGCTTTTCTGCAATAAAGTATAATTCGGTAAAATACTTCCTGCAATAGAATTTTCGATGGC
>Ga0364860_10113_pt1 | contig 63078 bp, 31 predicted proteins | sample ExccelAu500001D4_FD_206916 | JGI IMG/M metagenome (GOLD analysis project Ga0364860, IMG submission 206916) | Enriched cells from Trout Bog Lake Hypolimnion, Wisconsin, USA - BchlTB.Aug20.5000.01 .D4 | ecosystem: Environmental > Aquatic > Freshwater > Lake > Hypolimnion/Profundal zone | place: USA...
GTCGGAATTTTTGATCCACCAATGACAGATTATAATTACTATAATATGAAAGTCAGATCGAATTGATATAAAATATAAGGCCTGATCTGTATTATTATTGTAAATATCATATAATTAAACATATACGAAAAACGGGTTTTAATATATTGATGAAAAAATAATCCGGGATACTATTTGTTTTGAATTTGGTTTTATTAATTTTACGACTTAAACAATTTTATTTGAGTGAGGCGTATAACCCTGAATCGGCTTTTACTCATTTCTTTAATTAGTATTGCTGATATATTTTCGGCAATTAATGCTCATGGCCAATGTGGCGGAAGAGATTCTTTTGCCGCAATTAAGCCAATTTGTGCAAATCAGAATACAACTTTTACCAATTATGCTACGGGAGGTGCAAGTACTTATGATTTTAAATGGGGGGATGGGACAACTAAAACGGGCGTAAATTCTACTGCTTCACAAACCCATAAATATACAAGTGCAGGAACCTATACTGCATGGATGATAAGACATTTTACCAGCCCTTCCTGTACTGATTCAGACTCAATTGTTGTTGTGGTGAACCCAACCACAAAACCCGATGCGGCATTTAGCTACAGTCCTTCAACGGTATCATGTGTGGGTACAACTATAAATTTTAAGGACCTTTCAACGGGGCATTCTCTTACATGGCTCTGGGATTTTGGAGATGGAACTACCTCAACTTTACAGAATCCGGGTCACCAGTTTTATAGCTCAGGGTCGGGTACAACAACTTTTAATGTTAAACTTACTGTAACAGATTATGGTGGTTGCAGCTCGGATGATACTACTGAAACAATTACCATAAAACAGGCCATTGAGCCTTCAATTGGCGATTCGATTAATATATTTTCACAATTCAGGACATGCAGCTCTACACTTACCAATGACAGTTTTTTAATCGGATTACAAAATAATGATGCCGGGGATAAGGCAATCAGCAGTTACTCCATTAATTGGGGTGACGGATCTGCTGTTTACAATGCCGGATCGTCTTTTTCAAGCAAAGCGCATTTATACACCTCACTTGGAGAATTCACGATAAAATTTACTGCCAAAGATACAAATGGCTGTTCCTGGACTATTGATACTACAGTTATTAATGAATCGAATCCCAGTATTGGTGTGTCTGATAACGGCAGTACGGCTGGATGTGTCCCTCAGACTTTCTGGTTTAAACTTACAGCCAAAAATGTTTCATCAACAACAAAGTTTATCTGGAATTTTGGTGACGGTACAGCTCCTGTTACCTGGGATTATACAAAAGCAAATGACAGTATTCAGCACACATATACCAAGACCTCTTGTGGAAATAACCCGCCCGGGGGATCATGCTCAAATTGTTTTATTGTTGCAGCCCAGGCAATAAATTCATGTGATTCTACTACAGCAACTGTTGACGATATTAAAATATATGCCAAGCCAACACCCAATTTTACCTATACTTCCGGTTCCCTTTGTGCCAATACTACAACTGTTAGTTTTACAAATACATCTGTAACGAATTGCATAAGCAGCAATGCCTATAAATGGAATTTTGGTGATGGTTCTGCCACAACTACCGCCACCAATCCTACGCATAAATACACAAAGCAAGGTATCTATAATGTCATGCTGATTGCAACCAATCTTTGTGGAATGGATACGATCATAAAACCTATTGAAATAGATTCGGTTCCTGTCAATAATTTTACATTTTCAGCCACGCCCGGCTGTGTTCCGGTGGCTGTAAATTTTACAAATACATCTTCAGGACTTAATCTGAAATATTCATGGAGTGTTAGTCCGGCAACAGGATGGAGTTTCACTGGTTCAACAGGTTCAACATCAAAAAGTCCACAAATAACTTTTACTGTTGCAAATACCTATACTGTCACATTAACGGTATCAAATGGCTGCGGTACGGTTTCAAAATCCCAGACGATAGTTATTCCAACAAAACCTGTGGTTGTATTAAACAGTATATCAAACCATTGTGGTCCCTATACTTTTACGCCTTCTGCCTCATTTACCAATGAAGGTAGTACGATAACTGCCTATAACTGGACCTTTACCGGGGGCTCGCCACCAGGATCATCCTCTCAAAATCCTGGGAGCATTACATATTCCGGTTCGGGAACCTACAAAGTAAAAATTTCGGCTACAAATAGCTGCGGCACTTCAGCAGATAGTCAAAGTTTTACAATAAATCCGTTGCCTAATGCTCGTAATAGTGGCAACCAGTCAATCTGTTCAGGAGCTTCTGTAAATATCGGGTCAACATCAGTGGGAGGAGATACCTATTCCTGGTCTTCTGTTCCATCTGGATTCAGTTCAACCAGTTCAAATCCCAAGGTCAGCCCAACATCCACAATATCATATATTTTAACAGAAACAATTACCGCTACCGGATGCAGTAAAACTGACACAGTAACCATTACCGTAAATCCGTTACCCGCTGCAAATGCAGGTTCCAACAAATCAATTTGTATCGGAAACAGTACAACTATAGGTGCCGTTTCCATATCAGGCGATTCTTATTTATGGAGTCCATCTACAGGGTTAAGCTCCAATACGATATCTAATCCAACTGCTGATCCAAATTCATCAACTACTTATACACTTGTTGAAACAATTACATCAACCGGGTGTAAAGATTCCAATACCGTTAAAGTTACCGTAAATCCTTTGCCCGCAGCAAATGCAGGATCAAATGCGACGATCTGTATGGGGCAAGCTGTCAATATCGGCGCAAATGCTGTGGCAGGTAGTACCTATGCCTGGAAGCCGGCAACGGGTTTAAGCAGTACCACTTCATCAAATCCAAAAGCAAGTCCATCATCAACAACTATTTACACACTTGTTGAAACCAATAGCAATGGATGTGTGGATTCCAATACTGTAAAGGTAACCGTGAACCCCGTTCCGAATGCTGCCACAGCAAGTCCTCAGACTATTTGTGCATTTCAATCTGTTTCAATAGGAGCAAGTTCTGTGAGTGGAGATACGTACAGCTGGAGTCCATCTGCCGGTTTAAATTCAACCACAGTATCCAATCCAACAGCCACACCAGGCTCAACAACTTCATATACGTTAACAGAAACTATTACGGCAACCGGTTGTACCCACAGCAATAGTATTAAAATAACAGTAAATCCATTGCCAGCTGCTAAAACAGGTCCGGATGTTACCATTTGTACTAACACTTCTACAGTAATAGGATCAACTTCGGTTGCAGGGGATACATATGCATGGAGTCCATCGGCAGGCCTGAGTTCAACTACAGTTTCCAACCCTACTGCCGGGCCTGCCTCTACCACAAGCTATACACTTCTGGAAACCATAACTGCAACAGGGTGCAAAGATTCCAATACTGTAAAAGTTACGGTTAATCCGCTGCCTACTCCATCAGTAACCGGAAACATAACCGTATGTGCCGGAGATACGGATGTTTATAGTACAACAAATACATCAGGAAACAGTTATAGCTGGGTGGTGCTAAATGGATCAATTGTTTCAGGATCAGGAACAAATAGTGTTAAAGTTGTCTGGAATTCAAAAAGTTCAGGCAGAATAAGTGTTATCGAAAAAGCTGGTGCTACGAGTTGCCAGGATTCATCTTTTAAAACTATCACGATCAATCCCCAACCTGCTGCAAATGCCGGATCTAATGTCTCAATCTGCCTTGGGAAAAGTTCATCAATAGGGGCAAGTTCTGTAAGTGGTGATACCTATTCATGGAGTCCGTCGGGTGGATTAAGCAGTTCAACAGTTTCAAATCCGACCGCTAATCCAACATCAACGACTTCCTATACCTTAACCGAGACCATAGCTGCTACAGGATGCAAAAATTTTAATGCTGTAAAAGTTACGGTAAATCCATTGCCTGCTGCCAATGCCGGTTCAAATACTACGATATGTATGGGACAATCTGTGAATCTGGGAGCAGGTTCTGTTGCAGGCAGTACTTATTTGTGGAAGCCATCAGCCGGATTAAGTTCAACGTCAACATCCAATCCAAAAGCAAATCCAACAACAACAACAACATATACACTTGTTGAAACGAATATAAATGGATGTGTGGATTCAAATACTGTTAAAATTACTGTAAATCCTGTTCCAAATGCTGCAGTTTCCAGCCCGCAAACAATATGCGCTACGCAATCTGTATCCATTGGCGCCGCATCAGTTTCAGGAGACAGTTATTCATGGTCTCCGGTTACAGGTTTAAACTCCTCGACTGTTTCCAATCCTACTGCAACGCCAACATCAACAACGACTTATACTGTAACAGAAACGATAATCGCCACCGGGTGCTCGAATAGCAATAGTATCAAAATAACAGTAAATCCGTTACCAGCTGCCAAGGCAGGATCAGACGTAACGATATGTGTGAATACCACTACTGTTATAGGGTCCAATTCTGTATCCGGTGATACGTATTTCTGGAGCCCATCAACGGGTCTAAGTTCTTCTACAGTTTCAAATCCAACGGCAGGTCCAACCTCTACCACAACCTATAAACTTATAGAAACAGTTACAGCTACCGGGTGCAAAGATTCTAATTTGATTAAGGTTACTGTAAATCCGCTGCCCACACCATCAGCAAGCGGATCATTAACCGTATGTGCCGGAGATACAGACACATACAGCACTAAAAATGTTTCAGGAAATAATTATAGCTGGGTTGTTCAGGGAGGAAACATAGTTTCAGGTTCCGGAACAAACAGCGTAAAAATTGTTTGGGGCTCAGGTAGTTCTGGGAGGGTAAGGGTATTGGAAAAAGCAGGATCAACCAGTTGCCAGGATTCTTCATATATATTAATAAGCATTAATCCACAACCTGCAGCAAACGCCGGTTCAAATGTTTCGATTTGTTCCGGAAAAAGTGCCACCATTGGCGCAAGTTCAGTAAGTGGCGATACCTATTCCTGGAGCCCCGGAACCGGATTGAATTCAACAACAATTTCGAGTCCGGTAGCAAATCCATCTTCCACAACTTCGTATACATTGACTGAAACCATTACAGCAACTGGCTGCAAGAATATTCATAATGTGAAGGTGATAGTAAATCCTCTTCCTGCAGCCAATGCCGGATCAAATGTTACAATATGTTCAGGACAAAGCACTAATCTTGGGGCTAATGCTGTATCCGGTAGTACCTATTTATGGAAGCCATCTACAGGTTTAAGTTCAACTTCTTCTTCAAATCCAAAAGCAAGCCCTGGTTCCACAACTTCTTATACGCTGGTTGAAACCGATATAAATGGATGTATTGATTCAAATACAGTGAAAGTCACTGTAAACCCGATCCCGAATGCAAAAGCAGGAAGTCCTCAGACTATTTGTGCGGGACAACCTGTTTCGATAGGAGCAGCCTCTGTAACAGGCGATACGTATGCCTGGTCTCCGGTTACTGGTTTAAGTTCTACAACATCTTCAAATCCAATTGCTACACCATCATCAACCACAAGCTATACCCTCACTGAAACCATTACCGCCACAGGATGTTCGAATTCAAATGCGGTTATAATAACAGTTAATCCCATACCTGCCGCCAAAGCTGGTTCAGATGTGACCATATGTGTAAATACTTCCACTACGATCGGTGCAAATTCTGTTTCAGGAGATACGTATTTATGGAGCCCTTCCACTGGATTAAGCTCTGCTACCGTTTCGAATCCGACGGCGAGTCCAACTTCAACGACAAGTTATACATTAGTTGAAACAAATACTGTGACAGGATGTAAAGATTCTAATGTGGTTAAGGTTACAGTAAATCCACTCCCAACACCTTCAGTCACCGGTTTGGCCACCGTATGTGCCGGAGATACAGTTAGTTATAATACGACCAATAATTCTGGCAATAGCTATACATGGGTCGTGCAGGGTGGGACTATTAATTCTGGTTCTGGTACAAACAGCATTAAAGTTATCTGGGGTGCAGGAAATGCAGGCAGGGTCCGTGTCCTGGAAAAAGCCGGATCCACCAGTTGTCAGGATTCTTCATTCAAAACTATTCTTATCAATCCATTGCCAACGGCAAATCCCGGAACGGCTGCAACGATATGCATGCGTAAAAGTACACAGATAGGTTCGTCATCTGCAACAGGATATAAATATAGCTGGATAAGCAATCCTTCAGGATTTAGCGCCACAATATCGAATCCGGTAGTAAGTCCGGTTACTTCAACATCCTATCATCTCACTGTAACAAATTCTGTTACGGGTTGTAAAAAGACAGATTCTGTTAAAATTTCTGTCAATCCATTGCCAACAGTTTTCACGGCTCCTGCCGATACTTTTTGTAATACCAGCACTACGGCAAACCTAAGTGGCAGCCCATCAGGGGGGATATGGAGAGGAAAAGGCGTCACAAAATCAGGAGTTTTTACGCCATCTACAGCCGGGGTGGGGGTAGATACTTTGTATTATGTATATACCAGTCCTACAACGGGATGTACAGATTCTGCCCTTCATATTGTAAATGTGGTGAATCCTGCCAATGTTATTGCCGGGCAAAATGATACAGTTTGTATTAGCATATCAAATTACAAACTCAAAAATTACAGTCCATCAGGAGGGACCTGGTCTGGAACTGGGATCATATCGCCTGATAGCTTTAGTGTTTCACATACCGGTGTCGGAACATTTACAATAACTTATTCAGTGGGTAAGAATACCTGCAAAGTTTCTGCAAGCAAAATAGTGAAGGTAAATGCATTGCCAATAGTAAGTGCCGGTAATGCAGATTCTGTTTGTCTCAATCTTGTAGATTTTGCGCTTACGGGGTTTTCTCCTTCAGGGGGGATTTGGACAGGAAATGGAATTACAGATAAAACAAAGGGTATATTTAATCCTCATATTGCAGGGGTAGGATCTCAAACCTTAACGTACACATATACTGACCCTAAAACGCATTGCACCAATAGTGATACAAAGATTTTGAAAGTATTACCATTGCCGGTAATTTCTATACAAAATGACAGTTTTCAATGTAAGGGCGTTGCAGCAGGTTTTTCAGCAACATCCACAAATACGGCTTCTTATCAATGGAGTTTTGGTGATAATTCTTTTGGTTCAGGAAGCAGTACTACGCATGTTTATAATAATACCGGCACATATACAATCCGGCTTATTGGAGCTACGAATGATGGGTGCCAGGATACCCTTTATTCCAAAATAAGAATTTCAGAACCACCTGTTGCCAATTTCAGCAGAACGCCATATTCCGGTCCGGCTCCTGTTACAGTATCAGTTTCAAATTTGAGTACGGGAGAAATAAACAGTTATGAGTGGAATTTCGGGAATAAGGATTCCACCACAAAACAGAATCCTGCAGACGAAATATATCCGCAAAGTGATAATGGCGATACAACTTATTATATAACCCTTACTGTAAAAAACAAGTGTGGGGTAAGTGTTCATAAAGATTCGGTTCTTGTGTTCCCTTTACCTAAAGCCAGGTTTGGTACGGATAGAGATGAAAGCTGCACACCTTTTACGGTACATTTCAGCAACAAAAGTGTTGGCAAGCCGACAAGTTATTTATGGGATTTCGGGAATGGAAAAAAATCAACCTTACAGGATCCTCCTCCCCAGGTTTACACAACAGATTCTACAGTTAAAACGTATATAATTACCCTTGTTGCCATTAATAAATATGGAACGGATACATTCAGACATACGATTACAGTGCTGCCAAATCGTGTTAAAGCATTTTTTAATGCCAATGATACGGAAGGTTGCGTGCCATTTACAGTTAAGTTTACCGATTTTTCTAAAGGAGCTACTTTTGTAAGCTGGTCATTTGGTGATGGTGACAGTTCTGCACAACAAAACCCGATTTATACTTTTACCAAAGCAGGGACATATACCGTGCATGAATTTGCCAATGATGGTTGCAGTTTTGATACGGCAAAAGTTCAGATTATTGTTCACCCTAAGCCACCTGTAAGTTGGAAGGCCATACCCACCTGTGCCAATGACAGTATGCAGTTTACAAATACATCATCAAATTTTTCAGGGTGCAGATGGTATTTTGGAGATGGTGATACTTCAAGAGTAGTTTCTCCAAAACATGCCTATTTAAAACCCGGTAAATATTATGTTACCTTAACAATTCAATCACTCACGTATGGATGTCCATCTTCGTTCTCTGATTCAGTTGAAGTTGATTCTGTGCCCAAAGCCAGCTTTACTGCCATGCCTCAAACAGGATGTCATCCTCTTGATGTGAAATTCACAAATACCGGCACAAAAAACATTTTTTACAGCTGGGATTTTGGAGATGGGAATTCTACGAATGCAGAAAACCCGGATCATTTGTACTTAGATAGTGGTATTTATCTTGTTAAATTGTCCATAATAACACCTTTAGGTTGCACAAATAAGGTTCAGAAACCCATTACTGTTTTTCCATACCCTCATGCAAAATTCAGTATTAGTCCTGATCCGGTATGTGGTGCCCCGCATGTCGTAAAATTCCACAATCAGTCTATCGGAGCAGTTGGTTATGCATGGTCCTTTGGTAATGGTGCAAAATCTAATAACGATTCTCCGTCTGTTTCATTTGATACTACGGGAAATTACCTTGCAAAACTTGTAGTTATCAATACATACGGATGTAAAGACAGTATAAATCATTTATTTACAATTTATCACCAACCCGTTGCGTCGTTTATCCCTCAGGGAGAAGGCTGTCAGGCATCAGCTATCTCATTTAAAAATACGAGTACCTATATGGATCGTTTTTTGTGGAATTTTGGAGATTCATATTCAGATTCAATCCATTCTGATCCATCGCATATTTATAGTAAACCAGGATCGTATTCCGTAAATCTTGTTATTATCGGTGCAGGGGGATGCGAAGCTGCAATAACCAGAATTAATGCAGTACAGATAGATCCTAAACCTGTTGCTGCATTTTCATATCTGACCGAAGACAATCCTACAACCGGTTGGGTTGATTTTAAGGCAGATACCATTGGAATTATTAATTATTCCTGGAATTTTGGTGACAAAGATTCATCGGAAGGGATAGAAGCAAATCCACGCCACAGGTATGATGAGCCGGGTACTTATACCGTGAGATTGATTGTGACCAACAAATTCGGATGTACTGATACTGTTTATCATTCCATAACTATAAATTATTTTGATGGATTATTTGTTCCCAATGCGCTGGCACCACAATCAGGGCCGCCCGAAGAACATGTATTTCTTCCAAAAGGAGCGTCTATTCAATCTTACAGATTGCAGATATATACTACCTGGGGAGAATTGCTTTGGGAAAATGAGGACCTTATAAACGGGCATCCTGCAACGGGATGGGACGGAACTTCAAATGGTAAACCAATGCCGGAAGGCGTTTATGTCTGGAAAATTGCAGCTACATTTCTGAACGGGCATGTGTGGGAAGGAAAATCTTATAACGGAGAAGTGAAACCAATGGGTACCGTAACATTGGTAAGGTGATATCTTATTACTGATTACATTTTACCTCTTCATTTAATTTATTATCATAATGGTTTTAATTGCACAATTACAACTGAGGAATAAATCCACTGCGTTTATCATAATAACATTTATTAGCCGTTGGTGCACCTTTACCACCACCACAAAGCAGGCTCACTTTGTCAAGGATAATGATAACGCTTATTTCATGTGTTCCCTGAACAGAATAACTCAAACCGGAGAATGGAAATATATACGAATAACTGAGTTGAAAAGCCTGTGCTGTATTCCGGAATGGGATCTGGTATCCTGCTGAAAACCCAAGTTGATTTGTATTTCCTCCTGTAAACGGCAGATATCCATCACGGTATAGAAATCCGTACATCAGGCTTTTATTGTAAACGTAAAATCCGGTTATAATTTCTCTTTGCAGTCTGTAAGAGGTATTAAAAACTTCCTGCCAGTTATATACTGCATAAGGAAAAAGAAAATCTCCTTTTTGTTTCCAGTGTTGTCCAATAGGAATAACAGATCCTGCATGCAGTGTATATAGAGAGGGGAGATTGCTTTCAGTAATTAATCCAATATCGGGTCGGTTCAGATGATGAACTGCAAAGCCAATGTTATTAAGAACAGTAAATCCCGGTTTATAATCGAATAAAAATTTAAACGACATTCCGGCATCTATATCAGCATACGGAATTCCACTTCGATGTGGCTGTCCATTCGATGAACTTATTTGCCCTAGGATAGGGTCGAACTGATCTGCAAACTGCAGCTTGCTCCAGTCAAGGCTTTTCTGCCCGAAACTTCCGCCCATTCCAAATGCAAAATCAAGTTTTTTTGCAATGATAGGAGCTCCCCACCTTGCTGTAAGGCCGAATTGATCAGATGTCAGAAATCCTTCACCCCTTTCATCATGCAATGCCATGATTCCAAGACCTATAGAACTGCATTCTTCAGCAAGATCAGCTGTAAAAGAAAAAGTATTGAATGTGCCCGGAACTGCGGTCCATTGCCGCATATCATTCATATTGATTTTTAATCCGTTATTAGCACCTGTAAGGGCGGGATTGAGATAAACCGGATTATTGTAGGATTGTGAAAATGATGGATCCTGGCCTAAGAGGTCATAGCTTAGAAATAGGACGAAAAACCAACATAAAACAGCTTTCTTCATGCGGTTTGATTTGTTTGGGGTTATGCAAAATTAGCTCGCATAAGATTAACAAATATATAAATTTTGATTGAAAAGGAATAATTCCTTAATCTTCGAGTTTCAGCACTGCCATAAATGCCTGTTGGGGAATTTCAACATTGCCGACCTGTTTCATTCGCTTTTTCCCTTTTTTCTGCTTTTCGAGCAGTTTTCTTTTTCGGGAAATATCACCTCCGTAACATTTGGCTGTTACATCTTTTCTGAGTGCTTTTACTGTTTCTCTTGCAATAATTTTTGCACCGATAGAGGCCTGAATTGCAATTTCAAACTGTTGCCGTGGAAGCAGTTCTCTCAATTTTAAGCATATTTTTTTACCCCAGTCGAATGCTTTATCCCTGTGAATTATAGCAGAGAGGGCGTCTACCGGTTCTCCGTTCAGCCGGATGTCCAGTTTTACAAGATGCGATTCACGATATCCGATTGGATGATAATCAAACGAAGCATAGCCTCTCGATATTGACTTCAGTTTATCGTAGAAATCGAAAACGATTTCTCCCAGTGGCAATTCGAAGGCAAGCTCTACCCTTGAGGTTGTCAGATAAATCTGGTTTTTTAATATTCCTCTTCTATCGAGGCAGAGTTTCATGATATTACCAACGTAATCAACTTTTGTGATTACCTGCGCCGAAATATACGGCTCCTCAACATATTCTATTTTACTTGGATCCGGAAGGTCAGAGGGATTGGTAACCGTCATAATATCTCCGTTGGTAGCTGTAACAAGATAGGAAACGTTTGGTACTGTGGTTATTACAGTCATATTATATTCCCTCTCGAGACGTTCCTGTACAATTTCCATATGCAGCATTCCCAGGAATCCGCATCTGAATCCAAACCCAAGGGCTGCCGATGTTTCAGGTTCGAAAACCAAAGAGGCATCGTTCAGCTGCAGTTTGTCCATCGCATCCCGAAGCTCCTCATAATCTTCAGTATCAACCGGATATATCCCTGCAAAAACCATAGGTTTTACATTCTCGAAACCTTTTACGATTTCCTGTGTTGGCCGGTCACGATGGGTGATTGTATCTCCGACTTTAACTTCTTTTGCTGATTTTATTCCTGAAATAATGTATCCCACATCTCCTGCTTCGATGCTTTGTTCCGGCTGCTTGTCCATGCGAAGGATACCGATTTCTTCAGCAATATATTCTTTTTCTGTATTTACAAACTTTACGATGTCCCCTTTATTCAGTCTTCCGTTAAAAATCCTGAAATATGCGATAATGCCCCTATAGGAATTAAAGACCGAGTCGAATATTAAAGCCTGCAAAGGTGCTTCCGGGTCTCCTTTTGGGGCTGGAATACGATGGATAATGGCATCGAGTATGTTGTCAATTCCAAGGCCTGTTTTGGCACTAGCTAGTACAATGTCATCTGCTGTACACCCGATAAGTTCAATAATCTGGTCCTTAACTTCCTCTATCATGGCACCGGGGAGGTCCACTTTATTTAAAACAGGAATAATCTCCAGGTTCTGTTCAAGCGCCAGAAAAAGGTTCGAAATGGTTTGGGCCTGTATGCCTTGAGCCGCATCCACTACCAGTAAGGCGCCTTCACACGCAGCAATAGCACGACTCACTTCATATGAAAAATCCACATGGCCGGGCGTATCTATCAGGTTAAGTTTATATTCCGTTCCATCATGCTTATAATCCATCTGAATGGCATGACTTTTAATGGTAATTCCCCGCTCGCGTTCAAGATCCATGTCATCCAGAAGCTGCTCTTTCATATCCCTGTTGGCAACAGTTGCTGTTACCTGTAAAAGCCTGTCAGCAAGGGTGCTTTTTCCATGGTCTATATGTGCAATGATACAGAAATTACGAATATTCTTCATGTACAAGGGGAATAATAAAGCTGCAAAGGTACATCATTAGTGGATATGAGCGAAAGATGAAGAAAATGAGGATGGATTGTGTGTTAATTACTGATTATACATCTTTTAGTAACTGAATCGGTTTAGGGCATACGGATATTTAACTAATAGTCAAAGACTCGTGTTTGGTTTAATATATTTTCCAGAATAATATCAGGCAAATTCTATTCATAATATAAAATTAATGCCTAAATTCCCATTGTTTTGGAAAAGTACAAGGGACAGATTAAGGACATGTTCCAAAAATTGGTAAAGACAACTGTATTTATTCTGCTGCTGTTTATTCCTTTTCTTGGAAATTCACAGGGTATAGCCACATTTTCCAGTGTAAATCCAACAAATCTTGTTGTTTGTGGGGCCGCACAGACATTTACCATAAAAATTTCTAATTCTTCACTCACAGATTCTATTAAAGGTGGAATAGCCTCCGTCAAACTTCCTGTTGGATTTCAATATATTGCCAGTTCTGTATCAACTTCTTTAGGCGTAAAAGAATCGAATGTCAGTAATCTGAATCAACCGGTTTTCTCAATTCCGGTAATAACTCCAAAAGACAGTCTTAAATTCAGCATAAGCGTTTCAGTAAACTGCAGTGTCATTTCTTATATTAACAGTGGAGGATCACTGCACAATTTTGTGAAGCTTAATTATAATAGTGGCACTGTTGATTCGGCATATACAAGCTATTTTAGTGTAGGAATCCCTTCATTATCAATTAGTAAATTCACCAATCAATCATATTCAGGGACGATTAACGATACCTTTCGCAGATTGATTACTTTTACAAATACTACCAATGCATCGTTAAGCAGTTTTTCATTTTACATCATTAATGGAAGCGGAATATATATTAAGTCGGCCGGTGGCAAAACATATTCCAAATCAAATGATACCCTGTTTTTTACGTATAATGCTGCTGATTTTAAGAAAATTGGAAACAAAGACGCGTATTTTGATAAAGGTGAAACGATCGTTCTTACAGAAATAGACAGTATAATTTCGTGCAGTTCACTAGGGAATAGTTATGTTCTGGGTTGGGGTTGCAGCGGAAGCCTGTGTCAGAAATATACGTCTACCAGCAACGTTGTATTAAGTACTTATCTTCCTGATATTTCAATCACTACAAATACAGCACAAAACATGTGCTATGTTATTTCATCTGCCAATCTTCAAAGTATAACAATTACCAATAACGGCTCGGGACCCGCTTTTAATATGCTCGTTGATATTATGCAGACTGCAGATGTGAATGCGGGCTATGAAACTTTTTTTAATTCAAAAATCGACATATCCAGTATTAAAATTCAACACGGAAGCAGTGGATCATTTTCATCGATAAAACCTGATTCCACCTTTGCTAATTATGCGTATTCCTGTTTGGGAACTAACCCCAAAGGAAGATTCTGGATAAAAATTCCTGTAATGAAACCCGGTGATCAGATAACCGTAGAGTGGAATGTATATAACTGTTGCATCAGCCAGGGATATTTAAATTCATGGGGATATTCTGTTTCATATGGAGATCAATGTAATTCTAAAAACTATGATTTACTTGGGATGGGACGCAGCTATATTTACAATTATCAGATATATGGTACGCCCGTGGTAAGTTCCAATAACCTTTCTGCCGGTAAATATTCAACGATTTATCTCGAGAATAATTCAGTTTATTCTAACCTTCTTCCCGGAAACTCCAGTAGTTATCTGCAATACCAGTTTTTTATATGGAGCGGAATAAAAATGGATACCAGTTCCATTTACATGACAGATCTTTCAGGAAAGATTATATGGAAACCTGATTCCATAAGATCAGTAGGAGGGATCTGGCATGTCACATTTGCGCTTCCTCCTCCTTCCGGATTCAGCTATTATGATTCAAGGCTTGTTATGCAACTATTAGGTGACACAAATACTGTATCGTGCAATGATACTGCAAACATGTCTTATAATATATATTATGAACCTAATTCTTCATGCAGTTGCAAACCTTTGCTTGCCAGTGGAACAATTCCATTTAAAATTAATTGCCTTAATCCTGATAATGTAGGATTGAATAATGCAAAATTTACTTTTCTTAGAACATCCTATGGATTACCTGATAACAATGACGATGGTTTTCCGGATGCATCCGGAAGTCTGAATTTTTCAAAGATCAGAACAGATGAGGCAATGTTCGGTGATACTGTTACAGCAAAATTTGCCGGAAGAGTTATTACGGATAAAAAATATCCTTCATGGAAATATGCATTTGCTGATCTGAAATTTACAAGTGATTATTTAACACAGATTGATATAAGTCTTACAATTAAGGATAGTACAAATAAGAAGAAATATACGTTTTCTAATATCCCATATACCAAAACCGGAGCTGATTATTACTATTATTATGGAACTGATACATTAGTTTGGGCAGGAGATAGTATTCCTACTGGTTTTGTTTACAAAAAGGGAGATTCTGTATTAATCACCATTCGATATAAGGTTACAAAAAACACGGAAGATGTTAATTATATAACTGTCGATGATGATTTTTATATGGGCATTATACCTGATCCAACTTTGTCTACTGATCATTATAGCATTAATAAAAAATCAACCGATTTCTATGCTGTCGGATATTTTTATGTTGCCTGTTGTTCAGATGGATATTCGGCTTATGGATGTTCTGGCGTTTCCTTATCTGAAAATTTTTATCTTAGTATAGGTAATTGTTGCTCAAATTATTATGGGGGTGACATATTTCCCTATGAATACAGATATTGGGCTTCGTTTACAAAAATGAATGTTGTCATTCCACCCAATTTTAAATATGAATCGGCGCAGGTATATTATTATCCTACACAAGGAAAAGGTAAATATGGTGTATATTCTGCAAAACCGATTCCGACTGCGATCCATGGGGATACCATATTTTTCGATATAACATACCTTTACGATCCGAATACAGGATTTTTTCCTTTATCTGATGATGGTTTTGCCGGTACATTCATTGTGAATTGTGTGCCCACAAGTGAGGCTGTTTCTACTACAAATTCGCCTGTTAAATATTTTGAATATTTCAATCAAAGCGCCTTCCTTGGTGGTGGTCTTAGTCAAGCATATACGGATGTTGATTATATGAGTTATACTTCTCCATCTATATCCTTGCAACCTGCCTTGCCAACAGTATCTGCTCAGAATGATACAATGAGCTGGCTGTTATATATCACAGATAACTCATTATACAGCGCAGCATATAAGCCCTGGCTTGCTTTTCAAAACAGCAGTGGCAAACTTACTGTAGATACAGTATTTGACGGAATTAATTTATGTCTTGATTCAAATGGAATATATCATTTAAACTGGATTGCTCCTAACAAATCTTATCCGGTAAAAATCAAGGCGGTTATGAAAAACTGTGTTGATGATAGTGTGAAGGTGATATTTGGATGGGATTGCAGCAGTTTTCCGGACAGTCTGGCTGCAGTACCATATCAGACACAATCATTATATTTATATGCACACCCTTTAATTTCCAGTCTCCAGACGAAATCAGTTCTGGCGCCTGATAGTTTGTATTTATGTGATACGGCTTCCTATTCAGTAATCATATCAAACACACAGGCTGGTGCGGCATCGAATGTCAATCTTGAGATAAATCTTCCAAGCGGTACAAAGATTGTAAAAGGAAGCGCAAGAGTAAGATATCCAATGCAGGGAAAAATGAAAAGTATTTCTGATCCGGATTCCATAAATCCATATCTGTATGTGTTTAAATCGGCAAATCTTAACAGCGAATTAAAAACCAATGGTTTGGCCGGATATTATGATACTGCAAAGTCAGAATACCAGATATTATTTAAACTTGTAACCGATTGTGATTATATTTCAGGAAGTTTTCTCTCTTATATTTCAACTTCGTTTGATGCTTGTGGAAATGTTGTGAATACCAATGGTTTGCAGGAAAAACCTTTAACAATTATTGGGGCTAAATCACCATATAGCGGGTTATTGGCCATTACCGGACAAACATCAGTAAGTGGTTGTGGTGGTCAATCTCAGGTACGATTAAGATTTGTAAATAATGGCCCGGTATCTACAGACATTAATGATTATATGTTTATTGATCTGCCAAATGGCGTTCATTATGTTTCTAATTCATTGATCCCGATACATAACAGTCCGTCTGATACCAGTTTGCTTATAACACCACTTGGAACTTCTACTCGCTATTCCTGGAAAATTCCATCAGGCGTAAAAATGGGAGATTCAATTGTTTATTCTATAAAATATGCATCAGATGGTACATTGAGTTGTGAAAAATTTCCGGTTTTGATTCAGTCTGCTACTACAATGTCATTGTATTGTGTGTCAAAACACATGTACTGTAATGTGAAGGTATTAACCGGAATAGCAAGTAAAAATTTTAATCTTGTTAAGCCTGCAATACATATTTCAGGTGTTTCTGTAACGGCAAGCCCGGCCCCACCCAAAGGAGAAAGGATATCTGTAAAAGCAACTATTGGAATAACAAATGATACCCTGAAAGCAAACAGCAAATCTGTATTGAAATTTTATGATGATGCTGATAAGAACGGGAAATTATCTGCCGGAGATATCCTATTGGCTACCGATACCATAAATTTTCTTATTAAACCTGATTCTTCATTTTCTGAAAGCAAATCTTTTGTGGCGCCTCCCGGGAGATCTTGTGGATTACTGATCGTTTGGGATACTTCAAAGCAAAATTGTGCTTGTGGTATGGTGCAGGTCTTTGTGGCCCCTGTTCAATTACCTGATGCTGGCTTAGATACATTTATATGTTCAGGTAATAAGGTACAGATAGGATATGATAGTATCAGTGGGTATACATATAACTGGTCACCTTCTACCGGGCTAAGCAATCCAAATACTTCCAATCCTATTGTAACACTTTCAAATGCAACATCTTCTATAATTAAGAATTCCTATACTCTCACAACAAACCGAATAGGATGTACAACAAAAGATTCTGTTCATGTTTCCGTATCCCCAAATCTTAAAATTACAGCGGGAAGTCCAAAATCAATTTGTCTTGGGGGTAATATTTCTTTAGGAAGTTCTCCGACAGCCTCCGGTGGATCCGGTAAATATTCTTATTTGTGGACCCCAAATACAGGGTTATCCAGTACAACGGTTGCAAATCCTACAGCTACGCCAACCAAAACTACAGTCTATACATTATTTGTATCGGATTCTAAAGGATGTTCCGCGAATGATTCCGTTTTGGAAACTGTAAATCCGATCCCAAAAGCAAATGCTGGTCCTGATCGGATCATGTGCATCTACGATTCAGTACAATTGGGTGGTTCCCCGTCCGCCAGTGGTACAACATCCCCCTATTCCTATGCCTGGAAACCAACCTCAGGCGTAAGCAGGTCTAATATAGCAAATCCAAAAGCAAGTCCATCATCCACAACAACATATATAATGTTTGCTACGGATGGTAAAGGATGCCATAATTCAGATACTGTTATCGTGACAGTAAATCCATTGCCAAAACTGAATGCAGGAATTAACAAAGGATATTGTTTTGGTGACAGTGCAATACTTGGAGGGACTCCAACAGCCAGTGGGTCGAATGGCTGGTATAAATATCGGTGGACGCCAAACATTGCCATAAGTGATACCATATCTGCCAGGCCAAGGGCAGCACCAAGCGCTACAAAAACATATTATCTTCATGTAGTCGACAGTGAAGGATGCCAGAATAATGATTCTGTAACTGTTACTGTTAATCCAAAATTATATGCTTATCCGGGCTCGAATCGATTTATCTGCAATGGCGATACTACAACTATTGGCGGAGCACCCCCAGCAAAAGGAGGCTCAAATTCGTTTAATTATAGTTGGTCACCTTCCACTTCATTAAGTTCAACCACTTCCGCCAACCCTGTGGCAAGTCCAAAAAGTTCAATAAAATATACACTTACGGTTACGGATAGCAAAGGATGTATTGACACAAACAGTATATTTATATATGTCAACCCGAAAATCAATGTGGATGCAGGTGGTAATAAATTTATTTGCTATAATAAATCAGTAACTATAGGAGGTGCTACACCAGGAAGTGGCGGAACCGGGACCTTAAGTTATAACTGGTCGCCTGCAACAGCATTAAGCTCTAGTTCTGCTACTAATCCATTGGCAAGCCCAACAAGTACGACTTCATATACGCTTACAGTTACTGATGCAGATGGATGTACGGATACAAATAGTGCAAAAGTGACCGTAAATGCAAAAATTATTGCAAATGCAGGGAATAATCAATATATATGTTATGGAAGTTCTGTAAAAATCGGTGGAACGACCTCCGGAAGCGGTGGTACCGGAGCGCTGCAATATAGCTGGACACCTTCAACTGGTTTAAATTCAACCACCTCTGCCAATCCTACGGCGGGTCCTTTGAGTACTACAAAATATACGCTTACTGTCACAGACAGCAAGGGCTGTACAGATACAAGCAGTGTATTTGTTACCGTTAATCCTAAGTTGACATCGAGTGCAGGAACCAATAAATTCATTTGTTATGGGAGTTCCATAAAGATTGGGGGAACTGTACCCGGAAGTGGTGGCACGGGCACTATTTCATATAGCTGGTCTCCATCAACCGGTTTAAATTCATCTACATCAGCAAATCCAATTGCAAACCCAACAGGTTCTACAAAATATCGACTTGCAATCACAGACAGCAAGGGATGTACTGATACGAACAGCGTTTTTGTTACTGTGAATCCAAAGCTGGTTTCCAACGCCGGGACTAATAAATTTATTTGTTATCAAGGTTCGGTTAATTTAGGGGGGTCACCTTCCGGTACCGGAGGAACCGGAAGCATTTCATATAGCTGGTCGCCTTCAACCTCGTTAAACTCAACAACTGTATCCAACCCTGTTTCATCGGCTCTAAGTTCTGTTAAATATACACTTACAATTAAAGATAGTTTAGGTTGCATCGACACAAATAGTGTATATCTAACTGTAAATCCAAAACTGACGGCCAATGCCGGGGCAAATAAATTTATATGTTATGGCAGTTCTGTAATTATTGGGGGCGCACCTTCCGGTACGGGTGGTACAGGTACAATAAATTATAGCTGGTCTCCATCAACTTCACTAAGCACTATATCCGGTTCTAACCCTTTGGCAAACCCTGCGAGCTCCACCAGGTATGCCCTGACAATTTCGGATGGGAAAGGCTGTACAGATACAAGCAGTATATTAGTAACAGTAAATCCCAAACTGACTTCAAATGCGGGATCAAATAAATTCATTTGTTTTGGCAGCTCAACAACTATTGGAGGCGCCACAGCAGGCAGTGGTGGCTCCGGAACCTTATCTTATAGCTGGACTCCTGCAACTGCATTAAGTTCTGCTTCATCCTCAAATCCAACAGCAAGCCCAACAAGTACAACCCGTTATGTACTTTCTGTAACAGATGGAAAAGGCTGTACTGACACCAATAGTGTACTGATCACTGTTAATCCAAAACTTATTGTGAATGCGGGTGCCAATACCCTTATTTGTTATGGAAAATCTACAATTCTGGGAGGATCACCAACAGCAACTGGGGGCAAATCTCCCTATACCTATTCATGGACTCCAGCCACCGGGTTGTCTGGCATATCCATTGCTAACCCAAAAGCATCGCCAACTTCTACTACGATATATACCCTTGTAGTTACGGATGGCAGCGGCTGTTCTGTTTCCGGTTCATTGAAAGTTTTTGTAAATCCGGTACCCGTTATTTATGCTGGCAGCGATGATTCTATTTGCAGAGGAGATTCTATAATTATTAATGGAACAAGTATTTACAATTATAAGTATGCATGGAGTCCCGGAAAGTATCTTAAAGATTCAACAATACTCAAGCCAAAGGCCTCACCGCCAATCACAACTTCATTTATAGTGACTGCCACAGATACCGTAGGATGTACAAATACCGATACGATGGTGGTAAATGTCAGGCCAAAGACACCCATTTTACCTCCGGTCCTGCAATGCGAAAATATCATCAACATTCACTCTATTACATTGAACTGGAATGCATTGAGTGCGAATAATCAGTTTTTCTATTATACGGTGTATAGAAAATCAGGAAATGGTTCCTTCCTTGCGGTTGCTAAATTTTATCCGATTGCTACGCAAATCTGGACCGATACCCTGGCATCAAGAACAGATTCCATTCCGTACAGTTATTTTATAACAGTTACCAATCATTGCAACATAGAAGGTATTGCCAGTGATACATTGAATTCGATTCTTCTCAGCACTAAAAAAATCGGTGACAAAACCCTGGCGTTTACCTGGAATAAAATCAATTCTAAAAATAGTTATTATACCATTTTGTATAATAGCGGTCCCGGTTTTAAGGTTCTTGACAGTGTAAAGGGAACAAGCTATATCCTGCATTCCTGCAATCTCAATGCGAATTATAAAATTGCTCTGAACAGCGGGAGTTGCAGTTCTAATTCATTCCCTTCTCCTAAAATAATGTTAATAGATAGCACAGCACCATCTGTAAATTCTATTATTGATGTAACGACAAACAGCTGGGGAAACATTCAGGTTAATTTTAAACCAAGTGATTCAGCTGATGCTAAAAGTTATGGAATATATCGGGGAGATAGTTCCGGTGTTTTTAAACTCATTGGGACGGTTGCTCATATAAAAGGAAAAATTCTTTATAGCTACCAGGACAATTCTGTTTCTGCCAGTCATACGCTATATTTTTATAAAATAAAATCCACGGATACCTGTGGCAATATCAGTTCATTTTCCACTGTTCATAGCCCATCTGTTTTAAAAGGCAAGCCAGCAGATTATGCAGATCATTTAAACTGGTCACCTTATAAAGGTTTTGCAGTAAAAAACTATACTGTTCAGCTTTTAAAATCCGGTGTATGGACCAATCTTTCGGGATCAATTTCTTCAACGGATACTGCCTATCTTGATACCTTGATACCATGCAATGTAACACGTTATTACCGGATTCAGGTTACAGAAAATGGTGGAAATAACTCCATTTCCTATTCTGATACCATTCACCTGACGCCATTTGATACCATAAAACCATTAGCACCATCCATAACTTACACTACTGTTCCGACAAATGGGCAGGTTCAGATAAACTGGGTTAAAAGCCCATCAAATGATGTGGAAAATTATACCATCTACCGCGAAAGTGGGGGGGTATTTAAAGCTATAGACAGTGTAGGAAATGTCAATGTTTATGTAGACAAATCGGCAAATACATCCTTGTCAAATTGCTATGAGGTAGTAGCTGTAGATAGTTGTGCGCGAAACAGAAGCAGATTTTCACCAACGCATTGTACAATGGCATTATCCGTTACCAACAATGGTTGTGAGCCTAGTAATTATCTTTCCTGGAATGCATATTCTGGATGGACAGCAGTAGCTAAGTATGAAATATACAGATCGGTAAATGGAGGTCTACAATCATTGCTGGACAGTACAACGAGTATTACTGCTTTCAAAGATACAGGGCTCAATTTTCATAATAATTATTGCTACCAGATCAAAGCATATCAGAAAGGTGGTCCAAATGTTTCCTATTCCAATACTTTCTGCAAACAGGTATATTTTGTAGATACACCTCATATTGTTGTCGTTACCAAACTTAATACTTCCACTACAGCTGGCCAGGTCAAAGTACAATGGGTCAGTCAGAAAGGCATACCGCATCTTGCGTTTTACCGGTTATATTATTCTTATAATCATTCTCCCTATAAGTTACTTAAAGATAGTATCCCGATTGCGCAGGATACCTTTATCCATACCGGACTTAACACAAAAACCGGCGATCATTATTACTATATCCAGACGGTTGACAGTTGTCATATCCATTCAGAACCATCAACCTTCCATAAGACCATTGATCTAACATTTCATATCGGACAACTGGTGCACCAGTTAAACTGGTCCCCATATATGGGCTGGCCGGTAAAATATTATATCGTACAGCATGCCATCAATAACAATCCGCTTGTTGATGAAGATACGTTGCCAGGCAAAGATACTTCGCTGCATAAGTTTCCGGCTCCTTGTAATACGAGAGTCGTTTACAGGGTGCGTGCAGTAAGCTATGCCGGGATTGTGAGTTATTCAGATAGCATGGGTGGACAGGCTATAGATACCATTCCTTCCAATCCACCTACCATGGCAAATGTATCTTACCTGACAGGTAAACTTATAAAAATTGATTACCTGGGCTCAGATTCGCTTGATACTTATGGTTATGTGATAAAAAGATCAGAAAATGGCGGACCATTTGTGACTGCAGGTTTTGAGAATTTTACAAAGCCGCATGCACCTATGATATTTGTAGATACGGTACTGAAGCAAACACCATTGTGTTACCAGATTATTACTGAAGACAGCTGCCTGAATCTTACCTTTTCACAGGAATATTGTACCATATACTTATCCGGTCAACCTGAAAATTTATCCGATTCTTTGAAGTGGAAGCGCTTTTCAGGGTATGGAATTAAACAATATGAAGTGATGATCTATAATAACGGATCATGGCAAAACCTTGCAAATACAAATACCGATACCGCATATTTTCACAGTCCGTTGTCGTGCAACGTACCAAGATCTTATAAAATTGAAGGTTTTGGGAATACTGGTTTTAACACCTTTTCAGATTCAATTTCGCTGACTCCATTTGATACTACCAGGCCTTATGCTCCTGTGTTAAATTACGCCTCTGTGAGCGGACCTGGTTCTGTAAACCTGAACTGGCAGTTCAGCGCCAGCGCAAAGGTTAAAGACTATGAAGTTGATTACAAAGCCTCTTCAGCAACAGTTTGGAAAGTTTTTAAAACGGTTAGATTGCAAAATACAATAACTGTAACCGGATTGCATACCCACGATACAGCCTATGATTTCAGGATCATAGCTATCGATACCTGTGCCGGCAATCGTTCTTTCCCAAGCAATATCCATCAAACCATATTGTTAGGCGGCCAGGATCAGAATCTGGCGAATAAGTTGACCTGGTCTGCATATGCCGGATTCGGAATTCAGAGATATGTTATTTTCAAATGGATCAATAATGCCTGGGCCAGACTGGATTCTGTAGGCGGAACAATTTTGACATATACCGACAATGGCCTGCATTGCAATGTACCGTATTCTTATAAACTATTGGCATATAGTAGTACCGGAGGATTTCAAACATATTCGGATTCCATATCATTGACACCGTTTGATACCACCAGGCCTATAGCTCCTGTTATTAATTATGCAACCGTAACCGGACCAACTACGATAAGTTTGAACTGGCAATACAGTGCAAGCAAAAAAGTAAAAGATTATGAAATAGATTATAAATCTTCTTCAGGTGCTGCATGGAGGGTATTCAAAACGGTCAGGCTTCAAACTTCAATTACCATAACCGGGTTGCATACCCATGATACAGCCTATGATTTCAGAGTGATTGCCATTGATACCTGTGCCGGAAACAAATCATTCCCAGCCAATATACATCAAACCATATTATTGGGTGGAATTGGTCAAAACCTTGCCAATAAACTGACATGGTCTGCTTATACCGGTTTTGGGATAAACAGGTATGTGATATTCAAATGGATCAACAATGCCTGGACCAGACTTGATTCTGTTGCCGGTTCTGTTTTAACATATACCGATAACGGTTTGCATTGCAATGTGCCTTATTCTTATAAATTATTGGCATACAGTAGTTCAGGTGGATTTCAAACCTATTCTGACTCCATGTCACTGACACCGTTTGATACCACAAGACCCATAGCACCTGTTATCAATTATGCTACCGTGACCAGTCCTTCCACAATCAACCTGAACTGGCAATATAGTGTAAGTAAAAAAGTTAAAGACTATGAAATTGATTATAAAACATCTTCAAGTGCAGTATGGCGCGTGTTTAAAACGGTCAGGCTTCAAACTTCGATTACCATAACCGGATTGCATACCCATGACACTGCTTATGATTTCCGGGTGATTGCCATAGATACCTGCATGGGAAACAGGTCGTTGAGTGGTACAATTCATCAAAGTATTTTACTATCAGGTACAGGCGGAAATCTTGTCAGTTTGCTGAATTGGTCAGCTTACCAGGGATTTGCAGTAAACAGGTATGTGATTTTCAAATGGGTCAAAAATAAATGGACCCGTCTTGACTCAGTAAACGGAACAAAAACAGCATACAATGATTCTGCAATATTATGTCATGCAAGTTATAACTATAAAATTTTGGCATACATCAGTTCAGGTGGTTTTGCGAGTTATTCAGATTCCATCATGGTGCAGCCAATAGATACCGTAACGCCACCAACACCAACCATTCAATATGCATCCGTAATAAAAAATGGTCTGATCACCGTGTATTGGAATAAATCAGTTCCTATTGTTAAACAATACAATTTGTGGTACAAATCGGCACATGGACCATGGATAAGTATTGCATTGGTTACCAATAGTTATTCTTACACCGTTAATGCCCTGAATACAAAAGATTCCATTTATTCCTTCAGACTTGATGTTATTGATAGTTGTTCGTCTAAAAATAGTCGTTTCGGACCTGTACATACCGTTATGAATATGGGCGGTACCAAAGGAAACCTCAGCAATACTGTTACCTGGACCCCATATACAGGGTTCACTGTGAAAAAATATTATATTTATACCTGGAACAAAAAATGGCAATTGCTTGATAGTGTCAGTAGTGCAATAACAAAATATGTAAATCAGCCGCTGCCATGCAATATGCCTGTTAATTACAGGATTGGTGCATTGGATATTACAGGGAAATATCTGTCATTCTCGGATAGCATACAACTGGTGCCTTTTGATACGATCAAGCCTGATCCTCCGATATTGTTTGCTGCAACCGTATTGCCAAACAGTACCGTTCAGATCAACTGGCACTGGGACCTCAAAACCCGGGATAAATCTTTTGAAATATGGCGCAGTGTAAACAAGGCACCTGCAACCAAAATCGGAACAGTCACCTATGACAGCACATTTATTGATAAAAATGTAAATCCGAAACTGAACAGGAATGCATATTTTATTATTGCAGTAGATTCATGCAGTTTCCTCAACCGGTCTAAGCCTTCTGCAACCGATACTTTAATGCAGATAAAATTCAAAACCGGAGGCTGTAAGGCCTATATGCAGATCAACTGGACAAAATATGATTCATTGGCCGGAGGTACCGATTCATTCAGAATATACAAAGCGGAAAACAAGGGCTTGTTTGCATATCTTAAAACCGTGCCCGGAAATCAGTTCCAGTATGCTGATTCGCTTGTAGATACATTAAATCATTTCAGCTATAAAGTTGAGGCATTTAACCATCATCAGAAGTATTCCAGTTTTTCAGATTCCGTTGGTTCCACACCCTGGATAGATCCCCGCGCCAAATCCCCGGATCTTGTGTATAATTCTGTGGTTAAAACGAGCCCGATCAAGGGGATAATTCATCTGCAGTGGAATAGTTATCCATTTGCCATAGATACTTTTGCCAAAGGATATAACCTGTATGGAAGCAATACTTCAAGCGGATCGCAAAGGCTGCTATACCATACTGCTGATAAAACGGCTATCAATTATACCGTTGGCGGATTAAATACGACCGATAGCCTCAATTATTTTATATTAAAAGTCTATAATACCTGCAAACTCGACGGGGCTCCAAGTGTTGTCAATTCACCGATAAAATTAAAACTTCAGAACAAAAATCTGGAAGTTGATTTGTCATGGAAACCATACCAGACCAAAGATTCTGTAAAAACCTATAAAATATACCGCTCTGATAATGGATTTAATTTTGTGCCATATGCCATACTCCCTGGAAATCAGGTATCTTATAAAGACACCAATGTATATTGCAAGCACATATATTTTTATCAGGTTTCTGCATTGACCTATACCAAAAACCTGCCGGAATCATTTTCCGATTCTGCGGGTGTCACTGTATTTGATACGATTAAACCTGCTGCTCCAAAAATTTATTTTGTCTCAACCAATGCCACCGGTACCAATACCGGTTCTGTACTGGTTGTGTTTAAAGGAAATGTAAAACGAAGCAGGGCAGGGTATAATATCTATTATGCTACAGATGGAGTGCATTATGCCTTGGGAGATAGTTTTATCAATCTGAAAACGGATACCCTTATATGGCAGCAGAATCAGTTAAATACTGCCGGCAAACCGTACAGTTTTTATATTAATGCCTTTGATTCGTGTGGAAATCTGTCTTTAAATTCAGATACACAGGCTGTTGTATTTCTGAATGTTGTGGCGAAAGATCATCGCGATTCATTATACTGGACAGGCTATAAAGGCTGGAAAAACTGGCATTATCTTGTGGAAAGAAAAAAGCCCGGGTATGCATGGATCCCTCTTGATAATGTTATTTCTTCTGATAATAATTATGTTGATCATCATACCAAATGCGATACTTTCTATATTTACAGGATCATAAGTGCCGATAACGCGAAAGGAGCATTAACAAGTTTGTCTGAAGAGGCCGGTATTACCGCATCAGATACTGCTGCCCCAAAACCACCTGTAATAAATTATGCCAGTGTGATTATTACAAGCAGAAAACACGGACGCATTGAAGTCAGCTGGAACAGGTCGAAATCTACTGATGTTAAATATTACAATGTTTATCATCAGACAGACCCGACAAGTGCATGGATTATGATTGGTTCTAAGTTATCTGACACAACTTTTATCGACAGTACATTAGATACCTACAGAAATACGTACAGTTACAAAGTTGAAGCGGCAGACAGCTGCAGTGCGCCAAATACAAGCAGATCGGTGGTACATACAAGTATAGCCTTAACAGCTACTCCGGGAGATCAGAAAATAATCCTTAACTGGACGGCATATAAAGGCTGGAAGCCGCTGGCCTATGAGATCATAAGGGGAGCAGTGCCCATTGGCAAGGTAGCAGGCTCTGTAACGACCTTTATTGATTCGAATGTGATCTGCCCGAATAATTACATGTACATTGTCATTGCGATCAATCCTGATGATACCAGTCTTTATGCCGTTTCATCAATTGACTCAGCAAAACCATATGACAATATTCCTCCGGCTGCGCCATACCTTATCAGGGCTACGGTATCGCAACCCAATAATACGGTAAGCCTGGAATGGACAAGGTCTAAAGAAATAGATGTGAAAGGGTACCGCATCATGAGACAGAATCCGGAGATGAATTATTTTGCTGTTATTGATTCTGTTATGAATCCATCCGATACCAGTTTTACGGATGTGGTAAATAATATCAGCGACTCTCTTTGCTATAAAGTGGAGGCATTTGATCATTGTGGAAATTACAGTTTCAAGAGCAACCCTGCCTGTGTTATAATAGTACAGGGCCAGGCCAAATCGCTTGCCAATACCCTACATTGGAACCCATACAAACAATGGCCGGGTGGCGTTGCCTATTACAACCTGTATCGTAAAGTTAATGACAGTATTGGCTACCAACTGCTCGATCAGTTTACCAGTCCGCAGTTTATATATACCGATACCGGATTTGAGGCGGACGGCAAAGATTATTGTTACAGGATAGAAGCAATAGAAAACGGTGGATTGAAAGCGAATTCCTGGAGTACAGAACTATGCCTGGTACAGCAGCCATTGGTATGGATCCCGGATGCATTCACGCCAAATATCACTATTGGTGTTAATGACTTTTTTGGTCCGAAAGGATTGTTCATTGCCAAATATGAGATGGACATTTATAACAGATGGGGGCAGCGACTGTATACTACAAGCAATTCTCTGCCATGGGATGGAACATATGGAGGAACACCGGTTGGAGAAGGCGTTTATCTATATCATATCACAGTTTACAGCCATAGTGGATCAAGATATTATTTTACCGGGACGGTGGAAGTGGTGCATTAGAGAATTACGAATCAGGAATTACGAATCAGGAAGTTTTTTAAACACGGAAATGGATTTACAATGAGAGTTCATCATGTCCTTTCAAAATAATGAATATGGATGTTCGGAAGGGAATGATTGTTTTTATAAGATATCATTTTCTCCATAAGTCCTGAGATATTCAGGGTACTTATGCATCTATTCATTTCAGGTAGTATCCGGCTTCTACAAAAAAGTGCGATGCATTTTTGTCAAAAGTCATCTATACACATAATAAAAGGTAATTCTTACCGACATATCGTAATCATTTTTGGCCCGTCCTTCTTTTGCAACCTGATCATGATAACTATCTACCCAGATATTTGGTAAAATATGAAGATCTTTTGAAGGCATCCAATCGAGACCGCAAGTCATAAAATTTTCATTGTAGGTAATGTTCCCTGTCTGATAAGTGTAGTTCGAATTAAAATTCAGGTCCGGACTGAAGGCGTCATACCGGGCAAAATACCCGAGTTTGTTTTTGATAATCCTGCCATGCACATAGCCTGATATGCCTGCTGTATAAGCGTTTGCTGTGTCAGCTGTCTTAGATCCCGGTTTGGTATAAATACTGAAATTCTGATTTGTCTGAACAAAGGCTTCCACGCCAATGGTTATAATATCTGTCTGGTATGCAATGAACCCTTTGATGGCATTTTTTGATTTATGAAAAGGTCTTCCTGTGGCAGGATCTGTAAGTTGTTGCCTTTCATAATCAGCATATAAATCGAGAATAATTTTCCTGTTAAATATTTTGGCCCAGACATCACCATAAAACTTTTTAAACATATCATCCTCAGCTTTTTGACCATTGGGGGGCGTTCCCACAGTTCCATTCCCGATCATAAAATTATAACCGGCAGACCCGGAATCGTTAAGCTTCCCGCGAAGCGCTACCCCAAGATCGACCGCTGAGGCAATATAGCGCATGTCTGCAATGGTTTTTTCTACAGATCGATACCCCCAGACCTGTTCTGTTAACAATGCAAAGGCAGGGGTTGTTGATCTCCCGATAATCAGGTCTGCATTTTTGTAAATATTTTTCCAGCCGATATATGATTCTTTTATTGAAAAAACCGGGTTTCTCTGGTTATCAACATTGCCTTCATTCGCCAGAAGTATTGACCCGAAAACATGCTTCGAAAAAACAAAATCTGCCCCGAGGTATACCCTGCGAATGTCGAATGAATTATAGTTTTTGGGATCCGGGTAAGTGATTCCGGCATATTGCGTAGTACCTCTCAACAACGAATCGGCATGGGGCCTGTATTCAAAATCCCCGAATATCATACCATGCAGCTTTATGGATGGCTTTTTTATAGCATTAGAACTGTCTTGTGCCATACCCATGAACTGTGACATGAAAAAGAACACACCAGTAAGAAAGGCAATCGGCTTCATTTTTTTCGGATTTAAGGTATGAACAACCGGTGACCTATTGAATAATTACTTTTTTGCTGAAATTAAAATCTTTCCCACTAAGAGTTAAATAATAAACCCCTGATACCATTCCAGGCAGCTCAACTGAAAAGTTATTCATCCCCTGTTGTATCGCAATATTTTGTTCTGTCATTTTTCTGCCGGCAAGGTCAAAAATTGTGAGTGTAGCATTATTATTAAAAGACAAGGAATGAATCTTTAAATTGAGCATGTTTTTAGTGGGAGCCGGCCATATTTCAAGTGAATTTACTGAAGCTGATTCGGGCAAAATACCTGCAGTTGCCTTCCACACGTCAGAGATATCTGTCGCTGTAGCGCTGCCCGCGCAGGTAGGCAGTTTGTACATATCCTCCAGGGTACGGAGTACATTTAAAAATGAGATATTTTCTGAATAAGAACCACCCTTAACCATTTGGCCAATAAAAAGTAATGCAATATGCTCATTGGCCGTTCCGTCGTCTTCATCAAAAGTGAAAATAAACAGGCTGTTATGTTTTTTAGCCCAGGCTATATAAGCAGCAAAATTATTTTTTAACCAGGTATCACCATTTTGAATAGAACTGCTGTGCATATTATCAACTTCATTTGGCACTACGAAAGAGAAAGTTGGTAAAGAATCATAATTGGAAGGAAAAGCTGAGAAAGGCTGATTGCAGGAAGGGGGAACATTATTAGCAAGTGTTCCCTGCCAGTCACTTATAGGGTTATGTTTGCGGTCATAGTTGCCGGAACTGGTACCCAGGTATCCTACAGAAGGTAAGCCTTCACAATACCCTGAAAATGTTTTCCCTGCGGCTAATAATGATGCGCCAATATTGCAGGTTGTGAAAGGTGTATTGCTTGAAATAGTATTGCTTGTAATTCCCTGGTCAGAACCTGAGAATAAATAGAGGTAATTTGGCTGGCTGGCCGCCGAAGAGTTAGCGTACATGGATGTAAAAAGTGCCGTATTGGAATCGCTCAAAAGTGAGTTAATATAAGGTGCTGATGATGAACCAATAATACTGGAGTAGGCTTGGTTTTCATCAATAACAAGTACAATATGTGCGGGCCTGGGTAATGTTTGGCCATACATATGGATCGAAATGAAACACAAAACGATCAAAAATGGTAATAAAAGTCTTTTCATATGGGTATTAATAATTTGCAAAAACTGAAAAATTAATTTTCAGCGAAACTATCCCAGTTCATGTTATCTGAACATTAAGGAATAATTATGATAAAGATTCAGATTAATGCCCGATTTCAAATTATCCGTATTCATCCAATTGGGATATTGACTCATTCTCTCATTTTCAAATTGCCTCATTGTTTCAATGTTCCTATCTTTGCCTTTTATCAGAATCAAAAAATAATCTGTAAATCCATGAAATTATTGTCAAAATTTATGATTGCCGGGTCGGTGACTCTTTTCTTGTCTGCCTGCCATCAAAACAAATCCAATACTATGAATCATACCATTTCACCCGGTGATACAGCCGGTGCCTTTTCTGAAAAATTTGCGGATCTTCAATTATTAACTTATAAAATTCCCGGGTTTGACAATTTAACGCTTCAGGAAAAAAAGCTGGCTTATTATTTATACCAGGCTGCCCTCAGCGGAAGGGATATTTTATATGATCAGAAATACAAATACGGGCTTACCATCCGCCGGACCATTGAAGGAATATATGATTCCTACAAAGGAGACCGTACAACGCCGCAGTGGAAAGAATTCATGATTTATGCCAAAAGAGTCTGGTTTTCCAATGGCAATCATCATCATTATGGCCAGGAAAAAATTATCCCTGCTTTTACCAATGAGGATTTTAAAGATTTCTTAACCCAAAGCGATGCGGCGAAACTGCCATTGGATGGGAAAAATGTGGATGAATTTGATGCATTTATGCAGCCGATCCTTTTTGATAAAAATGTTGGTTTTAAAACCGTTGTCCTTGACAAAAATGTGGATGTGATCAAAGAATCGGCCAATAATTTCTATGAAGGATTAACGCAGAAAGAAGTGGAGGATTATTATAAATCCAAAATGGATCCGAAAGATTCTACACCCGTGATGTATGGCCTGAATTCGAAACTGACAAAGGAAAACGGACAGGTGGTAGAAAAAACATGGAAAGTAGGAGGTATGTACGACAAAGCTATTTCTCAGATCGTTTTCTGGCTTCAGAAAGCAGTATCTGTGGCTGAAAATGAAAAACAAAAGGATGCTTTGGAAAAGCTGATTAAATTTTATCAGACAGGGGATCTGAAAGATTTTGATGCCTATAATATTGCATGGATCAAAGATGTTGATTCAAAGGTGGATGCTACCAATGGATTTATTGAAGTTTATGGCGATGCCCTGGGCATGCGGGGTAGTTATGAATCAGTGATATCCATCAGGGATATGGAAGCAACCAAGGTTATTGCTGCCATCGGTTCACAGGCGCAGTGGTTTGAAGATCATTCTCCGATTATGCCCGAACATAAAAAGAAAAATGTGAAAGGGATATCTGCAAAAGTCATCACTGTTTGTGTAGAGTCAGGCGATGCCGCGCCGTATACGCCTATCGGGATAAACCTGCCTAACTCTAATTGGATCAGGCAGAAATATGGTTCCAAATCTGTTTCTCTCGGCAATATTGTTGAAGCTTATGATCAGGCCAATGCCACGGCTCCTGATATTGATGAGTTTTATTACGACCAGGAAACCAAGGACCGCCAGCGGAAATATGGCGCTCTGGCCGGTGAACTGCATACGGATATGCATGAAGTTATCGGGCATGCTTCTGGACAATTAAATCCCGGCGTAGGTACACCAGAGCATACCCTGAAAACCTATAATAACACGCTGGAAGAAGCCCGGGCAGACCTTGTTGGTTTGTATTATATCATTGATCCAAAACTGGTTGAAATGGGTGTGATGCCATCTGTGGAAGTAGGTAAAGCATCTTATGATAAATATATTATGAATGGGATGATGCTGCAATTGAACCGGCTGGATCCCGGTAAAAATGTGGAAGAGGCCCATATGCGCAACAGGCAGATCATTGCACACTGGGTTTTTGAGAAAGGACAAAAAGAAAATGTGATATCCAAACTAAGCAAAGACGGCAAAACCTATTTTAAGATCAATGATTACAATAAATTAAGAGAGTTGTTCGGCCAGTTGCTCAAAGAGATTCAGCGCATCAAATCTGAAGGGGATTACAGTGCCGCATCAGCTTTGGTTGAAAACTTCGGCGTAAAAGCAGATCAGGAACTTTTGAAAGAAGTAAAAGATCGATACAAAAAATTAAATATTGCGCCATATAAGGGCTTTATCCAGGCAAAACTGGTTCCTGTCATGAATGGCAACGAAATTACAGATGTGAAAGTTGAATACCCGACTGATTTCGTAAAACAAATGATGGAATACGGGAAGGAGTATTCTTTTCTTCCGAATATTAATTAGTGAATTGGTGAATTGGTGGTGGATTTGCAAAATATGAAATAATAATGGAAAAGGTCGAATTTGCAGAATTACTTAGAAGCAGAACAAAAGATTTTGCGCTAAGGGTAATAAAATTATTTCAGAATTTACCTAAAAATGATGAGGCGAAAATTATTGGTAAGCAATTATTAAGGAGTTCGACCTCAGTTGCGGCAAATTATAGAGCTTCGTGTAGGGCAAGGTCCGACGCTGAATATTATGCTAAAATATGTATTGTCGTAGAAGAAGCAGACGAATCCTTATTTTGGATTGAAATACTTTCAGATGCAAATATTATGTCTGAAAACAAATTAGCATCTTTGAAAAAAGAAATTACTGAACTGTTATCCATTTTTTCAAAAACCAAGAGTAGTTTAAAACCTAAGAAAGAATAAATCTATGAAAAACTCATCAGCCACAAATTCACAAATTCACTAATTCACCAATTTCATTGAAACATCCGCATAATCAAAACGAATTTCAGGACCTCGGGCTGGGTACCCGCACCACGGGCAAAGGGGAGCGTATGCTCAACCAGGATGGTAGTTTTAATGTGGACCGGCGTGGACTGACCTATTTTGAAGAAAAGGGAATTTACCACTGGCTCATTTCCATGCGCTGGTCACGGTTTATTTTATTATTGATCGGGGGGTATGCTGTTACCAACCTGCTTTTTGCCTTTTTATATATGATAGCAGGTCTTAATAATCTTGATGGGATGAAGGAGTCTTCTGCCATCGGGCGTTTTATGGAAGGCTTTTTCTTTAGTGCGCAAACGCTTACAACTGTAGGGTATGGGCGCCTCAATCCTGTCGGTTTCTGGGCTAATACCATCGCATCTATTGAGTCGCTGGGCGGACTCATGGGGCTGGCGCTTGCTACAGGTATCCTTTACGGACGTTTTTCAAGGCCCAGTGCCAAAATATTGTTCAGTAAAAATGCACTCATTGCCCCTTATCGGGATATTTCGGCATTTATGTTTCGTATTGCCAATCAGCGGAGCAACCAGTTGATAGAACTGGAAGCCAATGTTTCATTTTCATTTCTCAACAAACATGATCGTACCAAACGGGAATTCCGGAATCTGACACTGGAACGGCAGAAAATTAATTTTTTCCCTACAACATGGACAATAGTGCACCCGATTGATGAATATAGCCCGCTGAAGAATTTCGGGCCACAGGATTTTATTGATCAGGATGTTGAGTTTATTATTCTGCTGAAAGCTTTTGACGATACTTTTTCACAGACTGTTTACAACCGTTCTTCCTACAGGGGCGAGGAAATTATATACGGGGCAAAATTCAACATAATATTTGGCCAGAATGAAAGGGGTATCGTTACGGTAGATCTTCACAGGATCAATGAACATGTTCCGGCAGATCTTCCTGATTATAAGAATGCAGAAATTGAGGAAATCAATCATAACTAATCAGGCGCATGATTGAAAACCTGAAGGTGGCCATTGGCCCTGAAATAGCATATGATCATGTCCGGCTTACAGATTATCTTCAGCATCATCTCGGTGTATCAACCGGGGATACGTTAAAATTTAATATTAAAAGGCGTTCTGTTGATGCCCGGAGCCGACAGGTAAAAATAAACCTGGAACTGGATGTTTTTATCAATGAAGATCCGTTATCAGAGCCGGAATATCGATTCGATTTCAAAAATGTAGCATCAAAAGCCCCGGTCATTATCGTTGGCGCAGGCCCGGCAGGACTTTTTGCAGGTTTAAAGCTTCTGGAACTGGGATTAAAACCAGTAATTATTGAACAAGGCAAAGATGTTCAAAGTCGTCGCCGCGACCTGGCCGCCATCAATAAAGATCATATAGTGAACCCAACCTCGAACTATTGTTTCGGAGAAGGCGGCGCAGGCACCTATTCTGATGGTAAATTATATACCCGGTCCAATAAAAGAGGAGATATCAAACGAATACTCGAGCTGTTGGTATGGCATGGCGCCGATAAGGATATCCTTATTGATGCGCATCCGCATATAGGGACCAATAAGCTGCCCAAACTGGTCTCCAATATCCGGGAAACCATTCTGAATCATGGCGGTGAAATCCATTTTGAAACTAAAGTGAATGATTTTATCATTAAGGATAACGAAATAAAAGGTGTACATACAGTTGCAGGTATCAACTTTGAAGGGATCGGGGTCATTCTGGCCACAGGGCATTCGGCCAGGGATATTTTTGAATTGCTGTATCATAGAGGAATTCATATTGAGGCCAAACCCTTTGCGATGGGCATCAGAATAGAACATCCTCAGGAAATTATTGATGATATCCAGTATCATGGCAATCCCCGTGGGAATTATCTTCCTGCTGCGCCCTATACCCTCGCTGCCCAGACCTTATTCAGTAAAAAACAAAGAGGCGTTTTCTCTTTTTGTATGTGTCCGGGTGGTTTTATTGTTCCTGCGGCCACGGCACCCGGCGAAGTAGTCGTGAATGGCATGTCACCCTCCAAAAGAGATTCTAAATATGCCAATTCAGGGATTGTGGTGGCTGTCGAAACGGAAGATCTGGTAAAATATCAGAAATACGGTCCCCTGGCCGGGCTTATGATGCAAAAGGAACTGGAACAGAAGGCCTGTGCATTGGCCGGAGGAACCCAGGCCGCACCGGCACAGCGCATGATGGATTTTATGAACCATAAGTTTTCTTCGGAGCTAATAGACACATCTTACATACCGGGTTTGACTTCGGTTTCTATGGATGAACTCCTGGCAACTGATTTTGCCTTCCGGCTTCGGGAAGGGTTCAAGGTATTCGGGCAAAAGATGAAAGGATATCTCACCAACGAAGCCCAGCTGGTTGGCGTAGAAAGCAGGACATCCTCACCGGTACGTATCCCCAGAGGCAAAGATAGTCTGGAACATGAACAGATCAAACGCCTCTATCCCTGTGCAGAAGGGGCCGGCTACGCCGGAGGCATTGTCAGTGCCGCCATGGATGGAGAGGCTTGTGCAGAGAGATTGGCAGAGCGGTATGGAGATCTTTGAAACCAGTTTTTCCACCCCCAACCCCCGCCGGCGGGGGACAGCCATTGTCACGATTTTATGTATTTAGAATATTATCTCTTTGTCTATCAAAATGATGATATGAAAATGCAATGACGGATACTCAAAAAACTAAGTTAAAAGCTATCCCCCGCTGGCAGGGGTAGGGGGTGGGAAACTGCATCCATGGATGGGGAGGCCTGCGCGGCAAGATTGGCAGTGCGGAATGGGAAAGATAGAACCTAGATTGAACTTGCAGAATTTAAGTTGATATTTTTTTACCATCAGAGTCTCCCTCGCTGCTATGTTGCTGTAACACAAATAAATGGGGACTCTGAGGGGAAGATAGCTTGTTGGTGACAACACCAACAAGGGCGAAAAATACAAAAAAAATGTCATATTGGCATAATATTTGTAGTTGTTATCCTTCCTTTGTTCAGCGCAAAAGAATTTGCTCTTTTACCGGTTGTGTCACTTCATTTGCATAGCAATTTCAGGGTAGGCATGGTAAATCAGATCTCCCCTTGGGGTCGAGATGAAAATCCGAGAAGATTTTTGGAGTTAAGCGAAGGACCATCCTATGTCAAGACTTCGGCTGGCGGATGACCCAACTTCGCCAAAGCTACGTCGGGCGATGGATAAACACGCGTTTTTTGATATTCCGGATTGATATTTTCCTGTTATTCCCTGATATTTATCAATGAGTTACGTGTATGTTATTTAAAATCAATACATTAAAAATTGTAAAAAATGAAATTTGGTATTTATCAAGCCAGAATGCTGGAATCGCTGATTTTGAATATTTATCAGGCCAGAATAGTCAGAATGGCGGATTTTGAATGGTTGATCCGGTTGTTACGGCTACCTACCGCGGTCAACTTCATTTCAAGGCTAAAATCCTATTTCCAGGAACCTATTAGAGAACCTGGGATGTTAATTAAAAAGAGAATAAGTATCTTTGCAATATGAACACAGTACAAATACGGCTTTATGATTTATTCAGAAATGAATTAAAATTAGCCGATGATAAGGCTGCCGCTTTTGTTGAGGCAGTTGATGAGGCTATAGAACTTGAAGTTAGAAAAGATTCAAATTCAGTTGCATCTAAAGAAGATATTCGGAGGCTGGATACAAATATTCATGGCCTTGAGATTAAATTAGAGCAAACTAAAACTGACTTGTATAAGGCTATGTTCTGGACAGGACTGGTTCAACTTCTTGCAATTTTGGGGGGTGTCATGGCCATTGTCAAATTTATTAAATAGGCTGTAGCATAGACAATAGTTCGACTGACATTCAATATAGAATAGCCCCATACTCTGATTATTTCTATGTTAAACCAAGTCGCATAAACCCCTTTTTTCCTACCTTTGTTCTCTTATTTCAATTTCGGGGAGGAGTATCCTCTTCATTAACTAAATTTGATTAACAATGTCAGAAAGCATTCAAAATGGAAAAGTGGTCTCGTTTTCTTATGTTCTTAAGGACGAAGACGGCAATATTATAGAACAAACCGCTGCCGGCGACAGCATGGATTACCTGCATGGCAACCAGAACATCATTCCCGGACTTGAAAATGCCATGAACGGTATGAAAGTGGGTGAAATGAAAAATGTAAAAGTAAAAGCTGCCGATGCTTATGGTGAATTCAATGAAGAATTGATGTTCAAAGTACCATTGGCTAATTTCCCTCCCGGCCAGAATATTGAAGCCGGAATGGAATTCCAGTCGAGCAATGAAGATGGCAGCATTATGGTTATCAAGGTGAAAGAAGTAGATGATGAAAATGCCGTTGTAGATGCAAACCACCCGATGGCCGGTATGAACCTGGAATTTGATATCACCATTAAAAATATCCGTACGGCAACTTCGCAGGAACTGCAACACGGACATGTACATAGCCATGGGCACGACCATTAATTCAGGAGTCAGGATTAAGGGGTTAGGAGTTAGTATTAAGAAATGATCAGTGATCAATCCCGAATAAGTCCCCGAAGAAGTCGGGACAGGCGGGACAAGTTAATCAATAAATTTTAAGCCCAAACATTTGCACATCTGCACATTTGCATATTCATTAGCACATTATCACATCAACACATTAACACATTAAGATTTTGGCCGATAATAAAATAATATTCTCCATGGTAAACGTCAGCAAGACGTTTCCGCCACAAAAACAGGTCCTTAAGGATATTTATCTGTCATTTTTTTACGGGGCCAAGATCGGTATCATTGGTCTCAACGGTTCCGGAAAATCTACTTTATTAAAAATCATTGCCGGACTGGAGAAATCTTTCCAGGGAGATGTGGTTTTCTCTCCAGGCTATTCTGTCGGGTATCTGTCGCAGGAGCCGGAACTGGATGACAACAAAACCGTGAAAGAAATTGTACAGGAAGGGGTACAACCCATTATGGATATCCTGAATGAATATGAGGCAGTGAATAACAGGTTTGCTGAGCCCATGAGCGATGATGAAATGACCAAACTGATGGACCGTCAGGCAGAGTTGATCGACCAGATAGAAGCAGCAGGCGCATGGGAGCTTGATAATAAACTGGAGCGTGCCATGGATGCCCTTCGCACACCTGAAGGCGATACGCCCATAAAGAACCTCTCAGGCGGTGAAAGACGCAGGGTGGCTTTGTGCAGATTGCTATTGCAACAACCGGACATCTTATTGCTTGACGAGCCTACCAACCACCTGGATGCAGAAAGTATCGATTGGCTGGAGCAGTTCCTGAAACAATATGCCGGAACGGTAATAGCTGTAACCCACGACAGGTACTTCCTGGATAATGTGGCTGGCTGGATCCTGGAACTGGACAGGGGAGAAGGTATCCCATTTCAGGGAAATTACTCATCATGGCTGGAGCAAAAAGGCAAACGCCTGGCGATGGAAGAAAAAACCGAAAGCAAACGCCAGAAAACCCTTGCAAGAGAGTTGGAATGGGTACGCATGACGCCCAAAGCCCGTCAGGCCAAGGGGAAAGCCCGTTTGGGTGCCTATGAAAAAATGATGGGTGAAACGGTAAAGCAGAAAGAGGAAAAACTGGAGTTGTTTATCCCGAATGGGCCAAGATTGGGTACCAAAGTAATAGATGCGCTGAACGTGACCAAGTCATACGGCGACAGGATATTGATGGAAAATCTAAATTTCTCTTTGCCACCTGCTGGGATTGTTGGTATCATAGGGCCGAACGGGGCAGGAAAGACCACTATTTTCCGGATGATCATGGGCGAAGAAACGCCTGACAGCGGCAGCTTTGATATTGGTGAAACGGTGGTGATCTCTTATGTGGATCAGCGCCATGCAGATATAGACCCTGAAAAAACTGTTTGGGAAGTGATTTCCGGCGGTAATGAAATAATAGAATTAGGAAAAACCCAGCTCAACAGTCGTGCTTATGTTTCCAAATTCAATTTTAACGGAGCTGACCAACAAAAGAAAGTCGGCTATCTATCCGGTGGAGAACGTAACCGTCTTCACCTGGCCATGACGCTGAAGAAAGAAGCCAATGTGCTGCTGCTCGATGAGCCAACCAATGATATCGATGTGAACACATTAAGGGCACTGGAAGAAGCTTTGGAAGATTTCGCCGGATGTGCCGTGATCATTACGCACGACAGGTGGTTCCTAGATAGGGTAGCCACTCATATCCTGGCATATGAAGGCGACAGTCAGTGGTATTATTACGAAGGGTCGTACAGTGATTACGAAGAATCCAAAAAGAAGCGGATCGGTGATGCGGAACCGCGAAGACCAAGGTTCAAAAAGCTGGTCGTTTAGAGTATTAAAAGAGTAAAAGATTCAAAAATTAAAAGAAATAAAATCCATGAAACTCAATCCATACATTTCCTTTGTTGATAATTGTGAAGAGGCCATAAATTTCTATGCCAGGTGTTTGAATGGAAAAATTGAATCGATCCAACGGTTCAGCGAAATGCCGGGATCAAAGCCTGAACATAAAGACCTTGTATTGCATTCTGTTGTAAGACTTGGAGATGATTGTATTTTATTTGCTTCAGACAGTATGAATGCAACTTCTTCTGATAAAGCAAATAATGTAAGTTTATCCTTAGATTTTGATTCTATAGAAGAAATTAACAGTGCATTTGCTGCCATATCTGAAGGCGGAAAAGTTACTATGGAACTTCAGGATACATTCTGGAATGCACGTTTTGGGATGTGTACAGATAAATTTGGTATTGCATGGATGTTTAACCATGACATGCCGAAGAAATAGTACTACCTTAAAACCTTGTCTAAAAGGATTTCAGGGTCTGTTTCAATAATGATTTTGTTACGGATTGCAGAACTTGCAAATTCTTCTTTTACAGCCAGATCCAACTGTGCAATAAGATTCGTGAAATAGCCTGCCACATTGAGTATTCCTGCCGGTTTGTTAATAAAACTGAGCTGGTTCCAGGTAATGATCTCAATAAACTCATCAAAGGTTCCGAGTCCTCCCGGCAAGGCAATAAACCCATCAGAGCGCCTTTCCATCATGGCTTTGCGTTCATGCATAGAACCAACAATATGGAGCTCAGTGAGTTTTTGATGTGCTCTTTCTCTTTCGGATAGGGCTTTTGGAATAATGCCAATCACCTCACCTCCCGCTTCGAGAACGGTATCCGCCAGAGCGCCCATGAGGCCACGGTTGCCACCACCATATACAAGCCTGTAATTTTTGCCAACGATTAATTTACCAAAAGCTATGGTTGCTTCAACATAGGCCGGGTTTAAGCCGAAACTGGATCCGCAGAAGACACAAAGATTCTTTTTGGCAGGGGTTTCAGGCATTAGGCGTTAGGCATTAGTCTTTTTGGAAAGTGATTTGATTTGTATGTTATATGGATTCAAAGTCATTTAGTTAGAGAATTTCCCAATCTATTAAAGGGTCTATGTCAGTTCGAAATGACAAGAAGGCTTGATGGTAATAAGGTCCTGCGCTTTTTGCCATGCAATAATGTCTTCAAACTTTTAAATTGCCATTTAGCTGGATTTTTTGCCTGACCAATACCTAATCCCTAATGCCTGACGCCTATACTACTATTTCCTCTTTCACAAAATCTGTTTCAATGCTGTTTCGTTCTGCCAGATATTGCTCGTATAGCGGGTTAAATGAAATACGCTCTTTAATGGTTTCGTTATAGTTGCCATTGATACCAATAACCAGTTCGCATACTTCGCGCACGGCATTGCTATGACCTTTACATGCAGGGATATAATCAGCCAGACTGTTTTCTTCTATAAAATCCTCAAAAAGCGGTGCCCCACTGTTTTTTACATATATGCGGAGTCCGCAGGTATCAGCAACGGCTACATCAAGTACATCATCATATACATAGGCAACCTGGGCTGGCTCGAGTTCGTTTTGGGCCATAAAATGCTCAAAAGCAGTCTTTTTATTTAAAAATCCATAATATACGGCATTGAAATGCTCACGTTTGGCCAGTTGAATAGCCGATTGATTGTTCTGCCCTGTAATGATCCCTATTAATGGTATCTTGTTGTTTGTAAGCCAGTAAGATAACCGGAGCATATTCAGGCCCATAGAATCAATTTCAGTAAAACCACTTGACAGCCCTTCGCCTTTGGCGCCTGCGTTAAAAACGCCATCCCAGTCGAAAAGAAACGCTTTAATATGCGAAAGTTTGGTTACAAACCAGGGGTAAGAATTGATAAAATTCCCACCGGCATCCTCGAATTTCTTTTCTATTGACATATTAATTTATGGCATTAAGTTTTACCAGATCCTGTATATCTAACATTCCTACAGGTTTTTCGTTTTCAATAACTACAATATTATCAATTTTTCTTTTCTTAAAAATATCAGAAGCATCAATCAGCAATGCATCCCCATTGATACTGGCAGGCTCGTTAAAACTGAATTCAGACATTTTTTTAGTCAAAGCTACTTTTCCATCTGTTTTTAAATGTCTTCTAAGGTCTCCGTCAGTAAATATGCCTGCTAGTTCTCCATTGTCATTAATCACACTCACTGCCCCAAAACCGGATTCTGTCATCTGTACAATGGCATCCAGAACGGTTTCATTCATTTTTACAACAGGGTTGTTAGTACTGATAACTTCTTTTACGCGCACCGTCATCAGCCTGGTATGTTCAAAGAACTGTTGTGTTCCGAGGGTTGTAAAGTTATTTTCAGTAAGTTGTTTCATTACTTTCCATGGAATGGTACAGGTATGTACGCCTATATTGATCGCATTGCGCACATGTTCGGCATGTCTCACAGATGAGAACATTACCTTGGTATTATATCCATAATAGTTGACAGCCTCTACGCATTGCTCTACAAGGGCCAGCGCATCATGTCCCTGGTCCTGCAAACGGCCTACCAGCGGACAAACATAGGTTGCACCGGCAGCCATAGCCATATAAGCCTGCTGAAGGGTATAAATAAGGTGAATATTCACCTTGAATTCTTCATTAATAAGCATTCTGCAGGCACGCACCCCTTCAAGTGACACAGGAATTTTAAAAACAGTCGTTTTTTTGCTCAATCCGAGTTTTACAAGCCTATGTGCTTCTTCGTAGATTTTCTCTGCCGTTTCACCAAGTGCTTCTACCTGCAGTACCGGCACCATTTTAGCCAGTTTCAGGATCATCCCATCGATATCGGTGATCCCTTCCCGGTGCATAAAAGTAGGGGTAGTGGTCAGACCCGCAAGAAAGCCCAGTTTGAATGCCTCTTCAATTTCTTTAATATCAACTGAATCAAGATATAACTCCATGTGGTTTTTTTATTTTCTGTATTTAACTTCTATTTCGTGAATTTCAAGCAGTGGTTTCAGGAATTCTTCCAGGTCGAATACACAAAGCTGGCTGGCTGCATCGCATAAGGCAGTAGATGGATCAGGATGTGTTTCAACAAAGATACCATCGACGCCTGATGCTACACCTGCTTTCGATAATACGGGCAGGAATTCTCTTGCGCCGCCATTTGGGTCAGCACTCGGGATGCCGTATTTCCGGATGGAATGTGTAATGTCAAACACGACCGGGTAACCCGTCTGGTTCAAATGATAAAAACTTCTCGGGTCAACAATCAGGTCATTGTATCCGAATGTATAACCCCTTTCGGTGAGAATAATCTGGTCATTGCCATTATCCAGGCATTTCTGCACAGGTTTTATCATGTTTTCGGGCGCAATAAACTGTCCGTGTTTGATATTGATAACCCTATTGGATTTTGCAGCCGTTACCATCAGATCCGTCTGCATGCATAAATAGGCCGGTATCTGAATCACGTCCAATACTTCAGCCGCCATTTGAACCTGGTTGGGATAGTGAATATCAGACAGCAATGGAAAACCGAACTGTTCTTTTATTTTTTGAAGAACCTGAAGTCCTTTTTCAATACCAGGGCCATTATAATATTTTGTAGAACTTCGGTTATCTTTCTGAAAAGATGATTTGAATATCAAAGGAACATTGAGCTTCTCAGTCACCATTTTCAGATGTTCGGCCGTGCGCATCATGATGCTTTCATCTTCTATAACACAAGGACCTGAAATGAGGAACATCTTGTCTGCACCACATGAAATATTACCAACTTTTACGATTTTCTTTTGCATGCAATTTGAATTCGGCTACAAAGATGCGGAAAATATGCAATAATTGGTTAGGATGCAAATTTGAACCCTTCAAACGAAACCCACACTGTCTGATACAATGTGGGTTTTTTGAAGAAGAAGAGATGAAGAAGAAAGGAAGAGAAGAAGGATTGAAGCAGTTGAACAACTATAAGACGACAGGCTGGTAAAAAAGGTTGGCTGGGGATGAAAATATATTATTTGAGCATCGGGATTGACTGTATTGTTCCTGACATAAAAGTTATCTTTGCTCTGCAGTTTCTTTTGGTAAACAAAACTTATATCCATGCCATTCCAAACCATTAATCCGCATAACGAAGAATTGATCGCTGAATTTCCATATATATCAGATTCAGAATTAAATGACAAAATAGAGGAGGCGCATCAGGTTTATATAAAGTGGAAAAGAACCTCTTTTTCAGAAAGATCCGGTATGATATCATTGGTTGCAGAAGATCTGATTAGAAATAAATCAGAATACGGCCGTATCATTACCCAGGAAATGGGTAAACCTTTGCTTCAGTCTATGGCTGAAGTAGAGAAATGTGCCCTATGCTGCATGTATTATGCTGCGAATGCTGAGAAATTTCTGGCATCAAGGCAATATCCGACAGATTATAGCCAGAGTGAAGTCCATTTCGAACCTCTCGGGATTATCTATGCTATCATGCCATGGAATTTTCCGCTCTGGCAGGTATTCAGATGCGCTATTCCGGCTATCATTGCTGGAAACTCAATATTATTGAAACATGCAGAGAATGTCCCTCAATCGGCATTAATCATTCAGAAAGTATTTGAAAATGCCGGGGCGCCTGTTGGTCTTTTTACGAATTTGTTTATAAATCATAAACAGTCAGACCTGGTTATTGAGCATAAGTTCGTAAAAGGAACTTCGCTCACAGGAAGTGAAAGAGCTGGAGGGCATGTTGCTGCGCTTGCAGGAAAAAATATCAAAAGAACAGTTCTGGAATTGGGTGGTAGTGATCCATTTATCATTCTATCTGATGCAGATATAGATATTGCTTCAAAAATGGGATGTATATCCAGGATGCAAAACAATGGTCAAAGTTGTATTGCTGCCAAAAGGTTTATTGTAGTAAAAGAAATTGCTGAAGTCTTCTTGGAAAAATTTGTTTCTGATATAAAAACGCTGAAAATAGGCGACCCAATGGATGATGATAATTATATGGGGCCTCTTGCCCGTAGAGATCTGGTTGATACTCTTGAAAAACAGGTGAATAGCACAATAAAACTGGGAGGTAAGGTACTTACGGGTGGCAAAAAAATGGAAGGAAAAGGATATTATTTTGAACCAACAGTTCTGATAGATATTCCCATTATTTCACCGGCATATAGTGAAGAATTATTTGGTCCGGTTGCATCTGTATTTATTGTTGAAAATGAACAGGAAGCTATTGCTCTTGCGAATGATACAGATTTTGGCCTGGGCGCATCATTATGGACTGCTGATATTCAGAAAGCTTTGCAGATAAGCAAAGAGATTCAATCGGGCAGTGTTTATATCAATACGATCGTAAAATCAGACCCGGGAATACCATTTGGAGGAATTAAGCATTCCGGCTTTGGTCGCGAATTATCTGATTTCGGAATTCACGAATTTGTAAATACCAAAACAATCTGCATTGCCTGATATGAACCTATCTGCTTTATTACTTGGGTCAAATCTTGGAGAACGGACCATGCATTTACAATCGGCCATAGAAAATATTGCGCAAATAATGGGAGATATAATCAGATTTTCAACTGTTTATGAAACTGCACCCTGGGGAAATCCAGACCAGCAGAATTTCTTAAACCAGGCTTTATTAATTAAAACAGAACTATCTCCCTACGAATTGTTGGAACAAATTCTGGAAATCGAAAAAAAACTGGGAAGGATACGAGCGGAAAAATGGGGTCCAAGAATTATTGATATTGATATTTTATATTATAATGAAGACATTGTGTATAAACATGATCTTAAAATTCCACACCCTTTTTTACAGGATAGGAGGTTTAGTCTCATTGCTTTAAATGATATTAGTCCGGCCTGGGTTCATCCATTGTTAAAAAAAACAGTTAAAGAACTGCTGGAGGAGTGCACTGATATCAACTGGGTGCATATTTATAAAAATGAATTATAAATACATAGCCATAGAAGGAAATATCGGAGCTGGTAAAACAGCGCTTGCAGATAAGCTGGCAGATGCGTTGGGTGCGGATACTATTCATGAGCAATTTGAGGATAATCCTTTTCTTGAATCCTTCTATAAAAATCCCGAAAAAAATACATTTCAGCTTGAAGAACATTTTTTGTATAGCAGGTTCAATCAATTGAAAAATAAGAACATATATAAAAGAAACAAAATCGTTTCTGATTATTATTTTGGGAAAAGCCTTGTATTTGCAAAAAACAACCTTTCAGGCTCAGAATTTGACAGGTTTCAGAAAGAATATATATCATTAAAACCTGAAATCCCTGAACCGGATTTAATAATATATCTTCGGAATGACATACATAAACTTCAGGAAAATATCCGGCAAAGAGGACGTATATATGAGCAAAATATTGAAGATAAATACCTGGAAGACATTACAATGCAGTATGATTCTTTTTTTAAACCAATAGATAATTTGCCGGTTTTGAAAGTAGAAATAATAAAAAATGATTTTGTAAAGGACAATTTTGATTTTCAAAAAATAATTGAACTGCTTGCAATCAACTGGCCCAATGGCATTTCTGATATCAGCCTATAATGACAGTTTATCATGGTAACTTTGCTTGAGAATATTACATTAATTATCTAATCTTGAATCTCATAGAATTTACATCAAAAGGAATGTATTGCGAGCCCGGCGATTTTTACATCGACCCGTGGCGCTCTGTAGAGCGGGCATTGATAACGCATGCCCATAGCGACCATAGCAGGGGAGGACATAAATTTTATCTGAGCCATAAGGATTCAATTCCTATCATGAAAGCGCGCCTAGGATTTAACTTATATGAAGGGTTAAATTATGGTGAAACAAGGATAATAAACGGGGTGAAAGTTTCATTTCACCCTGCAGGACATATTATCGGCTCATCGCAGATCAAGCTGGAATATAAAGGCGAAGTATGGGTAGCCAGTGGAGATTATAAAACAGAATTTGATGGAATAAGTCCGGCCTTTGAACCTGTTAAATGCGATACATTTATTACAGAATCAACTTTTGGACTTCCAATCTATAACTGGAGTCCGCAAAAAATTATATTTGATGATATAAATAAGTGGTGGCAACACAATAAAGAGCGCGGAATTACTTCCATTATTTTATCTTACTCATTAGGAAAAGCTCAGCGAATTCTTTTTAATATCAATAGAGATATCGGTCCCGTATATCTTCATGGTGCTATTTATAATATGAACAGCGCAATCATGGAGGCAGGATATAAATTGCCTGTTTGTCAGAAAGTTGAAACAGGCTTAAAAAAAGAGGCTTTTAAGGATGCCCTTATTATTGTACCTCCAACGGCCATAGGAACTGCCTGGCTTAAGAAATTCTATGCCCATGCTATAGGTGCTGCAAGCGGATGGATGGCTGTTCGGGGGGCAAAGAAATGGCAATCAGAAGATATTGGTTTTGCACTAAGTGATCATGCCGATTGGAAAGGATTAAATTGGGCCATAAAGGAAACTGGGGCCGAACGGGTTATTGTAACCCATGGATTTACGGAAGTATTCAGCAAATGGCTGAGGGAAAACGGCTATGATGCCCGAACGGTAAAGACACAGTTTACCGGTGATGAAAAGGCACTTATAAAAAATGGAGTTGAAATGCCAAATGAGGTTCTGAGTGAATGAAAAATTTCGCAAATCTGATTTTTGAACTCGATCAATCGTCCAAAATCAATGACAAAGTTGAGGCCCTGATAAGGTATTTAAAATCAGCTCATGAAGGTGATATCATCTATATGTTAGGTTTATTTACCGGCCGACATCCAAAGAGAATAGTCAGTTCGGTATTGATGCGCAGCTGGGCCGCAGAAAAAGCAGGTATACCCATGTGGCTGCTAGAAGAAAGCTACGCATCAGTAGGTGATTATTCAGAAACCGTGGCCTTACTGCTTCCGGACGGGAATGGTGAAACATCTCATCCATTATCCTACTGGTATAAATATATAGTAAATCTACAAGTTAAAACAGAAGCAGATAGAAAACATGCTGTATTTGCCGCCTGGGATATATTGCCTGTAAAAGAACGTTTTGTATTCAATAAACTTATATCATCAACTTTTCGGGTAAGTGTTTCTACGCAATTGGTGATCAGGGCTTTTTCACAGCATTCTGACATCCCAGTAAATAAGCTGGCCCATCGTATTATAAGTAAATGGGATCCTGTTTCAACTACGATTGATGATCTTTTTGGAAATGCAAGTCTGAACGATAATCTTTCAAAACCGTATCCATTTTCACAGGCAAACCAGCTGGATACGGCTGTGGAAAATCTGGGAAATCCTGATGAATGGTACGCCGAATGGAAATGGGAGGGCATTAGGGTACAGGTTATTGTGAGAGAGGGGCAAATTTTCATCTGGAACAGAAACGAAGAATTGGTAACTGATAAGTTCCCGGAACTGGCAGAGCTGGCCCATATCCTGCCGGGTGGCACAGTTATAGATGGCCAGATTCTACCCTTTGATAATGGCAGACCTATGAGTTTTGGTATTTTGCAAAATCGGTATGGCCGCAGGAACCTTACGCCTAAAATATTAAAAGAAGCTCCTGTTGTATTATTCGCATTCGATCTGCTGGAATGGCAAGGGAAGGATTGCCGCGATGCTCCGTTCGAAAAACGGCAGTCTGAATTAGAAAGGCTTGTGCTTGATCTTAACTATATGCCAATGCTCCAGCTCTCTAATGGACTCAAATTCGGAAGCTGGGATGACCTCAAAGCTATACTTCAAAAAGCCAGGGAAAACAGCTCTGATGGCCTGATGCTTAAACACAAATCCTCCGTATACCAAAGTGGTAGAAATAAGGGAAACTGGTGGAAATGGAAAATTGATCCTTTGCGTATGGATGCAGTACTGATATACGCCATGAAAGGTGCCGGCAGAAATGCCAATCTGTTTACTGATTATACTTTTGCCGTTTGGAATGGGGATCAGCTGGTTTCCATTGCAAAAGCCAATACCGGGCTAAAAGATAAAGAAATAGCGGAAATTGATCAATGGGTGAATGACAATACCGTTGAAAAATTTGGCCCGGTTCGAACCGTAAAGCCTGAACTTGTTTTCGAAATCGGGTTTGAAGGTCTTCAAAGATCTTCAAGGCACAAATCAGGGATAGCATTGAAATCGCCCGTAATTCTGCGCCGAAGAACTGATAAAACTATAAAAGATGCCGATTCAATGGCAGCGCTCATCAGCTTTCTGGAACTTTACGAAAAAGGACATCCATAACAGCCAGGCAATAAACCTGCTGCCTGGCAACGTTGCCATTGATTTTCTATCGCATTTCTGCCCTTTTGCGCCAGGCGGATCCTTTGCCTGCAGCAGGATCTGTCATCATATCCGCTTCGGTTTTCTTACTGAGATTCATGAGTGCTGCCCAAATGGCCGCGGCTTCTATTTCAGCTTCATGATGTTCGTTCAGGTTTTCGGGTTTAAAATACCTGGGTACAAATTGCGTATCAAAATTGCAGTCGATGAACTCTTTATGTTTCATTACAAATTTTCCAAAACTGAGGGTATTTGCAATGCCTTCTATTTCAAAATCATCAATAGCTCTCAGCATTTTCTGTATGGCTTCCAGCCTGTCGGCTCCATGTACCGTCATCTTCGCTATCATCGGGTCATAATAGACAGGTATGTCCATTCCTTCTTCATAACCGCTGTCAACCCTTATGCCCGGGCCATTGGGAGGGCGGTAGGTGATTAATTTCCCGATATCGGGTAAAAAGTTATTGGCTGGGTCTTCCGCATAGATGCGAAGCTCAATGGCATGGCCGTTAATTTTAAGATCTTCCTGGGTAAATGCCAGTATTTCACCCCTGGCTATTTTCACCTGTTCTTTTACAAGGTCTATCCCTGTTATCATCTCAGTGACCGGATGTTCCACCTGAAGCCTTGTATTCATTTCCAGGAAGAAGAAGTCCAGGTTTTCATCCACAAGGAATTCTACCGTGCCTGCACCTGTATAGTCACAGGCTTTGGCGATGCGCACCGCGCTTTCGCCCATGGCTTTTCTTTTATCCGGGGTAAGGATACCTGATGGTGCCTCTTCAATAACTTTCTGGTGCCGGCGCTGAATAGAACACTCCCTTTCAAACAGGTACAGGTCGTTGCCATGTTTATCGCACAGCACCTGTATTTCAATATGCCTGGGCGCACCGATATATTTTTCAAGAAATACAGATCCGTCTCCAAATGAGGATTGTGCCTCACTGATGGCCCTTTCCATCTGTTCCACAAATTCTTCCGGGTTGTTTACCACACGCATGCCCTTGCCGCCACCACCGGCCGCCGCTTTTATCAGGACAGGATACCCAATTTCATCGGCGATACCTTTGGCCACATCAGGATTGTGTATGGGCTCTTTGGTGCCCGGCAGCATTGGCACATCATACGCAAAAGCTGCGGCTTTGGCAGCCAGCTTATTTCCCATCATTTCAATGGCTTTCGGGCTGGGACCGATAAATGTAATACCGGCCGCTTCTACTTTCTCTGCAAAACCTGCATTTTCTGATAGAAATCCATACCCCGGGTGAATGCCATCCACACCAAGCGATATGGCCGCTTCAATAATTTTGTCCCCCAATAAATAAGATTCGGATGAAAGGGGAGGGCCCAGCAAAACGGCTTCATCGGCAAAACGTACAAAGGGGGCATTCCGATCTGCTTCAGAATATACAGCAACGGTTTTGATACCCATTTCTTTTACCGACCGCATAATGCGGAGGGCTATTTCTCCTCTGTTGGCAACAAGTATTTTATTCATAGCGGGCAAAAATAATCAATTACGAATTACGAATCAGGAATTACAAATCAGGAATTACGAATTACGCCCGCCCGAACGTACCTTTTCGGTTCGGGCAGGAATGGCAAATGTGCGCTCTTTCATTTTTTACTCTTTCGTTATCTGATGATATTGAGGCATATAAATATCCATATGGGTGTACATTTATGGGTTTTTTCTTCATTTTTATTGCTAAAGTATTGATAGTGAAAATTATAAGTGTACAACAGGGTGTACATTTTGCACAAAATGCATACCGTTTGTTTTCCATATTCTTCTTAACATATTTAATATCAAATATTTGAGTGAACATAATATCAGGCATAAGGCGTAAGTGACTGACGCATGTTTCTCGCGCAAATTGTCCGTTTATTATGATCATGAGATTCATAAGATTTTCTCGCGCCAGCCCATTTCCATCCCGAACGCTCGGGATCCAAATTGTCTCATCGTTTTTACTTACATATATAGTGAAACCGCCAAGTGGGTGGGTACTTTCAAAAAATATTTTTTAACTTGTATTTATTCAATAATTTATAAGAGAAAATATTTTTGAAAATGTTTTATTTTTTTGAGAAATGATAGAAGTTGACGTCATGGCAGGAATGTTAAGAATACCCGTCATTGCGAACGAAGCATTGCAGCGATAGCGAAGATGCGTAGTGCGGCAATCCTTTGACGAAAATCCGTCCGTATTTATAGCGCTCTCTTACCCTGTCTGCGCCAGGTTGGCAACTACTAACAAAAACAGTGTTAGCCTTCTATTAGCAGATGTTGGTATTTCATGCCGGATTTCAAATCCCGAATCGTAGGGGCAGATGACCATAGACCAGTCTGAAGACTGTGTTATTCTATACACACTGAGTCACCGCTGCCCTATAGACCCGGCGCGATCAGGTATGAGGGGTTATAAGTTCCGGTCTGACAGGAGACGGACCAGGGAAGTGAGAAGTTACCATCTTGGCAGGAATGTTAAGAAAAGCCGTCATTGCGAACAAAGCATCGCAGCGATAGCGAAGATGCGCAGTGCGGCAATCCTTTGACGAGAAGCCGTCCGTATTTATAGCGCCCTCTTACCCTGTCTGCACACATTTCTCGTGAGTGTTTTATTCCGAGTATACATCAGAGTCCCCATTGATTTGTGGTTCAGCAAGATAGATGCTATGGAGACTCTGATGGGAAATTGAATTTCCAAATTTCCAAATTTCCAAATTTTCAAATTCCCAAATCACTTCTCACTTCTTTCTTCTCACCAACATTTCTTCTCACCAACATCTTTTCCTTATTTTTGCCGGAGACCGCAGAAATGAATCAAACTTTTTTAAAGGTTCAGGCAACCTTTTAAAACCATACCCCGTCTAACGATTAAACAGCGCAAGAAAATGCCCTATGGCTTCAACGGAGATGATGCAGAAATTGTTAAAGGATGCCTTCGAGGAGAGCAGAAATGGCAGAAAATACTGTTTGAAAAATATTACGGAAAAATGTTAGCGGTTTGTCAGCGATATAGCAAAAACAGGGATGAGGCAAAAGATATTTTGCAGGAAGGCTATATAAAAGTCTTTCAGAAACTCGACCAGTTCAGTTTCAGCAGCTCGCTGGATGCCTGGATCCGCCGGGTGATGGTGAATACCGCTATAGATTTTTACCGCAAAAACGCCGCCGCCCCCATTATGCACGAAATGGATGAGGCCGGTGATGTATCGGGACAGCAGGATGTAATAAGTGATATGAACCATGCAGAACTGCTGGGCGTATTGCAGCAGCTGCCTCCGGGATACAAACTTGTATTTAATATGTATGTAATTGAAGGCTATTCGCATAAAGAGATCGCCGAACTGCTGCATATCAGCGAGGGGACTTCCAAATCGCAATTGGGCAAGGCAAAAATTTATCTTCAAAAACTAATAGGCAAAAAAGCCGCTTCTTATAATGACTGATTCATTTTCAAATATAGAAGAATCGTTTAAAAATGCTTTTGAGCATTGGGAAGCACCGCACAGCCCTTCCGAAATGAATGCCGGCTGGAACCAGGTTTCTGCTCATCTGCCCCAGGTACCCGGTGCACATGCCGCATCTGCAGGTCAGGCAGCAGGCCATGTGGCTGGTTCCGTAGGAAAGATCATCGGTTTTTCAGGCCTTGGCGCCGCCGTGGTTGCCTCAGCTGTTGTACTCTATAATATATATGTAAAACCTGCTAAGTCAGTAACCGATATAAACAGCAATATCCCTGTAAAAACCGAACAAAACAGGCCGGAATCGAAAACGGATGTGAACCAGAATCAGCATTCAATAAATATAAATTCAGGTTCTGATAAAAGAATTGAAAAAGGCAATACCAGGTCAAATAATGAGCATGCCAGCAGCAATAATGCCGGTGCAGCTGTCAATTATGTTACGGCGCCACAAAATATGCCTCCGGCAGTAGCTGCGGCAACACAGCCATCACAAAATAATGCTGCTGACTTTACAAGATCGGGTATACCAATAAAACAACAACCCTCTAAAAATACGGCACAGGGAATGAAGCTTTACCTATCGGATACGGTTGTATGCGTGGGCGTACCGATCGTATCAGGTTCTAATGTTTCCAATCCGAATATTGTGATAGAATGGGGCGACGGAAAATGGAATTATTTTTCTGGTCAGAATGCCCATGCCTATGCCCATGCCGGTACGTACAGGGCACATCTTACCATTGATTCGTTGCGTGCCGACAGGTTTGTGACGGTTCTGGAAACACCCAAGGCAAAATTCTTGGCCATACAATCTGATAATTTTTATGTAAGGGCCGATAACCGTTCGCAGAATGCAGCTACCTATATCTGGAATTTCGGGGATGGTACCGGAGATGAAAATGGATATATGGCCCGCCATACCTATACAGATTCGGGCAGATATAAAATCAGGCTTATTGCATTGAACCCAACGGGATGTGCCGATACATCATATCAGTATATCACAGTGCAGCATATCCTTGTTCCGGAAATTTCAACCAATATTATTACCCCAAACGGGGATGGAAAAAATGATGATGTGTTTGTGAAAACCGAAGGTGAATATGCCATGACATTTACCATATTCGATGCCAATCAAAACAAAGTATTTCAGACCACAGATAAAAATGTGCACTGGACAGGTAAAAACCAGTTTACAGGCGCAGAGTGCAAGACCGGTATCTATTTTTATTCTATTATTTACAGTTTCAGGCAAAACGGAGATACAAAACCGATTACCGGACAAATTACTTTGAAGCGTTAAAAAATTAAAAAAGACTTATATTTGAAACTTCTTAATGACAATACTATGAAACACTGGAGTAAATTAATTCCCGCACTATTTGTACTATTAACGGGATTATTGTTTTCGCAGCGTGCTGATGCACAATGCGGTATAAAGGTTGTAGGCGCTTCGAGCGGCTGTGCACCTTTTCTTGGAACATTTCAACGGACCGATGGCAGTGGTAAAACGGTATCCAGTGTTACCTGGAATTATACCCTGGGTTCTTATACCACCACCGATACTATTGTTCAGTTGAACTTTAAAACTCCGGGTACGTATAGTGTAAGTATTACTGTTACTTACTCAGATGGAACCAAATGTAATTTTACACTTTCTACGTCTATTATTGCATTTGGCCCACCGAAGGCTGTGTTAAATCTGCCTACAAATCCGGTATTGGGGCCGGTACAGTGTTTCAAGAGAAATGGACAGCTCAATAATTATACATTTACCCAGAGTTCCAGTCCGGGTACAAGCGGTGCCGGTATTGTCAGATATGTATGGAACTTCGGTGATGGAGATACTTCGAACAGTAAAACACCTACCCATAGCTATCAGGCACCTGGTACCTATAACATTTCACTCCGTGTTGTAGATGCCAATGGTTGCGAAGGTTATGATACCATATTGGGCAATATCATCGTATTGAAAGATATTAAGACAAGTTTCACCATGAACAGTACCAGGGCCTGTAACAAAGACTCTATACAGTTCAATAATAACACTGATACTACCGGCCTTAAAATGAAAGCATTTTATTGGGATTTCGGCGATGGTTCTCCTATAGATAGTACCAATTACAACCCAAGTAAAATATATAAGCCGGGTGTTTATCATATTTCATTGACCATTGAAAATATATTGGGATGTACAGCTACAGATACCCAGACCATAAATGTGGTCAGGTTCCGGATGAAAATTTACTTTAAAGATACCATGTGTTGGGCCTCGGCCGAGCATAACGGTGTTGTATTTAGTGCAGAACAACAACCGGGTGCTGTTTTCTGGCAGTGGAATTTCGGGGATCCAAACAGTGGTCAGCTCAATGTATCGAATTTCAACTGGGTTGCGTCACACAAATTTGTGGGTGGCCCGTCAGCCGGTGGTACACCTGCATCTTCAGGATATGGTGGCCCGGGTATTTACATCATTAACTTTACCGTGTCAAGTGCCACTTGTGGAACACTGGATACCTGTTTCTATGTGCATATCCTCGGTCCGATGGCCATGGTAAGTCTGCCTCCGCCTCCGGGACCATTCCCTGCCAATAACCTGGTTCCCCCGCAGCCGATACCGCATAGTGCTTTTGTTGCAATAAATGGGAATAAAAGTTCTTGTCTGCCTCAGACCATCACCTATCTCCATTATAGAAAACTTACCCCTGGCCCTACGGCACACTGGACGTATAAGTATTGTAATGCAGATACATTAAAGGGAGTTAAGGGCAAACATAACAATGTGAAGCTGGTTGACTCTACAGCAATGGGCGGTTGTAAATTTGCACCTGTTATCCCTTACGCTTATTCTGTTACCCTGAAGCCAACTGATAGTTCTGTTTCATATTACAGAGATTCTACTACTGATACCATAGTATGGACCAGAGGAAATTCAATTCCAACGGCTAAGGTTTATTATGAAGGCGGCGGAACATATGACTTTAATGACATGGCCGACTCTAATATGATAACCTGTACATTGCCAAACCTCGTACGATTTACCAATAACTCTATCAAATGGCGTTTGCATTATGCCATTGATGACAATACATTCCAGAATGTCATAGATCCCAGAAACTCATTTGAAGATACATGCCGTTGGAAAAACTGGCCTATGGCTTCAGACAGTCTTATCTATTACTGGCGTTTTAATGATCCGGGTGGAAAGCCTTGTACCATGACCAATAAGAACAAGGACAGTATTCCCGGAGTATGGAATTGTAACTTTTCTACATTGGCAGCTCCTTACCATTATTATAAAGGTGCCAGCGGTACGCCCCCAAGTGGATGCCAGGATGTAAATATGCTTGTAAGGGATCCTGTTACCGGATGCTCTGACAGTCTTTCACCACCATTATTATTGGTGCAAGGACCACCGCAAGCCGGCTGGAATAAAGCGGCATACTGCAAAATGACCTGGGAAATGCAGCAATATCAACTCGTACCTAAAGGTTCTCCGGGTCCTGATGGTCCTCCATTGATCGGGTTTATGCTTACCAATCAGCCGAATGCCTGTGCCGGTCCGGCCTATCAGTTCAGAATTGATTTCGAACAAACAATTCCAACCTGCGGGGCACAAAACTGGTGGGCTGTATTTGATTCGGCTCACGTAACGAAATACAGACATTGTACCAATCCAAATGATAGTGTTCTGGATTATGGATTTACCGGTGACCTCGGTCCTGGATATTCTCCGGCACAAAATGGTTATCCATCAGGTGCTCCTGCAGCCTTCTGGCAAGGAATTCCATGGTTTGGCAATTACTGGTACAATGTTGGGGATTCAGGTTGTAAAACCATTGGTATCGTGCTTCAGGTTGGAAATTGTTTTGATACAGCCTGGTATCATGATTATATCTGCTTCAATAAACTGGATGCTTATTTTGATATATTCAGTGTAGTACCACCGGATACCGGTTCTGCAAGCCAGGCAAATCCGTATTATGGACAAGGCGGTGGCCCAACGATTCCGGGTGACTCAGGAATAGGTTATACGCAGGTATTTGTAGATAGTTCTGAAAATCAGCACGGGCATATCTGTCAGCCAGCTCCAACCGTCAACTGGACTCCATTGAGCAAAGGCGGTACCTATGATTACAGTACACTGCATCCGTATATTAACGAAGGTTTGAGATTATACCTGTTCCCAAGGGATACCAACATGAGCGATGTTACAGCCTTTAAATATAATATTACCCGGAACAACTATGGCGATAATCCATCCTATACAAACTCGGGAGGCCAGTGGTATTATAATATGCCGCATGATGGTGTATCAGGATTCTTCCCGGATTCCGCAGTATTGAATCCGTTTACAACGGCAAACGACTCAGTAGCCCAGATCAAATTCCATGTGAATTATATTGATACACCGTATTTATATATTATCATTCCTACTACGAAAGCTACTGTGGGTCTTCCTCCAAAAAGGATCCTGTTTAATTTCCCGATCTATGGAACAGATACATCAGGCGAGCTTGATTCCCTGATCACACGTGGGCATGTAAATATTCCTATAAATGATTCCAGATCCAGAAGAATTGATGCTGTCTGCGGCAAACCATATGTAACTGTATATGTAGATCCAGGGTTTAAGGTTTTAAGCCAGACCCAGATATTGCGGCTCGGTGGGTTTAAGGCAGTGGATTCATTCATGACGCCAGGTCAGATTCCGCATCTTACCATACCGTATCCCGGATTTTATACCATAAATGCCTTTTCAACAAATCTGGAGGGGTGCGAACAGTCATCGACATATTATCTGGTCTATGGGCACTATGCGACATTCTGGGTCAACGACTCAGTGATATGTCTCGGGCAGCCTACTTACCTGCACTGGTATGTACGGTACTGGAGTACCAATTGTCCTCCGCCTCCGGGTGGTGGCCCACCTCCTCCGGGATGTTTGAACGGCGCTGACGAAGAAGCCGGTATCAATCCGGGTGTTGATTTCAACCCTTGGGACTCTACAGGTATTCCCGGCGGTCCGACGGCTTATCGTGATTCTTTGACAGCAAATGCATTTAAAAACAATACACCTGCCGGTTATCAACCAGAACAGATATGGTTCAACATGGGTGAAGGCAACGATACTTTATTCCACAGAATTGTTGCCCGTGGAAATATGTATGGTCCTTACACATATACCCATCCGGGTGTGTATACCGTTACGCTGAAAACAGTTGACTGGAGAGGATGTAACGTGTTTACCCAACGGCTCAATCTGATGAAGGTTATCCAGGTGAAAGCTAATTTCAATCTGAAAAATGCTACCGATGCATTGAGTTTCTGTCCGCCTAAGAGTATTCCTTTCCTGGATAGTACTACTATTGCAGGTAACAAATACACGCAGAAAGTTGTGAAAAACGGGCAGATTATCGATTCAACTTATATTGTGGACAGTATTGCTACCCAGATATGGACTACAGGCAGTGGCAAGCCTATTACCAGGACGGGTACACTTACCGAATATCTGGCTGATTATCCAAAAGCCGGTAAGTTTGATGTGAATCTTGCTGTAAAATCAACGATCGGTTGTTCTGATGATATGCTCAGGAAGCAATTTATTACGGTAATTGGTGCTACGCCTAAATTCGAAGTAATCGGTAACTCTTCCGGTTGTTTCCCATTCAAGGTGCATCTGCATATCACCAGCCATGATTCGGAAGCGAAAATCCACGTATGGAACTTCGGTGATTACCCGAAACTTACCAATCCGCTTGATAATCCGGAAACCGAATCAAAACAGGTAGCAACCTCAGTTCCGGGTCCTGACTCAATAATATATCTTACTTATAATCTGGATTCAGCCGGTGGAAGGTTCAGGTTACACCTTACAGAAACAGATTCGTTTACCGATATTACAGGTAAATCCATTCCATGTACTGTAGATTATCCGCTGCCTACAGATTCGCAGCAGATATTTATAACGGTGTATCCAAACAGTCCGATTACCATTCATGGTGATACGTTGCTTTGTGTTGATAAAGTTGGATCATTTACCGTAACAAGTAAATATCATGAATACAAAACCTACGCATGGTGGGTTTCAAATCCAAATGCACTGCCGGCACATGATACGACCTATAATGGCGATTCTTTGAATACGATATTATTCTCCAAAGCAGATTACAATACGGGTACACCTGATAAAAACGGGAATGTGATGTTTACGATTCATGTGCATGCAGAATCTGATACAGGCAAAGGCCCGACAGGTTGTACAAGGGATACCATCTACAGGGTATATGTACAGGACAGCCGTGCCGGATTTACTACAGATTCATCTCAGGCTAACATTGCGAAGTTCACCTTCCATGATACTTCCCTCAATGCCATACATTATGTATTGGATTACGGGGACGGTGATTCTATCACAACGCTGACACCAGGGTTTACAGTTTCGCATACTTATACCAATCTGAATGCGAATCCAACCCCTGAAGGAATACCGCAGGCACCGATAAAAACATTTACGGTGACCCTGAAGACGGTCAGTTCCAACGGGTGTCCGGATCAGATAAGCCATGTGATAACCCTGCTTCGCGAATTCCAGCATTACAATGTCTTTACCCCGAACGGTGATACGGCTAACCCGAGATTTGCACCTTTTGTGAAAGGACAAACATCAGCAAGCCTGAAGATATACAACCGCTGGGGACAGGAAGTATTTGAAAGCAAAGGATCTAATGATGATACCAACTGGTCTAAAGATCCGGCAAATACCTGGGACGGAACCGACATGAACAGCGGTCAGCCATGTCCTGTAGGTACATACTATTATATCTGGCATTTCACACTTATCGGTGGACAAACTGAAACCATAAATGGTGCAGTAACGCTGATCAGGTAGAAATCTTAGAAATAAATAATATTGATAGAAGAGGGTGTTCCAAAAGGACACCCTCTTTTTTTGTGGGAATTTCCTGGTGAATATGGACAGTTGTCCGTGGTTGGTGTTCCCGCCAATCACTCAGTCGGTGGTCGGTGTCCCCACCGACCATCTGATCCATAGAAGATTTTTATGCTTCTGTTAGAAATCGGACGGCCTCATCTACCAACGCCACAGGTTTCAGGCAGCTGTAATTTTCGCAGACATAAATGAGCGATTTGCCCGGAACTATTTTATTTTGGATCGGGTCAAGTTTGCTTGCAGCGATTATTGAACCGGATACAACTTTATTGGGAATAAAGTATTTCGATACTGCCCTGAGGTTTTCAATGCCACGATCCCCTGTAAAAACAACCTCATAAAATGGTCCGCAAAACCAGGATAATAATATGGCCCAGTTGGAAAAATAGGCAGATTGCGCTGTGATATTCGGAACCATAGCATTGAGCATAGATTTAGACAGATCCATATATTTTTCATCATAAAGCAATTTGCCCAGGATGAACAGATTGGTAGCCATGATCGAATTCGGGGAAGATATTACATTGTCGCTGGTTTCAATTTTGCGGGCGGCCAGTTCAGTGCTATCGATAGAAGTGAACCAGAAAAACCCGGATGCTTCATCGCGGAAGTTCTGAATTACAAAATCAGCAAGATCCCTTGCTTCCATCAATGCTTCCTCATCAAAGGTTGCCTGGTAATATGCCAGCAAAGCCCTGATATATAAAGCATAATCCTCCAGAAAGCCCGGTATTTTTGAGCTGTTGTTTTTATAACTGTGGAACAATGTATTTCCTTTTATCATTTTTGTTCTGATAAAAGAAAGATTCTGCCGGGCAAGGTCCAGAAATTCCGGGGCATCTAAAGCGAGATAAGCATCCAGAAGTCCTTTGATCATCAAGGCATTCCATGAAAGGAGTATTTTGTCGTCCGTTCCGGGCCTTATTCTTTTTGATCTGGCTTCGAAAAGTTTTTTTCGTGCATTGTCTATTATGTTTGTGCAGACATGAATGTCGAGATGATATTTTTGAGCAATAGATTCTATGGGTTGGGTTATTAGTAGAATATTATTTCCGTGTTCCCATAGGGCTTCATTGTCAATGCCGAAGTATTCCCTGATCATGCTGAGGTTATCATTGCCGATGACCGCATCAAATTCATTAGAAGTCCAGACATAATATTTGCCTTCAACACCTTCGCTGTCTGCATCTATGGCACCATAGAACCCGCCTTCAGGAGAACTGAGTTCCCTTTTCACAAAATCTATCGTTTCATAAACGATCTTTTGATAAAACGCATTTTTAGTAATGGTATAAGCTTCCGAATACAATGAGATCAGCTGGGCGTTATCATACAGCATCTTTTCGAAATGCGGAATTTTCCATGCAGCATCTGTGGCATACCTTGAAAAACCACCGCCGATCTGGTCATAAATGCCTCCCATTGCCATTTTATCAAGTGTGAGCAGCGTATGTTTTAATACATTTTCATTTTTTGTGCGGTAATAATAACGCAGCATAAAAAACCAGTTATCCGGCATGGGGAATTTGGGTGCCCTGCCTCTTCCGCCATTGGTATGGTCCAGCTGACCACTGAAAATAGAATAAGCCTCATCCAGGTCATCAACTTTGAATGGCTGTTCTGATATTGGCGTTTGCACAATGGATAATCCTTTAATTCCTGCCACCAGTTTGGCGGCATATTCCAGGTATTTTTCAGGCTGCCTTTTATAACCGACCGATATTTCACCCAGCAATCCCATCCATGATATTTTGGGGAAATAGGTTCCTGCATACAAAGGCCTCCCGTCTGGTAATGCGATGGCATTCAAAGGCCATCCACCGCGCCCGATCATCAGTTGAGCGGCATCCATAAAAAACTGGTCGATATCGGGTCGTTCCTCACGGTCAACCTTGATACAGATATAATTTTTGTTCATGAGCCTTGCCACCTCTTCATCTTCAAAACTTTCGTGCTCCATTACATGGCACCAGTGGCAGGCACTGTACCCGATGCTCACAATCACCAGTTTGTTTTCTGCCCTGGCCTGTTCAAAGGCTTCTGTGCTCCATGCCTGCCAGTTTACAGGGTTGTGGGCATGCTGCAGTAAATAGGGACTTGTTTCGTTGATGAGGCTATTGGGCATTGGATGCTGCGTTTTATAGAGTTTATGAATTGGAGTACAAATTAAGGGGTTTTAGAGGAATACTCAGGGGTGAGATGTTATTGGCGCGAGGTGAAAACTTGTCCTGCACAAAGGTTGATTGAACCAGATATTGTAATTTGTGTATTATCTTTAAAACTTATAAAGATGAGAATCCTGAAAATGAAAATATTTTATTTTTTTTCAATGCTTGTAGTTTTATTGGGAGGCTGCACGATGAACGAAGAAAGTAAGCATATCCCCGGAACACACGGACCACCCTATCATTTGCATGCATATATTTGGGTTGAAGATTCTTTCAAAAAGAATGGTGCTTTGGAGGCAATGGTTACCGCAGATAATAAGGGAATAACAGCCATTGAATCATGGGACAGGTCTCGTAAAACGGATACAACATTTTTTAAACCCTTAAAAGTAAACTGGGATCCGGTAGGAGCGGGAGGGCATTTTACCTTGATTGATAAAAAATATGCCATCCAGGTAATAGATGATGTGGATGATCATTATCAGCTTTTGAAACACTTCAAAAAAACAGACAGCACCAAAAATAATCAATGATCTGGAAATGATCAATGATCAATGATGATTTCTATCGTTCGGAGATTTCTTTGATTTGTCTCATAAATGCTTCCATGCCGCTTTTGGAATGATTATAACCCTCTTCGCTGCCGAAGCCTTTTTGGGTCCAGGTGAGTTGGGAGGTATTGGGAGCCCTTGATTCAATTATATAGCTGCATTCTGAATAGTTTTCCGGCTTGTCTTCGAGACCGGAAAAGCCTGACCAATAACTATAACTGATGGTTTTCAGAGGATCGTTTTTCAGGATTTTTCCTTTGTCTTCATAAGTTATTCCCTGGTATTCGCCACGAAAGAAAATATCACTGCCCGGTTTCCAGTCGGTAACTGTATTTGTGCCGAAAAGATATTCTTTGATGATTTCAGGGTTGGTTAATACTTCCCATACTCTTTCCGGTGAAGCGTTT
>Ga0364860_10115_pt1 | contig 62801 bp, 41 predicted proteins | sample ExccelAu500001D4_FD_206916 | JGI IMG/M metagenome (GOLD analysis project Ga0364860, IMG submission 206916) | Enriched cells from Trout Bog Lake Hypolimnion, Wisconsin, USA - BchlTB.Aug20.5000.01 .D4 | ecosystem: Environmental > Aquatic > Freshwater > Lake > Hypolimnion/Profundal zone | place: USA...
CGTGCTACCAGGAATACATCACGCGTAATCCCGCTCATGCGCCAGAAATCCTGATCTTCGAGATATGAGCCATCACACCAGCGAAATACCTGAACGGCCAGCAGGTTCTTCCCGCGTTTCAGATATTTGGTGACGTTAAATTCGGCAGGGGTCTTGCTGTCTTCACTATAACCCACTTCCTGTCCGTTCACCCACACATACATTGCTGAAGTCACTGCCCCGAAATGAAGGATGATCTCCTTCCCATCCCAGGTATCAGGAGCCTCAAATTCCATGCGGTAGGAACCGACCGGGTTGTAATTTTCCTGAATTGTGGGTGGCGTAGCTTTATGAGGATATTTAATATTGGTATAGATTGCATAATCATACCCTTTAAGTTCCCAGTTCGACGGAACATCGATTAATTTCCAGCTGCTGTCATCGAATTTCTGCTGAAAAAAGTACGAGGGGCGATCAGCAGGTTTGGTAACCAGTTTAAACTTCCACTGACCATTAAGACATTTATAAAATGGGGAGGCTGAAAAATCATTCACAATTACCTTTTCTTCTGTGTCAAAAGGCATCAGAGAAGCATGCTGTGTCTCCCGGTTAATTTCTGAAACTGCCTGATTTTCCCAATCATGTGGCAGCTTTTCGTTAAAAGGGACCTATAAAGACTGGCTATTCCCAATCATGGCAAACAGGATCAGCAGTCCGGATAAAATCAGATTCTTAGTCATGGTGAAAGTTTTAAAGTTACAGACCAACTGGTAGGTACTGGTAGGGTGCAAATTTATAAACTATTTACGAATGGACAAAATAAAGGCTAATAGGCTGTAGACTTTTAGGCAGAAGGCCTAAGTTATTAAGAATATAGGTTAATAGAAGCGAAAAGTGAATTTTACATTTGCGATTTTTGATAATCAAATCCCGGATTAAATATCGATTTAATAAATTGATTTTAAAGCTATTAAATATTGCTTACCAATTTCCCAGTAATTGATTTTAAGCAAGAACCTGAAATATCAAAATCTACCAGCCTAACAGTCTAATAGCCTACAGCCTATCAGCCTAATAGCCTACAGCCTAACAGCCTGCAGTCTAACAGCCTATCAGCCTAATAGCCTATCCTAAAATTCAGAGGTAAAGTGAAACCTGATTTTCGGGAAATCGCGTTGAGCCATATCGAGAATAAAAGAAGAATCGGCCATGAAGACATCCCTTCCCCGGTTATCGAGTGACATTTTATTGTATTTCCTTTTCTTAAAATCCTCAAGCATAGCTTTGTCTTCACTTTGAATCCAACATGCTTTGTAGAGCGATAATGATTCCCAGCGGCATTTCGCATTGTACTCATGCTCAAGACGATACTCAATTACTTCAAACTGGAGAGCCCCCACCGTTCCGATGATCTTACGACCATTGAGCTGACTGACAAATAATTGGGCGACACCTTCGTCCATCAACTGGTCTACACCCTTGGCCAATTGTTTTGATTTCATGGGGTCTGCATTCTCGATATAGCGGAATATTTCGGGAGAGAATGATGGAATTCCCTTGTAGTGAAGGATTTCGCCTTCTGTAAGCGTATCTCCGATCACAAAGTTCCCGGTATCGGGAATACCTACGATATCACCGGGAAATGCTTCATCAATCACCTCTTTTTTGTCGGCCATAAAGGCTGTGGGACTCGAATATTTAAAGACTTTTCCAAGCCGGATATGGCGATAGTTTTTATTCCGTTCAAACTTCCCGGAGCAGATTTTCACAAAGGCGATCCTGCTGCGATGGTTCGGATCGATGTTGGCATGAATTTTAAATACAAAACCGGTGAAGGTCTCCTCATCGCAATGAACCAGACGCTCCTCCGCCTTTTTGGGACGGGGCGGCGGGGCAATACGGACAAAAGTATCGAGTAACTCCTTCACCCCGAAATTATACAAAGCACTGCCAAAGAATACGGGAGCCAAATCCCCCGAAAGGTATTGCCCGATTTCAAATTCGGGATAAACCTCGTCGAGAATTTCAAGTTCCTCACGCAAAACCACGGCATCCTTTCCAATAAAAGTATCAAGTTCGGGACTATTGGTATCTGTAAAACTAATCCCGGGACGGATATCCGTGATGCTGGGATCAAAGAGGACAAGATTTTTATCGTAAATATTATAGACCCCTTTAAACTCCGGACCGTTATTGATGGGCCAACTCAAAGGGCGTACTTTGATAAGCAACTGTTTTTCAATGTCATCCAGAAGATCAAAGGTGTCATCGGCCGGGCGGTCCATTTTGTTGACAAAAACGATTACGGGTGTCTTGCGACTGCGACAGACACTCATGAGCTTTTCGGTTTGAGGTTCAACCCCTTTGGCCGCATCGATGACAATAATCACACTATCGACGGCTGTGAGTGTCCGAAAAGTATCTTCCTGAAAATCCTGGTGACCCGGTGTGTCCAAAATATTGACCTTATATCCGTTGAATTCAAAACCCATTACCGAGGTAGCCACCGAAATACCGCGTTGCCGCTCAATCTCCATAAAGTCGGAGGTTGCACCCTTTTTAATTTTATTGCTTTTAACAGCTCCTGCAACATGGATGGCACCTCCGAAAAGGAGGAGTTTTTCGGTAAGCGTTGTTTTCCCCGCATCCGGGTGACTCACAATACCAAAGGTTCTCCGGCGTAATATTTCTTCTTTTAAGTTCATGTCAAATATTGAGGGTGCAAAAGTACTTCAAAATAATGAAATGTTCATTATTCGATAAACCATAACCACGTGAAGTATTATGCTAGCTTTCATCCTATGGGAAGGATTCTATGGGAAAAACACAAGGGAAACAGATCTTAGGGATTTAATATCTTTTTTTTGTCAATTCTCATCTGACTATGTTTTATTCAAAGATACATATTATTGAGTACAAATCAATACCCGAGAATTGTTAATTCAGAATAGCTGAGATCTAAAAGCGTCGATTCCGGGATTATGTTTTTGCAATACGATATTCCCCAGACAGCTTTTCCGGTACTGGGTCGGAGTCATTCTGGTCTGCCTTTTAAACTGGGTGGAAAAATAATCGACTGATTCATAATTCATTTCCACGGCAATCTCCTTAACCGATTTTGAAGAAGAGGTGAGTAATTCCCTCGCCCGCTGTAAACGCAACTGCGAAATATATTGTGCCGGAGCGAGTCCTGTGTATTGCTTAAACAGTCGCCTGAACCACGAATAAGTCATAACCAGCTCTTTTGCAATTGCCTCCGGCCTGACATTCAAATTTAACTGCTCTCTGATTAAAACACGCGCCTTATCAATTTTTTGTACGACTTCCGGGTCCTCGAAATGGTTGTCCTTTGCACGGAAATAAACATATCCCAACAGATGAATCACAATTCCTGAAATATACTGCTGATATCCAGCCCGTTCTTCATTTCCAGCTTCCAGAATGCGCTGAAAAAGGCTGACGATCTCTTCATTAAAGCCCACCTTTACGACTGGTTTACCTGGTGACAAGTAGTTATTGGCAACCAGGTTTTCTGCAAATTTTCCGTTGAAGCCCACCCAATAGCTGTCCCATCCGGTTAACTGTTCAGGCTTAAAACGATGCCACTCTCCGGGAAACAGGAAAAAAAGACTCCCCTCTCCTATACCGGTATTTTTACAGCTTGATGATTCGAAAGTGCCCGAACCTTTGGTGATATAAATCATTTGAAATTCTTCGAGCACCCGGCCGCTCTGAAAATTAAAGGTGTAGTCCAATGGATGCCCCTGGGTTGGGTAGACACTGTTTGGTAAAACAGACTGGAATCCTGCAGTTTTCACAATCAGACTCCAGTTTTCATCATGCTCGTGCACCGGCAGATACCGGATATTGGAATTTAAAAGATGTTGCATAACATGTGACTGTATCAAAATTCAAAGATATAAAATCAAAATCAGCTATTCGATTTTATAATGTATTAATATATTGCACGATGAAATATTCTCATCAAACCATACCTGTTGCCATATAATAAAGATTCGTCTGCCTTTTCTTTCAATAATAAGCTTTTCATTCATAAAAAGATAAAACCAATTCAATATGAGCAAGCTAAAAGTCCTCTGTGTTTTACTCCTTTTCATCATAATGGGGTGTTCCGAAGGGTCTCATGAATATCATGTTGCCATAAACGGAAATGATTCAAATGATGGTTCAGCTTCCAAACCTTTTAAAACGATTTCTGAAGCCGCCCGAAAAGCGAAAGCGGGAGATCTCATTACGGTACATGAAGGGACCTATAGGGAACTGGTAATCCCGGAAAACGGCGGAACCGATGAAACCCACCGGATCGTTTATCAGGCTGCCAGAGGGGAGAAAGTCTCCATAAAAGGTTCTGAAATAATTAAAAACTGGCAGCCGATAAAGGATGGCGTCTGGAAAGTGACCATTCCAAACACCTTCTTTGGTAAATTTAATCCATACCAGGATACGATCTGGGGCGACTGGTTCAACGGCAAAGGGAGAATTCACCATACTGGAGAGGTTTACCTGAATGGAAAGTCTCTCTACGAAGTTGAAAATTCAGACAAAGTGACTAACCCAAGGCCGCTTCCTGCCGCTGTTGATACAGTCGGATCAACATACACATGGTATACCGAATCGGATAAAGAATCTACCACTATTTGGGCGAACTTCCACGATTCAGATCCGAATAAGGAACTGGTTGAAATCAATGCCCGTCCGGCCTGCTTTTTCCCTGCCAAAACAGGATTAAACTACATCACGGTTCGCGGATTTACAATCAGTCAGGCCGCCACCCAGTGGGCAGCTCCGACTGCCGAACAGATCGGCATGATCGGCCCTCATTGGAGCAAAGCGTGGATAATCGAAAACAATGTGATCAGCGATTCAAAATGTTCAGGGATTTCATTGGGTAAGGAGCGGACAACGGGTCATAATGTGTGGCTTGGAGATATGAAAAAGGACGGTGCTATCCACTACATTGAAGTAATATTCAGAGCCTTAAAAATAGGATGGAGCAAAGAGAACATCGGCTCTCACATTATCCGGAATAATACGATCTGTAATTGCGAACAGACCGGCATCTGCGGAAGCCTGGGAGCTGTTTTCAGTACCATCACCAATAACCACATTTATAACATTCACGAAAAAAGACAGTTCACCGGGGCTGAAATGGCAGGGATCAAAATTCACGGGGCCATTGATGTGCTGATTAAAAGTAACCGGATTCATCATTGCAGCCTGGGACTCTGGATGGACTGGATGGCACAGGGGACACGCATATCCTCCAACCTGATGTACCACAATGATAATGACCTGTTTACAGAAGTTGATCACGGACCGATCCTGATTGACAATAATTTAATGCTGGCCAATACACCATATGCCGAGTGTTCGGAGGGGGTGGCTACTGTTCATAACCTGTTCACCGGGAGGATTGCCCACTGGGTCGACGGAGGTCGCTTCACCCCTTACCACCTGCCCCACTCCACCTGGGTAGCCGGATTGATCAACTTCTTCGGAGGCGATCACCGATATTACAATAATATTTTTGCAACTGACAAGCAAGTGATGAAATCCAATGATCCTACCGGATTGTCCAGGTATAACGACAGTAAACTGCCGGTTTGGATTGCCTCAAATATTTACTTTAACGGAGCCTCACCCTATAACCGGGAAGTGGATGCGGTTGAGAATAAAACGTTCGAACCAAATGTCTCTGTTGAAGAAAAAGGGGATGAAGTTTTTTTGCATATCAATGTTGATGATTCATTTAAAAAGGTAAAAACAAGAGTGGTAACGTCGGAATTATTGGGAAAGGCAATCGCGCCAAACGCGGCATTCGAAAATCCGGATGGCACACCATTAAAAATTGATGTGGATTACTTTGGCAATAAACGGTCAGAAACGAATCCTTTTGTAGGTCCGATCGAAGGGCTCAAAGAGGGAAATCAGGTTATAAAAGTCTGGTGAAACAAAGTTGCCACCCGGAAGGTGGGATTTTAATAACCGTGGGTGGAAACCCATGGGAAATAGAACAGATAAAAGGCAACCTGGAAAGGGTTAAACTTTTAGCTTTAAAGCTCAAAATTGAAAGAATTCTAAACATGTCAAAAACAGCACTTATTTTTCTGCTTTGCTCCCTGCTTCCCCAGACCGGGTTGGTCGGTAAGACGGATAAACTAAAACACACCACTGAAAAAATCACTGTTGCTGCCTATTATTTTCCCAATTACCACACCAATGATCCCCGGAATATTAAAAACAAGGGGGAGAAGTGGTCGGAATGGGAGTTGATCAAAGCGGCCAAACCCCGTTTCCCGGGACATGAGCAGCCAAAAGTTCCGCTATGGGGCTATACAGACGAAAAAGATCCGAAGGTGATGGCTCAAAAAATTGAGGCTGCAGCAAAATACGGGATAGATTGCCTGATTTTCGACTGGTATATGTACGAAGATGGCCCGTTTCTGAACAGGTGTCTCGATGAAGGGTTTCTCAAAGCAAAAAATGCCCATAAAGTAATGTTTGCCCTCATGTGGGCAAATCATGACTGGGAAGATATTCACCCCTACACTAAAGGTGCACCACATAAGCTTCTCTATCCGGGAAAGGTTTCAGAAAAAAGATTCGATGAAATTTGTGATCTGCTGGTATCCCAATATTTTACAAAACCCAATTACTGGAAAATAGATGGGAAAGCCTATTTTTCAATTTATGATATCCAGAAGTTCATGGATGGATTCGGTACTTTTGAGGCAACAAAAAGGGCGATGAAACGATTGAATGACAAGGCTGTTGCCGCAGGGCTCAAAGGTGTTCACTGGAATATTGTCGCCTGGGGTCGGCCCATTTTGCCGGTCGAGAAAGTTCCTGCCAATTATCCCGAAATGATCAAAAAATTGGGATTTGATTCTGCAACATCGTATGTCTGGGTCCATCATGTTGGACTACCCGAACCACAAACGGACTACAACAAAGTGAGGGATCAATATTTTACCTTCTGGAATCATGCAAAGAATGAATTTAAGGTCCCCTATTATCCGAATGTTTCAGTGGGGTGGGATCCAAGTCCCCGCTGTGATCTTAACTCAGAATGGGGTAATTTTGGCTACCCTTTTACCAACACTATTGGGAATAATACCCCCGGAAACTTTAAAACAGCCCTTCAAATGACCAGGGATAAAATGGTAGCTGACCCGAAAGGTCCAAGAATTATGAACATCAATTCCTGGAATGAGTGGACAGAAGGGAGTTACCTGGAACCCGATACCAAAAATAAATTCGGGTACCTTGAGGCCATTAAAAGCGTTTTTAAGTAATTAATTATGAGATTAATCCTTTCGCTGCAATTACTGTTCTTTGTGTTGATTGCCAATAGCCAAAATGAAAACATTGGGATAGCAGATCCGGCCACATATTTATCCGATCTAAAAATAGAACTTCAAAAAGAGTGGCCCAAAAACAGGACTATTAATATTGTCTTTCACGGGCACAGTGTCCCTGCCGGATATTTCAGGACACCACGGGTAAATACCTTGTCCGCCTACCCTCAGCAATTCCTGACAAAACTAAAAGCTGTTTATCCCCTCGCGGTTGTCAATGTAATAGTTACGGCTATCGGTGGGGAAAACTCGGTTCAGGGGGCCAAACGGTTTAAAAAGGACGTGCTGACACATCATCCCGATCTAATCCTGATTGATTATGCGCTCAATGACCGGGGCGCAGGTCTCCAAAAAGCAAATCTGGCCTGGAGCCAAATGATCCGGCAGGCCAAAAAGCAAGGAACCAAGGTGATTCTACTGACTCCATCCCCTGATCAGAGTGTCAATTATGCAGATCCTGATAACGAATTGAAAAAACATGCCGATCAAATCCGCAATCTTGCCGCAAAAAACCAGGTTGGACTGGTTGACAGTTATAGGGCCTTTGAATTCCTCTATCCCGATAAGGAACAATTAAAACAATATATGTCTCAGGTCAATCATCCCAATGAAAAGGGGCACGAACTGATTGCCAATGAAATAATGAATTGGTTCAAATAATAAAAATACTTTTAAGCAGAAAAATTGACTTTATGAAAATTACATTTCTTTTCCTTGTGCTTTCATTTATCGCCCGATCCGGCCAATGTTTCAATCCCGGAAATGATCATTCCTTAAATTCCTTAAGAAAAGGGTTTCTGAATCCCCCCGACTCTGCCAGGCCTGGAGTCTACTGGTATTTTATGGATGGCAATATGTCGAAGGAGGCAATGACGGAAGATCTGGAATCGATGAAAAGAGCAGGAATCGGAAATGTGTTGTTTCTGGAAGTCAATGTAGGCATTCCACGAGGTACCATCGATTTCCTGAGCGATCAGTGGCAGGAGATGTTCGCACATGGTGTGCGTGAAGCTGAACGGCTGGGAATCACGATCTCGCTGGGTGTAGGTCCGGGCTGGTCAGGCAGCGGTGGACCATGGGTATCCGGACATCAATCGATGCAGCACCTGGTAGCTGCGACCATCAATGTTTCAGGAAACGATAAAAAACCGATCATCCTTCCCAAACCGGCACCAAAACCTCCCTATTTCGGGGAAGGTGCTTTTACCCCCGAACTTAAAAAGCGGTGGAATGATTATTATGAAGATGTTGCCGTCCTTGCTTTTCCCACCCCTACGTCTGAGTACAGAATCACCGATATTGATGAGAAAGCACTTTATTACCGCTCGCCATACACCTCAAAACCTGGAACCAAACAGTTTCTGCCGACGCAGTCCAAATACCAGGAACTCCCTGAAAAAGAGCTTATCAGGCAAAACAAATTAATTGATGTTACCCGCTTTCTGAAACCGGATGGAACACTGGAGTGGAAAATCCCCAAAGGAAACTGGACCATCATGCGTCTGGGAAGCCGCAATAACGGTGCCGTTACCCGCCCCGCTCCAATGCCCGGACTTGGGTTTGAAGCTGATAAGTTCGATACCACAGCTATCGATGCGCACATGGCTAATTTTACAGGCAAACTTTTCAAGAAAACGGGGATACCAGACAAGAATAAGCAGGGTGGATTAAAGATGCTTCACATGGACAGCTGGGAAATGGGGGCACAGAATTGGACTCCTAAATTCCGCGAGGAGTTCACAAAGCGCAGAGGATATGATCCGCTGCCGTTCTATCCGGTTTATGCAGGATTGGTTGTGGAAAGTCTTGAAAAAAGCGAACGGTTTTTATGGGATTTACGTCAGACCGGCCAGGAGCTTGTGATTGAAAACCATGCCATGCACCTTAAAAAATATGGACAAAAATATAATATGGGGTTCTCCATTGAACCATACGATATGAATCCCACAGCAGACATGGTACTGGGGGCGCTTGCAGATGTTCCGATGGGAGAATTCTGGAGCAAGGGTTACGGCTTCAATTCTTCGTTCAGCTGTATTCAGGCCGCATCAATCGGGCATGTGAACGGATCGCAGGTAATTGCAGCAGAAGCATTTACGGCGGCCGAAGATGCCTGGAGACAATATCCGGGTTCCATGAAAAATCAGGGTGACTGGGCTTTTGCGGCAGGAATCAATAAATTTGTTTACCATACGTTTCAGCATCAGTTCCTTAATGACAGTCTGAAACCGGGAATGACCATGGGACCATACGGGGTTCACTGGGACCGCAGCCAGACCTGGTGGCCTATGGCAGACGGCTATCACCGCTATGTCACAAGGTGTTCTTATATTTTGCAGCAGGGAAGAACCGTGGCCGATATCCTCTATCTGACTCCCGAAGGGGCACCCCATGTATTTCGGGCTCCGGCGTCAGCCATGAATGGGGATGAAGCACTCCCCGACCGGAAGGGTTATAATTTTGACGGGTGTTCGCCCTCCCAGCTGCTCACGGCAAGTGTCAAAGATAACTGTGTTGTCTTCCCAGGCGGGGCTTCCTACCGGATCTTGGTTCTCCCTGCCTCCGAAACGATGACTCCGGCATTACTCCATAAAATTGAATCGTTGGTGATTGCAGGTGCCACAATCATTGGAAATCCGCCCCATACCTCTCCCAGCCTGGTGAACTATCCCGAATGTGATCAGGAGGTTGCACTTAAAGCCTTGCTGATGTGGGGAAAATCAAATCCTCCGGCTGAGATCACCTATATCCCGGTTGGAAAGGGAAAAATCTTCTGGGGAGGTAATTTCTCCGCCATTAAACTTCCTGAGCTCTATCCGGACTATGATACAACTGCCTCGCTTTTGAAAAAAATGGGAGTTGCCCCCGATTTTGAATCCACAGGTTCGATCCGGTATACCCATCGTCTGCAGGAACCTGGAGATCTCTATTTTGTCTCCAATAAGACTAACAAACCGACAGATACCAAATCACTCTTTCGGGCTGACAAGGGGGATCCGGAATTATGGGATCCGATCACGGGAGAAATCCGTCCCCTTCCTGAATTTAACAGGCTAAAGGATCAGACCGAGATTCCGCTCCATTTCGAGCCCTACCAAAGCTATTTCATCCTTTTTAATACGAATAAAACAATAACAGGAACAACAGGAACTAAAAACTTTACCCTACCTTCAGTTTTATCCGAATTAACGGGTCCCTGGAATGTTTCCTTCAACCCGAAATGGGGAGGTCCGAAAAATATAGTTTTTGAAAAGCTGGAGGATTGGAGAATTAATCCGTTGGACGGGATTAAATACTATTCCGGTATAGCCCGCTATCACAGCACATTGGATATTCCGGCTAATCTCCTTTCCGATAAAAAGGCTGACCTGTTTTTGGATCTTGGGGAGGTTGCCAACATGGCACGGATCCGGATTAACGGAAAAGATCTGGGCGTTGTCTGGACTGCTCCGTTCCGGGTAAATATATCAGAGGCCGTTGTGCCTGGAATTAATCAGATCGAAATCGAAGTGGCCAACCTCTGGCCAAACAGGCTGATTGGCGATGAGCAGTTCCCGGATGACGGCGTTAAAAACAATCAGTGGCCGGAATGGATGCAGAAAAAACAACCCAGAACCTCAGGCCGGTATACCTTTACAACCCTCAAATATTATAAAAAAGATTCAGAATTGCTTAAGTCCGGATTGATCGGTCCCGTACAACTTTTAAAAAAAACAAAATAATCCATAAACAACTAAATATTAAATATTTATGATTTATAAAATTATCCCTTTACTTTTCCTCTTTCTGGTAATGAGCTCCAATTCCCTAATAGCTCAGTCAGCAGATGACAAATCCGGGTTGCCAAAAGACGATCCGTTGGCCGTGAAATTAACGCAGAATTTGTCCGAAACCGATACCTACGTCTGGCCGAAAGACCCAAGAGTCAGGGAAAACCTTAAGAAGTGGCAGGGGTACAAATTTGGATTGTTAATCCACATGGGATTGTATTCTGAACTTGGAATTGTCGAATCGTGGGCCTTATGCCCCGAAGATTGGATTACCCGGGATGGTTATGACGACTATTACAAATTCTGTAACGACTACAGAAACACCCGGACCAGATTTAATCCTGTAAACTTCGATCCTGAGAAATGGGCCAGAATGTTCAAAAACTCAGGGGCGAAGTACATGATTTATTCCTCAAAACATCACGATGGGTTTTGTCTTTTTGACAGCAAATACACGGACTTTAAAATAACCGACAAATCATGTCCTTTCTCTGCGAATCCAAGATCCAATGTCCTAAAGGAGGTACTTGAAGCTTCCCGAAAAGAGGGGTTGGCAACCGGGATCTATTTTTCAAAACCCGACTGGACAACACCTTATTTCTGGTGGTCGTACTATCCGCCGAAAGATCGCAATCCCTCCTATGATATTACCAAACATCCCGACAGGTGGAAGAAGTTTGTGGAATATACCCAAAACCAGCTCAATGAATTAACCACCGATTACGGGAAAGTGGATATTCTTTGGCTCGATGGATGCTGGGTCCGGCCATTGTCAACCATCAATAAGCATGTTGAGGAATTTTGCAAATATCCTTATGACATGGATATCAATATGAAACTAATTTCTGAAAAAGCCCGTGCAAAACAACCTGGAATGCTGGTTGTTGACCGTTGGGTGCCCGGTGAATTTGAAGATTATCTGACTCCGGAACAAAAAATGCCTGAAAAACCATTGACTGTTCCGTGGGAAAGTTGTATCACAATGGGTGGAGCATGGGGTTGGGTCAAAAATGATCACTATAAATCGTCAAAGGAGCTTGTGCAGTTGCTGGTAAACATAGTTGCAAAGGGCGGAAACTTACTCCTTGGGGTCGGACCAAACGGGAAAGGGGAGTTTGAGCCCAAAGTATCCGAGAACCTCAATCTGCTGGGTAAATGGCTGAATGAAAATGGAGAGGCCATTTACGACACAAATCCGGTTGAACCTTTTCTGGATGGAAAAGTGGCCTACACCACAAAAGGAAGCGATACTATTTATGCGATTTATATGCCATCCGGAGAGGAGACTAAATTGCCCGCGGAGATTAAAATAAACACACAATTCACAGACAGACTTAAAGTTACACTTCTATCATCGAATCAGAAATTAGGCTATAAACCTGCTGACCATGGAATTAAAATAACAATACCTCAGAATTTGAGGGCAAAACTGGCAAAACAAGAGGCTGTTGTAATTAAGGTATCCAGGTAGTTGATTTTGATAATTTAAAATATGATGACTTATCGAAATACAATATTATTTATTTGTTTACTATCCTTTGTTTTAAGTGGAGTCAGGCTCTCCGGAGAAGAAACTGATTTTTTGAAGAATTCATTTGTTGCACCACCCGATTCTGCCAAACCCAGAGTCTATTGGTGGTGGCTCTTCAATCGCGTGGATAAGGAAGGGATCACACGTGACCTCGAACAGTTCAGGGCAAAAGGGATCAGCGGGGTCAACCTGATCTGTACCGGCGGTTATGCCGGCAAGACTCCACTCCCGGGTGTTGAATTCCTGGGGCCTGAATGGCGCGAACTCTTTCGTCATGCAATCAGGGAAGCTGCAAGGCTAAAGATCGAGATCGGCTTTAATCTGGCAGGTGGCTGGACGATGATGGGTCCATGGGTGACTCCCGATAACGCAATGAAAAAAGTGGTGCAAACTGAACTGAAAATTTCAGGACCGGCCACATATTCGGGAAAACTGGCACAACCCGAAACAGTTGACGGGTATTACCATGATATTTGGGTTCAGGCATTCAGGGTAAACGGAACAAATAAACTAATTGATAATAAGTCGATTATTGATCTCACTGATAAACTAAAACCAAATGGAGAATTTCATTGGGAGGTACCGGAAGGAAAATGGGTGATCCTGCGCTCGGGATATACCTTAACCGGGCATCCCTGGAGTAAATGGCATGCCTATCCCGAAGGGGATACCTTTAAAGGTGGCGAAGGTTATGAGATTGACTACCTGAATACAGCTTCACTGGAAGATCATTTTAATCATCTGGGCAAGCTGGTAATCGAAGAGGCGAAAAAAGCAGGCGGGAAACTGGCCTATTTATGGTCCGACAGCTGGGAATGTGGCAAGCTCACCTGGACACAGGAATTTACCAGACAGTTCCAAAGATTCCGCGGTTATGACCTTAAGCCATTCATGCCTGTTCTGGCAGGATACACAATTACCGATTCATTGGTCTCCAACCGGTTCCGGGAAGATTTTGACCGCACTATTCAGGATTGTATTGCAGAGAATTTCTATAGTCAGTTCAATAAATTGTGTCATAAATATGGGATGAAGGTTGGCAATGAGGCGGGCGGGCCAAATGATATTCCACCCCAGGATGTTTTGAAAAATCTGGGACGGTGCGATATCCCTGCCGGTGAATTCTGGGTCAATGGCCATTATATGGCTGCCGGGGGGTATAATTCCGACCGGCATCTGCGTCTCAATCTGAAACAAACAGCCACTGCCGCTCACGTCTACGGCAAGAGGCAGGCGATGGCTGAGTCATTTACACAGCAGGAACAGGATCGTACCCATTGGTCACTGGGGCCGTCAGATTTAAAACCCTACGCGAATGATGCATTCTGCGAAGGGATAAACCGGATTATGCTTCACCAGGCAACCTGCCAGCCCCCATCTGACGGAAAACCGGGATATGAATTTTGTGCCGGTCAGCATTTTACCCCCAATATCACGTGGTGGGAACAGTCCCCGGCATTCTTTAGTTACCTGTCACGCTGTCAGTATATGCTGCAGCAGGGATTATTTGTTGGAGATGTCTGTTTCTACCTGGGAGAACGACCTCCAACTCTCGTACCGCCAAAATATACGATTCCCTCTCTGGGACTTGGTTATGATTGCGATTATTGCAATGCTGAAGTTTTACTCACCCGAATGTCGGTCAAAAATGGGCGGATCGTTTTACCGGATGGAATGAGTTACCGGCTTTTGGTACTTCAAAATTGCACTTCTGACTCACCCGATATTTGCCGGGAGGTGAGCCGGTACCAAAAACTAACTGTTTCTCCCGTCCCGTCCAAAGCAATGTCATTGGAGGTTATCTCTAAAATCCGGGAAATGGTGCTCAATGGGGCAACGATCGTCGGCCCTCCGCCTGAATATTCAGCGGGATTAAAAAACTATCCCGATTGTGATTTGCAGATCCGAAAAATTGCTTCCCAACTTTGGGGTAACCTGGACGGAAAGAATCTTACCGTGCGCCGCCTGGGCAAAGGGCGCGTGATCTGGGGCAAAACACCCCGTGAGATCCTTTTGGAAGACGGGGTGGAGCCGGACTTTTCCTTTGAGGGGCAAACCCTGCAACCCGAAAAATTCGATTATATTCATCGGACTGACCGGAAAACTGAGATATACTTCATTGCAAATCGGACGAATAAGACAGAAACAACGGATTTCAGCTTCCGGGTTAACGCGAAACAGCCCGAAATCTGGAATCCGGTTACCGGCAAAATCCACAAGGCAACCAATTTCCGACAAGCTAATGGTTCTACAACCCTGTCCCTGGAACTCGACCGGTTTGGTTCATGTTTTATGGTATTCCGTGATCCTGTTTCAAAAAATAAAACCAATAAACCGAGACAGAATTTTGCAACGTTCAAACTGGTGGCAGTAATGGACAGCTCATGGCAGGTGACCTTCGATCCTGATTGGGGCGGCCCTGCACAGGTCGAATTTCCCAAACTTGCAAATTGGATTAATCAGGCAGACGATGGAATCAAATATTACTCCGGGAAAGCAACATACCGTAAAACGTTTGACCTGATTGACCAGACTTATCTGTCATTAAAACCAGGAGAGAAGGGCGAACGGTTGTTTCTCGATCTTGGAAATGTGAAAAATGTGGCGGAGGTGCGGTTAAACGGCAGAAATCTTGGAATTCTGTGGTGTGCCCCCTGGCAGGTCGACATAACTGAGGCCATCAGGGAAAAAGGGAATATGCTCGAAATAGATGTGATCAATCTCTGGGCAAACCGTGTGATCGGAGATCTAAAACTTTCCAAAGAGAATCGATTCACCAAAACACACGACGCTTTCCGTTTCGGGATGCTTAAGTCAGACACTCCGTTGATCGATTCCGGGCTCCTCGGACCAGTCCGTATCTTAACCAGCTCATTTAATCAATTGGAAAAGTGATGATTATTATAAGATTGATAACAATTAAAAATTACCAGTATAAATATTCTGGAATGCAAAATTGCCTCAAAGAAACAAAATAGATACTTATGCATACGAAAGTAGGATTATTTGGAATTGGCCTTGATACCTATTGGGGCCAATTTGACGGATTGCTCGAAAATCTCAAAAAATATCAGCTACAAATCGGGACCCGAATAACCGGATTTGGAGTCGAGGTGATTGATGCCGGAATGGTTGATAACCCTGTAAAAGCGAGAGAAGTTGCCGATTATCTTAAAAGTCAGGATGTTGAGATCGTTTTTCTTTATGTCTCGACCTATGCACTCTCCTCAACAGTTTTGCCCATAGCTCAACGGCTAAAAATCCCGGTTATCATACTGAATTTACAGCCGGTGGCTGAACTGGATTATGCCGCCTTTAATTCACTCAATGACCGCGGAAAAATGACCGGTATCTGGCTTGAGCATTGCCAGGCCTGTTCGGTGCCCGAGATCGCCAGTGTATTTAACCGTTCTGAAATTCAGTATGATATCATTACCGGCTTTCTTCAGGATGAAGAGGCATGGAATGAGATTTCAGGGTGGACAGAAGCTGCCCGGGTTGCAACCGCGATGCGGAATAACCGGCTCGGTGTTTTAGGACACTATTATGGCGGAATGCTCGATGTTTATACCGATCTGACCAAACAATCGGCAGTGTTCGGCAACCACATCGAATTGCTTGAAATGTGCGAACTTAAAAAATACCGTGATGAGGCCACAGATTCAGAAGTTCAGATTAAAATCAATGAATTTGGGTTGGCTTTTGATGTTGCGCCCGAATGTGAACCAATCGAAATAGAACGTGCTGCCAGGACCTCTGTCGCGCTGGATAAGCTTGTCGAAAAGCGTAACCTGGGTTCAATGGCCTATTATTATGAAGGGGAATCCGGCAATGACTACGAAAATATCGTGACTTCGGTTATCGCAGGGAATACCCTGCTGACAGGAAAGAACGTCCCGATTGCCGGTGAATGTGAAGTCAAGAATGCACAGGCCATGAAAATAATGGCTGAATTTGGAGCTGGGGGTTCATTTTCAGAATTTTACCTGATGGATTTTAAAGACGACGTGGTGATGTTGGGTCATGACGGACCGGCTCATTTTGCAATTGCAGAAGGACGTGTGAAACTGGTTCCATTACCCATCTATCACGGAAAACCGGGAAAAGGATTGTCCATACAAATGTCGGTCAAACATGGACCTGTAACACTGTTGTCGGTTGTTGAAGGCAAGGAAGGTCTTTTCCTGCTTGTCGCCCAGGGGGAATCCGTGCCCGGTCCCGTTCTCGAAATCGGGAATACTAACAGCAGGTACCGTTTTTCAATCGGAGCAAAAAAATTCATGAATGATTGGTCAAAGCAGGGTCCTGCTCACCATTGTGCAATTGGTGTTGGTCATATTGCCGCGAAAATCGGGAAACTTGGACAAATACTGGGAATAGATGTAGTTCTGGTCTGTTGAATATAATTCATATATAAAGCTGATTATCCATGGATTAGAAGACATCCTGTGAATTTGAAATTCAAATTGAAAAATATAAAATACAATGCGCAATTCAAATTTCAAAAGTTTTTCAGGTTTTGGTTTTTAAACTTTTTATTTTGAATTTATAATATCTTTATCCGGCCAAACCGGACCTCTTAATTGCAAATTTTTAAATCTACGATACGATGAGAAATAATCATTTAATCCTCTCGGCTGGAGCAATCCTGTTGTTGACACTCACCTTCGGATGTAAGATGAAACCCGTACCTGAACGGATTCAGACCTATTACAACTTTAGGAGATTGTTTGCAGATCCCCCGTCAGATTACCGTACCGCCCCACTTTGGGACTGGAACGATAAAATTTCTGAAGAAGGAATTGATTTTCATATGCAAAAGTTTAAAGAGGGTGGATTGGGCGGTGTGTTTATCCATCCCAGACCAGGCTTAATCACGGAATATCTTTCAGAGGATTGGAACCACCTGTTCGATTATACCGTCCGAAAAGGGAAAGAGCTTGGAATGAAGGTCTGGATTTATGATGAAGACTCTTATCCCAGTGGTTTTGCAGGCGGTCATGTTCCGGCTGAGATGCCCGAATCATACAATCGGGGCACAGGGCTGGGGTGTGACAAACAAGAGATCCTGAAATCAGACACAACCAAATATGAAGTGATCTTAAAGCTGGAAAACAATCAGTTTGTTGACATTACCTCCAGAAAAGATTCCTATAAGGGTAAAAAAGGGGTATTTTACCTGTTTAAAAAAACCTACGGACAAAAATCGTACTGGTATGGCAATTTCCCTTATGTCGACCTGATTCAAAAAGGGGTGACGCAAAAATTCATAGATATCACCATGAAGGGCTATGAAAAATACGACAAAGATGAATTTGGCAAAACCTTAATGGGGATTTTCTCGGACGAACCAAACCTGGAAGCAGCCATGGGACCCAAAACTGCCTTGCGCTGGACCTCTGATCTTTTCGCTGAATTTGAAAAAAGATGGGGGTACGACCTGAAAATCAATCTTCCTTCCATCGTAGATCAGATTGGAAACTGGAGGAAGGTGCGGCACGATTATTATGAACTCTTATGTGAGTTGTTTGCTGAGCGATGGACCCACACTTACAGCAAATATTGTGAAGCGAACGGACTAAAACTGACCGGTCACTACTGGGAACATGGCTGGCCAATGCCCACCGATGGTTTCGATGAACCGACCTGCTACCTGTACCAGCAACAACCCGGCGTAGATATGCTGGGAAATGAGTACACGCCCAATGGACTAGGTGGTCAGTTCGGCAATACCCGGGCAATCAGTGAATTGCGAAGCACAGCAAACCAGGCCGGACACCAGCGGACCTTAAGTGAAACCTACGGTGGTGCAGGATGGGAAATTCCCTTCTCCAATCTCAAAAAACTTGTTGACTGGGAAGTGGTCCTTGGGGTAAATTTTGTAAATCAGCATTTAGCCTATTACACCATCAAAGGGGTCCGGAAATTTGATTATCCCCCTTCGTTCACCTATCATGAGCCCTGGTGGGACAATTATAAAGCAATGGGCGATTACATCGGACGGATTTCAATGGCTACAGCATCGGGAGAACAGATCAACAAATCATTGGTTCTTCAGCCAAATACAACTTCATGGATGTATTTTTCGCGTAAGGATAAGAATGTAATGCCCGATTCGATCCGGAAAGGCTTCAAGTCATTTGTTTATGAATTGGAACGTAACCATTTCGAGTATGATCTGGGATCCGAAAATGTGATCCGGTTGATCGGTTCAGTAAAAAACGGCAAACTAATCGTTGGCAAACGCTCGTATGAATTGGTTGTGATTCCTGAATCCATGGAAAATCTTGATAAAAAAACCTTTACACTGCTAAAAGAGTATTTGGCTCAAGGAGGGAAAGTGTTATCCTTTGCCAAAGAGATCCCCTATCTCGACGGCAATGAATCTCAGGATATCAATGACCTGAAGAAAACGTATTCCGGTCAATGGACAACTGCTCAGAAAACCGACGATCTGGCAGTAAAGAGCCTGTTCGCTGTCCCCGATTTTTCACTTCAGGAATCGATACCGGTAAAGGGTGAACTCTATTATCAGCGCCGGATCATGTTAAACGGACAATTGCTTTTCCTGGTCAATTCCGATACAGCTCAAACTGCCGTTGCAAAAGTGAATGCCAAAGGGAAAAACCTGGTTAAAATGGATTTGATTACCGGGGAATGTTTTCGGATACCTGCCAAAGCCCAAAAAGAAGAGCTCTCTTTTGAAATTTCGTTGCCTCCTGTTGGAAGTGCTTTATACTATATATCAAAAAACCAGGTCGATGATGAACAAATACCTGATCCAACGCTAAATGAACAACCGGTCGCCACTTCCCCGATCACAATTCATCCGAACAGCGAAAATGTGCTGGTTCTGGATTACCTGGATTTGAAAACCAATAAGCTGGATATCAGGGAGAGTTATTTCATGAAAGCCATGCATAAATTATTTGACAGTAACGGATTTGCGATGGGAGACCCGTGGCAGCACAAAATTCAGTACAAACAGGAATACGTTGCTCTGGATACTTTCAAAACCAATTCCGGGTTTGAAGTGAATTATCATTTTACTATTGGTCAAAATGCAACTGCCGAAACAATGAGCAAACTCTCAGCTGTTGTCGAAAGGCCTGAATTATGGGATCTCCTTATTAACGGTGAAAAGGTGGAAAAGAGCGATGACTGGTGGATTGACCGCGAATTTTTTAAATTCCCCATTGGAAATAAGGTCAGAAAAGGACCAAACCTGTTGACCCTCAAAGCTGCAAAAATGTCAGTCTATGCCGAATTGATGCCCGCTTATATCGTAGGTGACTTTATTTTAAATCCGCTCAATCAGGGTTTTGAAATTTCGTCGGGAACCCTGTCCGGATTGGGTCCATGGAAATCCCAGGGCTATCCATTTTATTCACAAAAAGTTACCTATACCGAAAATTTTGAAGTTCCTGTAAACCGAGATCAATATAAGTTAAAACTGAATAAATGGAACGGTGTACTTGCCGAAGTTTTTGTGAATAACAAGAAGGCCGGAATAATCGCCTACCCTCCCTACGAACTGAATATCAGCAAACTGGTCATTAAAGGCAAGAATGAGATTTCAGTAAATGTGATCGGCAGCTTAAAAAATACTTTTGGCTATTTTTATAAGGATAATCACCGGTGGATTGACGGTCCCGGAGACTGGGATACAGCCCCTGAAAAAATTCCAGGAATTGGTCAGTATTTTCTGATGGACTATGGAATGAGTGAACCGTTCACCATAAGTCAAATGAATTAAAAACAATTTCCCAATAATTCAATATATTAATTTTCAACACTATGAATCAGATTAAAATGAAATCAGTACAAGCCGGTCTTTGGCTTTCAGCAATCAAAGCACTGATTATTGTTGCTTTGATCGCATTTAGTATTCAACCTTCTACTGCCGCACCGGCGAAGCAAAACTCCAAAATCGGAGGAGTTCAGGTGGGCACTATTACCTACAGCTACCGAAGCATGCCCGATCAATCACTGACGGCAATCCTTAACTATGCTATTCAATCAGGACTAAGTTCAGTCGAGTTGATGGGTGGTGCCGTTGAAGAATATGCAGGTATTCCTCAGGTGAAAGATCCTGAAGTCATCAAAAAATGGCGTTCAACCGTATCGATGGCTAAATTCAAGGAGATCCGTAAGATGTTCAATGAAAAAGGGGTAAAGATCAACATCCTGAAACTGGGCGATAAAAGCTGGTCAGACGGAGAGATTGATTATGCCTTTAATGCGGCCAAGACTCTGGGTGCCATAGGGATAACCATGGAGATTTCAGAAGAAGCGGCCAAGCGGATGGAACCCTTTGCTGCAAAACACCACATGTTTGCGATTTTTCACAACCACGGTCAACCGGGAGATCCAAATTTCAGTTTTGATAAAATACTTGCTCTTGGCTCTCACCTAAGGCTTAATCTTGACTGTGGTCACTATTTTGGTGCTACCGGATTGGATCCTACCCTGATCATCGAACGGTTGCATAATCGGATCGTCAGTCTCCATTTAAAAGACAAGACAGGTCCTAAAGCTTCAGATCCCAACAAAAACCAGGTATGGAGCGAGGGGGAAACTCCGCTGGCAAAAATTCTTCAGCTTGTTCAAAAAAAGAAATACCCGATTGAATGCGATATCGAACTTGAATATACCATCCCCGCAGGTTCTGATGCCGTAAAGGAGGTAGCCAAATGTCTTGAATATTGCAAAACAGCATTACTACCCAAAAAGTAGACTTATTAAAGCTAAAGCGACTGGCCCCCAAATGCCAGTCGCTCCTTTTAGCTGTAAAAGGTAATAATTCAAGACACAGCAGTATAAACAGTTTAATACACTGAATAACAATAGTATAAATTCAGAAAATTAAGCAGCCAATTCCTGCCTGCAGCACCGGATGCACAACGAAAATAGGCTTTGCAATCCGGGTCTCCTGGAAAAGGTCCCGGCAGGAGAAGAATTCATCAAAAAATCAAGGATAAACAAGTTGAAGCCAGTTGCCGGTTATCTGCTGAAAAGTCAAAAAATGGCAATTAAATTATTTCAGGAAATGAGAATTTTAACGAATATCAGAACTTTCTGCCTCGCCAGTCTTGCAGGTCATACCCACAGTTTCGCAATGCTGTTATTGCTGATTGCGCTGGCCTTCCCGAAAGCATCTGATGCAACTGAATATCAAAAAGTAATTATTCAGCATAGCTCCAATGCAGGAAAAGTTGAACTGAATATTACAAACCTTTTAGCTGACAGGCTGAAAGAGGCAGGCTTGCCGGATGTCCAGGTGGTTACCGGCAATGCTGAAACCAAAGGAGATCAAAATGGATTGCTGGTTATGCTTGGAATTCCTAAAAACTACGAAGCGATTAGTTCCTTGTTAATTAAAGAGCATATTCCGGCATTAACGCAGTTGGAACCCGGACCTGAAGGTTTCTTACTTAGAAAATTTGATAATCAGAATGTTATAATTGCGGCTGGCATAGATGAACGCGGGTGTCTTTATGCGGTGGGGGAACTGCTCAGACAGTCGACCATCAGAAACGGGGTGTTTAAATTTCCGGATAATCTCGAGGTGCGGACAGCTCCTGCTTTTGAAATCCGCGGAACCCAGGTTCAGCAAAGCAATATCGCACGTGAACTTGGCAAGGCACGTCCCTGGGGAGACAAGGAGCTCCACCGGGTGATCCTTGATTATGCGCTGGCAGGAGCAAATATCTTTTCAACAGGCTATGGCCCTACCTACGACTTTTTAAAATCTTATGGTTTGATGACCCAGGGGGAATTTGGCCCAAACACCGCCGGGACAGCCGTCCCAAAAGAGTGGGAAGCAAAAGAGTCGATTGGCAGAACCGGGTATGTCTGCCTTTCGGTTCCCGAAGCTAAAGAACACATGCTGAAATTGTGCGAGGACTATTTCAGGGATCGCCCGGCATTCGACCTTGTGAAATTTTGGGGTGGCGATGGTGGAGGTTGTGAATGTGACAGATGCAAACCTTACGGATTAACATTCATCAAGACTGTCGAAAAAATGGGTGAGATTGTCCATAAATACCATCCCGAAACCCGACTCTACTTCACCAATCAAAAATTCGACAATAACGATGACAACGCAATTTTTTCCTATTTGCAGGAGAAGCCCCGTGACTGGCTCTGGGCCTGGGGCTATGGTCCCGGATCAGATGCAACTTCCTGGCAACCCGGACACAGGCAAACCCACCGGATGGACCTCTTCCGCTATCCAGGCTACGGGCCCTATAGCCTCTATCCCAAGGAGATCCTTCACCAACTGCCGCCTCAACAAAAACTCCTCTATTACAATGAGATAACACACTGGAAATATGCCCAGCATGCGTTTATACAAATGTATCCGCGACCCGACAGGGATGGCAATCAGCCTCCTCACTGGAGCCACGAGATATACGAAAGACGCCCCGATCAGTTCCTGACTATGGTCTATAACCGGCTTTCGTTCTATGCCTGCCCACAGAATTATTACCGGGTATTTAATGACCTGATGCCCTACGGCGTGGGCGATATCACCCATTCAAGCGGTCACCACGATCACTTCAACCAGTGGATGTGGGCACGACTTTTATGGGCTCCCAGAACAAGTCTCGAAGCGGTCATAAACGACTATTGCAATACCTGGTTTGGACCTGAAGCGGCACCCGTGATGGCAAAGGCTCTCTTAATCCTGGAACAGAATATTGAAGAAAAACAAGATACTCCCCTGCCTGAAAAAACGGGAATAAAAAGATATTATGATCTGGTCAAACAAGCCGGAAAACTCATCCCAAAAGAAATCATGGACCAGGATTGGTGCTGGAGAATGTATATGCAAAAAGGGGTTCTGGACAGGTACACCCAGCTGAATGTTGAGCAGCAAATGCAACTGCAATCCAGGATCGGGAAGTTGATCTCCGATGGTATCAAAAGCGGGGATTCAAAAAAGGCAATATTGGAGGCACTCAACTGGTTTGACCTCAAAGAAACGAATGAAATGATTGCCCTGCGTGAGGAAGCGACGGAACTGGGTGAAGAGAGCAATAAGTTATTTGGTGAACGAAATGACGGTCTTTACAACCTTAAACACGATTTCATTGGATTGGGCTGGCTTCAACGGCAGCTCGAAAGGGCAAAATCGGCCGATACCAGGAAAAGAGATGAGCTCCTTTCGATGATTGTGGATTATGAAAACCCGGGAGAAGGGGGATTTTATGATAATCTTGGAACGTACAACATTGCCCCGCACGTGGTTGCCGGATATCCCTATGATCATGGTCAACCCTATGTCTCTCAAATGCTTTCAGAGGGGAACCGCCCTTCGCAACGCTCGATGCATTACACCCAAAATGAAGACCAGGGATTAACACTTCACTATAGCAACCTCGATAAAAATGCATCTTATAAAATCAGGTTCACCTTCGTACGCCCATGGTATCAGAAACAGTATGCCATGAGGATGAACCAAAAGAGCCAGAGCATCTACGCCAATAATATCCTGATTGCCAAAGATGTGGAATTACCCCTCCGGATGTCCGACTTCTTTACCTTTGACATCCCCGCCCAGGCAACAGCCGACGGCGAACTGACCATCAGGCTGGAGCGTGCAGCTGACGTAGCCCATGGCGACAGGGTAAGTATCGAACAATGGCGAAATGCCGGAGGCTGGGGAACCCTCGCATCCGAGGTCTGGCTGATAAAAAAACATTAATATCAGATCATTTTATCAAAATTTGAGCTCAATTGGGATAGGTTGATTTAAAATACCTCATTTTGGATCGGTGAAATGAATCAGATAAAAAATCGCCTCCGGGCTTGTCCCCGGAATGGAAAATAAAATTCTCTATTCCAGGGACTTTCCCGGGATATTTTAATAATTTTGGTAGTCATTTTGAAAGAAGACAAGATTGCAATATTACCTGAATGGCCAAAAAACTGTCTCATTTTTTCAACAAAAAGTATCCGCGTAATTTCATTCTGAATAAGCCCTACCTGGGAACTTTGATCTTTTTCATTTTTTGCTTTGGATTTGTCACATTGTACAATCCGCTTAAAATGCATGAGTCGATGTTCCTGAATTATGAAGCTACAATGGCCGTTTATATGAGCGGCTCTTCGGTCTTTATTTTTGTACTGATTAAAATGCTGCGCGCCAGCCGTTATTTCTCAATTGAACAGGATTGGACCATTTTAAAGGAGATTATGGCCATTGCAATTATCCTATTGGGAATGGGTATTTTCATTTTCTTTTCAGGCTTTTTTCTGGAAGTTCACGGGGACCGATGGAACCTGATTACCTTTTTGGATTCGTTTAAACACGCATTTTTAATTGGAATTTTCCCCCTTGGATTTTTTACGGCAATCAATTACCGATACCTTTTTGTCTCCGAATCTGTACAAAGTTATAGTCAGCCCTCCGGATCGTTACGACCCCGGCAACCCGAAGAACTGGTTCAGATAGGTTCCAGACTAAAAAAGGAAGAACTCAGCTTTTATCCCAGCCAGTTTGTTTTTGCAGAATCAGAGGGGAATTACGTAGTTTTTCATCTGAACTCAGACGATAAAATCCGAAAAGTGATGATCCGCAATTCCATCACCGAAATAGAACAACAGCTTTCTCCGGTTGCTTTTATCATGAGAACACACAGAGCCTATATTGTAAATGTAAAGAAAGTCAGATCCAGGAATGGTAACAGCCTGGGATATCACCTGAAACTTTATGGCAGCGATGTCGAAATTCCCGTTTCCAGGCAAAATACCCAGGCATTCAATCAACTTTTAAAACAGTTTAGGTAATCCACCCATCACAAAAAATTACCCTTCATACCAGTTTTTCACACTGTAGTCCGGACAAGCTTTCAACCCGCAACAAAACCAGACTATATATCCCATAATATTGTAATACAGATAGATAAGGTATTACTTTGCGTTATCAATTTTAAAATTCACGCAATGAAAAAAATTATCTGTCTTTTTTGGCTACGAATTGCAGGCCTAGAAATTATGTTTTTAGCAATTGCGATAATCAGTATTTCCGGAATTCCAGACCCGAAAAAACAATCCATTACTGGAAAGCTGATTGACCTGAAAAGCAACCTGACCCTTCCTTACGCCAGTGTCTCATTAATCAAACCATCCGACTCTACCCTGGTAACAGCAGCGATGAGCGATACCAACGGGGTTTTTAATCTGGGAGCTGTTCCACGGGGTGACTATAACCTTGTCGTATCGCTAATCGGTTATCAAAAGGTCTCCAAAACCATAGCCGTGTCTGACCAGCAGGAGACCTTTGCCGGGGTAATCTATTTACAGGACCAGGTCTTCAATCTCAACGAAACAACCATAATTGGTGACCGGTTAAAAGGAAAATCGGAAAATGGTAAAACGACCTTCTTTGTCACTAAAAAGATGGTTGCTGTTTCAAATAACGGGACCGATATTCTGAAACTCATTCCCGGTATTCAGCTGGATATTATGCAGAATATTTCAGTCCAGGGAAGCCAAAACATCCTGATTTTAGTAGATGGAAAGGAGCGCGACAAAAGTTTTATTAGTCAGCTAATGCCGAAACAGATAGATAAAGTCGAAGTCTTTAGCGCTCCACCTCCAAATTATGACGGTAACGCAACTGCAGCCATCAATATCATCTTAAAAAAAGACGTTGATTCCGGCTTTTCCGGTCAGGTTAACGCAGAGATACCTACTTCTGCTTCAGAGGTATATATCTTCCCCACCTACAGTTTTAATTACGGGTTCAAAAAAATGAATTTCTACACCTCCTACAACGGCGAAATAGCTTATTTCGATGTTCATGAAAGAAGTCTCCGAAAGATTTTAAACAGCCCGGCAGGAAACACTGTTACATCGGATCAGTTTGTCAGGCAAAGGGATTGGTCACACCGGTTTCATTACGGATTTGATTATTTTTTGAGTCCGCATGACCAGTTTAATTTTTACGCTTTCTATAATCCTTACTCAAATGAACACAATGGAAATGCAGCGGCTCAATTTAGTGGCAGCACCAACAATAACTGGGAAGCGACTAAACTAGAGTTGGACAAAAACACAAGCACTTTTTATTCAATGTATTACAAACACCTCTTTGATAAGGCAGGACAGGAATTGACCGTTGACCTGAGCAATTATTACCTGAAGGCTGAAAACAAAGCCAATTTTATCTTTGAAGGGCCCGGAAACAGACCAGATACAATTTTCAATGCAGTGAAACCAAACCTTAATGCGACGAGTATAAAAATAGATCTCACACTGCCCATATCCGGCAAATTGAACTTCAGCAGCGGGGTAAAGGGAAAGTTTCAGCGATTGATGGACGAATATTCAACCGATTTTGTCTATCATGAAAATATAGTTGCCGCTTATGGAAAGGTCACATTTAAAACCGCCAAATATGACTGGAATGCAGGTTTACGCGCTGAAAAATCGGTAGCGACCCTTAAAAACAACTTCACCAATCCGGTGGTTTCATTTCTTCCTTATGCAATGTTTAGATATAGTCTGACCACCGGACAGTATATTAACTTCTCTTATAACCGCACGATCAGCCGGCCTACGATTTTTCAGTTAAATCCCTATACTACAATTAGCGATCCATATTCAGTCAGTAAAGGGAATCCGTATCTTAACCCTGAATTCCGGAACAGCCTCTCCGTTGAGCATTCAATCCAATTCGGCAGTAATTATATCGCCACGCGGTTGTTTTACAATCAATCAACCGATGTCCTTAATAATCTGACATTTATAAATGACACCAACGCTTTTGTGACCCAATGGCAGAACCTTGGGGCGATTCATCAGTATGGGGTGCAATTCCTGGGATCCTTAAAACTTGGAATCGCAACATTGAATCCCTATCTGCGCTTGTTTGACACCTACACGGTCAGCAACAGGTTTGGAAAACAAAATGGGGTGAATAACCGGCTTAACCACGATTTTGAATCAGGACTATCCGCTATTTTATCCTTCAAGCACGACCTGTCTTTAACTTTTGTTTTCCAGTACGCCACTCCGGGAAACTATGTTCAGGGCAATTCCTATAGTGATGCACTCTATTTTCTGTCTATTGAGAAAACTTTCAAACAAAGATTAAAAATCGGGATCGTAAGTATAATTCCTTTCACCAAATCGTTTATCTACCAGGGATCCGACCTCCATTCATCGAACTTTTCAATGCACAACCAGGGAAACATTAAAATGTCTGCTTTCCCCATAAGCTTCAAAATAAGTTATCAGTTTATCTGGGGCAAAAACAGGGATCAAATTTCGAGAGCCAAAGAGGAAATCGAAAGTGCGCCTAAGAAAGGATTTTAGACTATTGCAACTAAGTCCGGGATAATGTATCTGCTGTATAGATCTGAATACCAACACATTTAATATATAATTAGCCAATTATTTAATTACCAAATTGACGTCTGCCATAAGAACATCACTAAAAACCGACCTGTTGGGAAGATCCAGAAAAGGGTAGGTTACTTTCGATAGATAGAGCCCCTGTGCATAAACTGGAATGATCGTTTTTGGGGTCTCTCTGGTTATCAGATAGTTTTCAAAATCAGAAACCGAAAGATCCCCATTCCCAACCTCCAGCAATTTTCCCATGATAATCCGGATCATCCCGGCCAAAAACCGGTTCGAGGAGATATGAAACCGTATTCTGGTCTTTTGAGTGTTGGTGAAAAGTTTCGCCGTGGAAACAAGACAAATCGTATGGTTATACTTTAGCGGGGACTTGCAAAAACAGCTGTAATCATTGTATCGGGTGAGCAGGCCAGCCGCCAGGTTCATTTTTCCGAAATCCGGATCCGGCAACGGGTAGAAAGAACTCAAACCTACAAGGTACGGATCTTTCTGAGTATGAATAAAATAATCATAACTTCGCTGAATTGCATCGAACCGGGCGTGGGGCATCCCCTCCATTGGAATAACGTCAAAAACCGTAATATCGTGGGGGAGACATTGATTGAGCCGAAAAAGCAAATCAAAATCCAGTTCTCTTTCGAGGTCAAAGTGAAAAAAAAACTGGCTCGCATGGACATGGGCATCAGTCCGGCCACAACCGACAATGGATATTGGCTCTTTGAGGATTTGACTGAGTGTCATCTCCGTAACCTGCTGAACACTAATTATCCCGGGCAGCTTCTGCCACCCCTGGTAGTTATTCCCGTTATAGGCGATATGAATAAAATAGCGCAATGGATGAATTATCTTTTTGCAAATATACTTCTTTGGAATCATGAAGGATTAAAAGTCCCTGATTAGCGTTATTTTTGAAATAAAATTCTTGTTATGCTATCCATTAATCCATATTCAGGCGAAATCATTCAAAGCTATCCGGAATACAGTTCCGGCGAGGTGGATACCATCCTCAGTCAGGTAGATCAGGCATTCCAACAATGGAAACTTAAAAATTTTGAAGAACGGTCAATGCTGATGAGAAACCTTCAGGCCAAATTGGTTGAAAAAAAAGGGGATCTTGCCGCAATAATGGTTGCAGAAATGGGCAAAGTTTTACGCGAAGCAATTGGGGAAATTGAGAAATGTGCCCTGGTTTGCTCCTATTATGCCGATAATGCCGGAATGTTTCTGAAAAACGAACCCGTTCAGACTGAGGCTGCCGAATCCTATATCTCGTATCAGGCTATCGGGACCATACTGTCTGTCATGCCGTGGAATTTCCCATTCTGGCAAGTCTTTCGATTTCTGGCCCCGGCACTGATGGCCGGAAATACCGGCGTTCTGAAACATGCCGCGAATGTCTCCGGTTGTGCCCTGGCTATTGAACAGTTGGTTAGCGAAGCCGGATTCCCACCTAATGTCTTCAGAACCCTACTGATTAGCTCATCCAGGGTTAGTGAAGTAATTGAAAATCCATTAATTAAAGCAGTTACATTGACAGGTAGCACACCGGCAGGCAAATCGGTTGCGGCTGCTGCGGGTTCAGTATTGAAAAAATCGGTTCTTGAATTGGGAGGAAGCGATCCTTACCTGATTCTCGAGGACGCAGATATTAATACTGCTGCCCGTTTATGCGTGACCAGCCGTCTCCTCAATGCCGGACAAAGCTGTATTGGTGCCAAACGATTCATTGTTGCAGACAAAATATATGACGCATTCGAGGCCGAATTTCTTCGGTTAATGCGTTTGTCTACTTTTGGTGACCCACTTGACCCGCAAACGACTATAGGTCCGCTTGCCAGAAAAGATTTGCGCCACGAACTTCACGAACAGGTTGTAAAAAGCTGTGAATCAGGAGCCAAAATTCTACTTGGAGGATATATCCCGGAAGGTGAAGCGGCATTCTATCCTCCTACAGTGCTGACCAATGTAACTTCCGAAATGCCCGCTTATTACCAGGAACTTTTCGGACCGGTAGCTGTTTTATACCGCGTTAAATCAGAGGAAGAGGCCATCAGAATTGCCAATGATACGGTCTTCGGATTGGGAGCAGGAATTTTCACTGCGGATTTGAACAAAGGAAAACAACTGGCAGAGAAAGGGTTGGAAGCCGGTTGTGTTTTTGTGAACGACTTTGTAAAATCAGATCCACGATTGCCGTTTGGCGGAATCAGGGAAAGTGGCTATGGTCGGGAATTATCAGCCGTTGGCATCCGGGAATTTATGAATATTAAGACAATTGTGGTTAAATGAACCTGGAAAATCAGTTGAGTTTCAATCCTGATTATGTCAACAATTTTTGTATTTTAGGCCATAATTTTAATAAAATGAACTACCTCTTTCTAATCTTATCCCTTCTATCCTTTCAAGCCAACTCACAGAAATCTGTTTATCTGTTTTCATACTTCACCGATAATGGTCAGGATGGACTACACCTGGCATACAGCAATGATGGTCTGAAATGGGAAACCCTAAACGGAGGAAAACCCATTGTTGCGCCAACTGCGGGTCAGGATAAACTGATGCGCGATCCCTTTATAATTCAGGGAAAAGACGGTTTATTTCATATGGTTTGGACCTGCAGCTGGAAAGATCGCCAGATCGGCTACGCATCATCCACAGATTTGATCAACTGGTCGGAACAGAAAACGATCCCGGTAATGGTCAATGAGCCAACCGCTAAAAACTGCTGGGCTCCGGAAATGGTGTATGATCCTCAGAATAAAAACTATATCATCTTCTGGGCAACCACAATTCCCGGGAGACATTCTGATGTGGCAGATTCTGAACACGAAAAAGGGTGGAATCACAGGATCTATTGCACCACTACCACAGATTTCAAAAATTTCAGCCCAACAAGGCTATTTTTCAATCCAAATTTCAGTGCTATTGATGCCACTATCCTGGCAAAAGGAGACTCATTTTATCTGTTTCTGAAGAATGAAAATCCAAACCCGCCCGAAAAAAATATCCGGATGACCCAATCGAAAACAGCATCAGGCCCCTACCCTATTGATGTATCGGCCCCCATAACGGGAAAATACTGGGCTGAAGGACCAAGTTCCCTCCTGACAGACGATTACGTATATGTTTACTTTGATAAATACATGGAGCATCATTACGGAGCAGTAAGGTCAAAAAACATGAAAAATTGGGAAGATATATCCGATCGGGCAATTTTTCCCGATGGAACCCGACATGGAACCGCGTTTAAAGTCACCGATAAAATATTTAATAAACTAATTAATCTGAAATGACCGGACTAAAGTATCTAATCCCAGCCCTGGCAATTTTATGGAGTTTCTCAGTCAACGCTCAGAATCCTGGATCAATCACGAACCTAAAATGCGATTCCAGAATTAATCCATTGGGTATTGCCATACAGAATCCCTCCTTGAGCTGGGAGCTCCATTCCTCTGAAAAAGATACCCGGCAAACTTCCTATCACATTCTTGTAGCCGATAGTCCCGAAAAACTTCAAAATAACAATGGCAACATCTGGGATTCAAAGCAGGTAAAATCTGATCAGTCCGTCCAGGTTGAATATGCCGGACCCTCCTTAAATGCGGAAAGAAAATATTATTGGAAGGTAAAAATCGTCAGTGAATCGGGTAAGGAGTCGCCATGGAGTGAACCAGCCACCTGGCAAATGGGACTGCTTTCAGCCAAAGACTGGGATAAAGCACAGTGGATCAGCTATGAAAATCTCCCTGAACCGATGAGAGTTGTTCCGGGTGTACATGGTGACGGAAAGGAATTGGGAAGTAAGGCCGTCAAAAGAAGCGTAGTCCCCCAATTCAGAAAAGAGTTCAAGATTGAAAAGCAAATCAGAAATGCAACACTGTATATCAGTGGACTAGGACATTATGAGGCCTCAATTAACGGCCAGAAAATCGGAAAAAGCTTCCTGGCTCCCGGCTGGACAAATTACGATAAAGTCTCCCTTTATAATACCTATGATGTCACAGGTTTTATAAAATCAGGGAAGAATGCCATAGGGGTAATTGTGGGGAACGGATTTTACAATATCAACAGGGAACGGTACCGGAAGCTGGTAATCTCCTATGGGTATCCCAAAATGATCGGTAAACTAAAGATAGATTACACGGACGGTAGCTCAACAACTGTCATTTCCGGAACCGACTGGAAATGTGACCTCTCCCCCATCCTTTTTTCAAGCATCTATGGAGGAGAGGATTATGACGCTAGGATGGAACAGAAAGGTTGGAACTTACCCGGATTTAACGATATCAAATGGAAATCTGCCATGGTTGCTGCCGGTCCCTCCGGTGCGCTCACGGCTGAAACTGACAATCCGGTTACGGTTCGGGAAAACATAACCGTAAAGAAAACAGAACAACCTGCTCCCGGTAAATACCTCTACGATTTTGGACAGAATTGCTCAGGAATTATCGAACTTAAAGTGACCGGAAAACGAGGCTCTGTGATTAAACTTACACCCGGAGAGCTGATAACCAAAGATAAAGCAATCAATCAAAAAGCTTCCGGCACTCCTTATTTTTACACATATACACTTAAAGGAGAAGGTGTCGAAACATGGAGACCCCGGTTTTCCTATTACGGTTTCAGGTACTTAATGGTTGAAGGTGCCGCCCCCACATCCGAAAAACCTGGTAAATACAAGCCGCAGATTGTTGATTTACAAATGCTCCATACCTGCAATTCCGCTTTAAAAACCGGGGAATTTACCTGTTCCAATCAACTCTTCAATCAAATTTATGCGCTGATAGATTGGGCAATACGAAGCAATATTCAAAGTGTGGTCACCGATTGTCCCCATCGCGAAAAGCTGGGCTGGCTGGAGCAAACTTACCTGATGGGAGCATCGATGTTTTACAATTATGATTTATATCCCCTTTACCGGAAAGCGATCCGCGATATGATTGTTTCACAGACCGCAGATGGATTAGTTCCCGATATTGCGCCTGAATTTGTCCCGTTCCAGGGTGGTTTCCGCGATTCCCCCGAATGGGGAAGTGCCGGAGTAATCCTCCCATGGATGCTCTGGCAATGGAACAGTGATCTTTCGGTTGTGAGGGAGGCTTTGCCAATGATGAAAAAATATGTTGCCTACCTTGGAACAAAGGCGGATGGACATATCCTGTCATATGGTTTGGGAGATTGGTTTGACTACGGGCCCAAAGCTCCGGGCGAAGCACAGCTAACCCCAAAATCGCTAACTGCAACAGCCATTTATTATTACGATATTGTTTTGCTCGGCAAAATGATGGAAATAACTGACCACAAAGACGATGCGCGTGAAATGCAGGCTCTTGCGGCAGAGGTCAGGAATGCGTTTAATTCCAAATTCTTCAACCCGAAAACAAAGGTTTACTCAACAGGAAGCCAGACAGCCATGGCTATGCCGCTGTGCGTCGGATTAGTCGATGAAAAAATGAAGACGGCCGTTTTAACAAATCTGGTGGATTCAATAACAAAATCGGGAAAAACCTTAACTGCCGGAGATATTGGATTTCATTTTCTCGTGAAAGCACTGGAAGAGGGTGGCGGATCTCAGCTTTTGTTTGACATGAACTTCAGGAATGATGTTCCGGGTTATGGTTTTCAATTGAAGAAAGGGGCCACAGCATTGACAGAGTCATGGCCTGCACTCGAGGAAGTATCGAACAATCACCTGATGCTGGGTCATATCATGGAGTGGTTTTATACCGGACTGGGAGGAATCAAACAGGAGGAAGGGAGCACCGGATTCAGTAAAATCATTATTAAACCGGAAATCGTCGGAGACCTGACCTGGGTGAAATCAAGCTACCAATCACCCTATGGATTGATCAGAAGCGAATGGAAAAAGGAAAATAATATGCTGGAAATGGTTGTTGAAATACCAGCGAATACGGCAGCTACGATATATTTCCCCACCCTATACAAAGCTTCGGTTACGGAAAACGGCAAGAAAATAACAGTTTTAAAATTTCCAAACGGACAATATTTTTATAAAACAGGTTCCGGTACTTACCATTTTAAAATGGCCATTTAAAGATGATCTAAAATTGAACAAACAAATAATCTATTTGAACATATTCCATTATCTGACAAGCGATTATGTCCTTCCGATCTAAAATCTCTGGATTATTCCTTCTAATATCCCTTTGCAGCTTCAATTCTGCCATTGGTGCCGAAACTGAGACAGACAAAGGAGTCCATGCAATCGGAGATGGGAATATCTGTGTTTACGGACAGGGATCCAACATCATACAGCTTTTTGGTGCACCCTATTCCACTCCATCCATGCTTCGGTTAACGCTTGCCGGAACAGACAGTGTGAAGTCACACAGAATAAACGGAACTGCCGTTTGGAATCATCAGATTATACGCGGGAACTCGGTAATTTCAACAGTAACCGATTTTATCAGTTCACTGACCGGATCATTTATCCGGGAGATATCTGCCAAAGCTGAAGTAACCTATGATTTGGAGGTGAACCCTGATCCGGGATATAAGATTTATAGTTCACAGGTATCTGTAAACCCTGAAAAAGAGCCGTCTGCGAACCAGGTGCATCCATCTTATCTGGTGGAAGTCCAGAAAAGCGTTCCGCTGATGTTCTCATATTTGCCGCCGAGGGGAAGGTATTACCGTCTTAGGATCAGCGGAAATGCAACATTATTGCCTGTTGACTCAACCGGCAAGAAACTAAGATTAAGACTTTTTCCCGGGAACAGCAAAATAGTTGTAATTGCCGGTGAATCAGTTGCGAAACTGGATAAACGAACAAATATAATCAACTCAATATCTACTGATTCGTTACTTTCCATGACCAGGAAGGACTGGCTGAAGTTCTCGGCTGCTCATCAAAGGATCTCCGAAAAAATGAATGTTCCTTCTCTTAAAAATGCAATCGATGATATCTCGGTTCTGATTAAATCACAACAGGGAGCCGATGGTGGAGTATTAGCCGGATATGCCTATCATATGGGGTATGTCCGCGATCAGTACGGCGTATCGCGTGGACTCCTTGCTATGGGACATTATGAAGAAGCAAAAAAAATTCTGGAGTTTTATTTTCAGAACTGGAACCAGTCAGGATTTATTAAAAATGCCCAGGGCATAGGTTTCCCAAATATTTTTCATCGACACGAGAACGATGAGGTGGAAATCACAGGCTACCTGGTCCTGCAGGCACTTGATTATTATGGCAAAACAAAAGATCTTTCATTCATTCTGAGAATAATGCCCATGCTGGAATGGGCCATAGATGCCCAAAAAAGGAATCTGATAGAGGGCATGCTCCCGTTTAACGGGGATGAAACCTATATTGCGGGAGGCATTTTGCCCCGAAAAGTTATGTATAACGGATCTGCTGAGGCCACATTACTCTTTATTGAAGGCACAACAAGACTTCTTAACTGTGTGAATACAAACAAACTATGGAACCCGGGAAAAATAGCTGATTTAAAGAAAACTGTTCAGGGGTGTGCCGACAATTACCGCAAAAACTTCTTTCAAAATGGAATCCTGATTTCCAACAATCCCGAAAGGGAGGTGAATTTCCGTTACCCCGTTTCGAGGTATGGAGTTTGTCTTCATCCAAAACATGGAGGCTATGCATCTGAAGTGTTTCATTATAAGGGATCGCTCTACTTTTGTAAGGATTGTATGAAAAAGGATAATTCAATGGTTCTTATTCCTGAACCTGAAGTGTTTAGCATTGTTTCTGTCTCTTTATTCCCCTTCTACATCAATTCAACTCTCTTCACAACAAAGGAAAAGAAGCAATTGGTAGATCGGGTGATCAAATACTATCAGAAAACAGGTAATGTCTCTGAAAAAAACGTAATCCCAGGTTCAGATTATGGATTTTTCCTTGACGGCCTCTTAGCCGTTAATCATGAACTGAAGGATGAGATCTTCCTGAAAATGATGAATCTTCGGGATGATTCCGGATCCTGGGTGGAATATTACAACTCAGGAACGGCAATGGGATGTAAATGCCGTCCCTGGGAAAGCGGGGTAAACATTGAGGCAGCAATAAGGTATTGCAAGAAAAAATAAGAAAATCAGTGAAAAAAATAAAATTAAAATTGCAAATTGCACCTCCGAAGCATTTACCTGAATTTAATAAATAACAACAAATTAATCGTTTGAAAATACCATTCAACTCAACAGCCAAATGAAAAATACGAGAAGAAACTTTTTAAAAGCGGCAGCATTAACAGGTGCCGGAGCGTTATTAATCCCCTCGTTGGCCCACGGTTCGGAAAAGAAAAAACCAAGGTCAAAAAGAAAAGCATTAGCTCTAAAAGAAAATGCAGTCATTCTGTTTCAGGGCGATTCCATTACCGATGCAGGTAGGGATCGTAAAAAAGGGGATCCGAATAATGCAGATGCCATTGGCAAGGGATATGCACTTTTCGCATCGGGTCATTTACTCGAAAAATTCGCTCAAAAAAACCTGAAAATATTCAATCGCGGTGTGAGTGGAAATAAGGTTTTCCAGTTGCGTGAAAGATGGGATGAGGATTGTATCGCACTGAACCCTGACGTGATCAGCATCCTGGTAGGTGTAAATGATTATTGGCATACGTTGGATGGCAAATATAATGGAACACTCCAGAAATTTGTAACAGATTACAGGGAACTGCTAAATTACACCCGATCAAAACTGCCAAATGTTCAATTGATTATTTGCGAACCATATACCCTCAAAGGTGGCGGAGCAATCAAACCGGAACAATGGTATCCGATGTTTGACGAATACCGGAAAGCCACCAAACAATTAGCCACAGAGTTTAAGGCAGTTTACGTCCCCTTCCAAACAATGTACGACAAGGCGACAAAACGTGCACCCGACCATTATTGGGCCCCTGACGGTATTCATCCCGGACTTCCAGGTGCTGCACTGATGGCTGGAAGCTGGCTGAAAAAGACCGGATTGTACAAAAAGGGGAAGAAAAAGAAAGTAAAAGAGGAAAACGCTTAAGAATTTACCTGCACTAAATATTAAGTTCTGTTTTAATCCTGATTCTGGTCAGTATTGGTTCCGCGAACATTTATGCTCAAAATAATGAAAACCAAAATATTCCGCCAAATAAACCGACCGAAGCTTCATGAATAAGAGAGCCTATGTTCAACCATAATCCGATTCCCTAATGTTTGGAGATGATCCCGCTCCCCTTTTCCGTAAAAGTATTATTATTCCTATCAGACGAATTGTTTATCACGGCTGCCGGTTAAAACATCGCCCCAGTACATGGTGAGAAAATCGGAATTTCAAATCCGGAAGAGGGTTAATTTAAGTCAGCAGAATAAGTCATAGGGAGAAATGCTATAACCCGGAGTGAAAAGGCCAAAAGGTTTCATTCCGCGTGTTAGGAATTACCATTTTACCCAAAACCGAAACAGAGCGGATTTTGGGCCGTTTCCCGGATTTTATGAGAAATGCAAAAATCAGATTACTTGTATGAGTGCAATCCCACTTTATTCCCTTCGGTATCGATGAAAAAGGCCATATAACCCACTTCCTTACTGACAAAGGTTTTTGGCATTTGCACCTGACCTCCCGCTGCTTCCACCCGGTCAAGAACCAGAGCAAGATCAGGATTTCCATTCAGATAAACATATGAACCTGTCGCAGAGGGAGTATGCATCTGGCTTTGCACCAAAGCTCCCGAGACTTTTCCGGTTGAATCATCGGTGGGGAAAAATGCCATTGCCATTCCCGTCATATCCCGCTGGGACATTTCAATACCAAAAATCTGGTCGTAGAATTTCTTAGCCCTGGAAAGATCATTTACTGCAATTTCAAACCAGTTTAGCGCATTATCTGTTGCTTCCATCTGAAAATAATTTAGTTAATTAATTGAATATCAAATAGTATTCATAAAACCAAAAACATTGTTTATGTTGAGGTTTCAAGTCTATTAAACGTATTCTCCTATAAAATAGTTCTAATTTCACCTTGTTTTTATCGATTTTAAAGTATTCAGTGAAATATTCTGAAAATCAGAGAGAAATGAAAGGTTTAAATATAAGAAGTGTTGATTTATTCTACAGTTGTAAAGATTATATACAATAGGTCTATATCATTGTATTTCTGATTCTTAGACCTATCTGATACAAATAGTGTTGATTAATTAAACACTAACCCCGTTTAATAGATCAACAAGCACCTGTCTATTTCTCTATCATTCAAATACTTAATATTATTTTTTCTATTGGCACTATAATTGAGTTAAGGTTATTGTAAAATAATAATGGGAAATCATGAAAACCAGGATCTTTTTAATCATCGGAATTATACTGCTTAATTACAGTATCGTTCTTAGTCAGGAATTGGGAAAAGCTACAATCCATACTCAAAAGGGTAATTTAATAGTGTTTTCCTCGCCGGAATTATTCCCGCTTACGACAAAATGGATCAGTGAATACAATAAATTAAATCCCGCATTGAAAATTGAGCTGAAAACAACCACAGAAATGAATCTTAAGGAATCTGTCAACTCCGGAGAAACCCTAGGCTTTGTTTCTGATCAGTCTATCACTCAGGTAAAAAATCAATTCTCCTGGAATATGGTAGTTGCAAGGGATATTATTGTTCCTGTCATGAATGAATCCAATCCACTCATGGCCGAGATCTACAGGCGGGGGATCACCTCCGAAGGATTTGCCCGAGTTCTGGACAATCCATTAAAACCAAATTGGGGCATGCTCTTCGCAAACGCACAAAATATCAATGAGCAACCGGTGCACTACTATTTTGTGAATGATCCCGAGTTAACTGCTGCTGCTTCAAATTTCACCAGAACCAAACAGAGTGCCCCGGCCGGCATTAAGGTTGCCAGCGAAGCTGAACTCATTGCCGCTATCCAAAATGATCCAAACGGATTTGGTTTCTGCAGACTGACTCAAGCCACAGATCCACAAAACAAAAATCTGGCTGCTCACATTAAGCTTGTCCCTATTGATAAAAACGGAAATGGCCGGATTGATTATGCCGAAGCTATCTATTACAATCTCCAGGAGTTTTCACGCGGGGTATGGATCGGAAGATACCCCCAGCCATTATCCGGAAAAATTTACTCCGTTTCTTCAGTCAAGCCAAAAGGTGCAATCCAACTCTCATTTTTAAATTGGGTACTAACTGATGGACAGCGATTCTTAAGCAGTAATGGTTATAATGATTTGGTTCTCAATGAAAGACAATCTCAGCTGGATAAAATTACTGAGCCTCAGGGATACGCAAGTGCACCAACTGAAACTAATCCGTTTATGATCATCAGAATTTTAATCATTCTGGCCATCGCGGTGTTCGTGGTAGTACTGGAAGTAGTATTCCGTCGTGTCAGGGCTCAGGAAAAAGCCGGAGCCAGGTTCACCTCAACACTGTTACAGGTGGTTAATGAGGAAAATATTTCAATTCCGCGGGGACTCTACTTTGATCAAACTCATACATGGGCCTTCATGAAAAAAGATGGTCTTGTGAAAATCGGAATTGATGACTTTCTGCAACATGTAACGGGACCCCTTACACGGGTTGAAATGAAAAATACGGGTGATAAAATTAAAAAAGGAGATCACCTGCTTACCATCATCCAAAATGGGAAACACTTGAAAATTTATTCCCCTGTTACCGGAACAATAACCGCTCAAAACAAGGAATTAATCGACAATTCAAGGTTGCTTAATTCAGCACCATTTACAGATGGATGGATCTATACGATTGAGCCTGTAAACTGGTTACTCGAAATCCAGTTCATGAAAATGGCCGAAAAGTACTCAACCTGGTTAAAAGACGAATATTTAAGGTTAAGGGACTTCTTTGAAGCGGCAGTCAGGGTTCATGTTCCTGCATTCATCATGGTTTTGCAGGATGGCGGAGTGCTCAGAGATGGAATACTCGGAGAACTTGGCCCGGAAATCTGGGAAGATTTCCAGACAAAATTCATGGATGTCAAAAAATAGTTGAAGACAATCTGTACAATTTGTAAAAAATAGAAATTACTCCGTTTACAATCTGATAATCTGACTTTTCTATAGAATATGTTAATTTTTAAAACTGTTGTCAAGGCAACAGTTTTTTTTTGTAATTTGCAGGTGAATGGAAACACTTGCTAACAAGCTGAACAGATGTTCTTCAGAAAAAAAAACACCACCAAATCGGGAAATGTAATACTAAATAATTACGTTAAATTCAGGTCTTCCATTTACGGCAGAGTCGTATTGATAATCACCTATCTGTCTGTATTTCTTTTCGTTTCATTCAGTCTTATTTTTAAGTCAGTGAATGAGCATTACCTGAATACCCTCATCCGCCAGAATGGCAACAATATCGGCTCAATCGTTGAAGGTGCATTGTATCATTCAATGCTCGAAAATGATAAAAGTTCATTGCGAAACACCCTCGACATCATTAATACCTTACCCGGAATAGATGAGGTGAACATGTATGACAGTGACGAAGACCTCGTCTATTCATCGTTTGGCTCTGATACGGATACGAGCAGCAAACACAGCGACCCTAATTGTAAAAGCTGCCATCCCAATATCAAATCGATGTTCTCACAAAAAGAGAAAACATATAAAATAATCAATGTCAACAGCGATTGCGAGATGAATGTCAATGATAACGGAAGCAGGCATTTACTGATAAAATCGCCGATTTTGAATGAAAAATCCTGTTCTGTGAGTTCCTGTCATGCTCATAAGGAATCCGAGGAATTACTGGGATCATTAGTGATTAAAATCCCACTGGAGGCTCAGGATGCGGCTATTCAGAAATCGTCCATCGAGTTCTTCCTTCTGGCCATCTTTGCAACTGGAGTTTTCGTGCTGGTATTGCTGTTTTTTACCAGGAGAAAGATAAAAGATCCCCTGAATGCATTAATAGAAGTGAGTATAGCTGTCGCCAACGGGGATAAAAGTACCCGTGTCGAAATCAAACCCAATCAGCTGGATGATATGAGAATGGTATCCCAGGCGTTTAATGATATGTTGGACAACCTCCATACCGCTTCAATTGAATTGGAAAACTGGTCACAACAGCTTGAATATAAGGTTCAGAAAAAATCAGAGGAACTCGGGGCTGCGCAACATGAATTGATGCATGTTGAAAGGCTCGCCTCACTGGGAAAATTATCTTCTTCCGTGGCTCATGAAATAAATAACCCGCTCTCCGGAATCCTGATTTATGCCAAGCTGTTGCAAAAACAGGTTAGCAATCCTGAATTATATGCCTCCAAGCGCGATTCGATGCTCAAACACCTGAGACTAATCGAAAATGAAACGAAACGATGCGGCGATATCGTCAAGGGTCTGCTCGACTTTTCAAGAAAGGATCAGAACGATTTTGAGCCAAAGCATTTGCATGAGATTCTTGAGGACACCTATGAACTGATGATGCATCCGATCAAAATAGCCAACAACAGATTCCTCACTGAATTAACAGCCGCATCCGATTTAATCTATTGCAGTCCAAACCAGATCAAACAGGCCTGCATAGCGATGCTAGTGAACGCCTCTGAAGCTGTGACCGAAAATGGCGAGATCATCATTAGAACCAAAAATCTGGATGAAGAGAACATTACCTTTGAAATCATTGATAACGGGCAGGGAATTGATCCAAGCGATATTGAGCATATATTCGAACCTTTCTTTTCCACCAAGACCAATGTTAGTGGCATAGGTTTGGGACTCGCTATTGTTCATGGAATAATTCAAAACCACAAAGGGAAGATTCAGGTAAAATCAGAACCCGGACATGGTACTACCTTTTCTGTAACTTTACCCTTGATTAAAACTTAATGCGAAAATAGTTCATGGCGAAAAAAATTTCCATCTTAATCGTCGACGACGAAGAATCTGTTCGTGACTCGCTCTATAACTGGTTTATTGAAGACGGATACCGGGTTGAAACGGCAGAAAATGCCCGAAAAGCCCTAACCCTGCTCGAATCTGATCAGTTTGACATTATCCTGGCAGATATTAAAATGCCCGGCATGGACGGGCTGGAGATGCTCCGAAGGATAAAATCGATTAAACCGGATTCCATAATCATAATAATGACCGCTTTTGCTACAGTCGATACTGCGGTCAAGGCCCTAAAAGACGGTGCCTATGATTATGTGACCAAACCCTTCGATCCGGATGACCTCACCCATCTGATCCGAAACGCTACCAAACAAATATCACTGGAGGACGAAAATCAAACCCTGAAAAAAAAGGTGATCACACTCGAAAACGTGGAAGACCTGATCGGGGAGAGTGATGCCATGAAAAACCTGTTCAGGGAGGTTGAAAGTGTCGCACAAACCAATTCTTCGGTGATCATCAGCGGTGAAAGCGGAACAGGCAAAGAGCTGGTTGCAAGGGCAATACATGCCAATTCGCCCAGAAGATTTTTCCCATTCGTAAGTGTGCATTGCGGTGCACTGACCGAGAGCCTGCTCGAAAGTGAATTATTCGGCCACGAAAAAGGGGCTTTTACCGGGGCGATGTATAATCGCAAGGGGCGGTTTGAAATGGCTGACAGCGGATCTATTTTCCTGGATGAAATTGCAACGATCTCAACTAAAATGCAGGTGGAGCTGTTACGCGTTTTGGAATCAAAAACCTTTATGCGTGTAGGCGGGAACAAGGAGATTTATTCCGATTTCAGGGTGATCTGCGCAACGAACAAAGACCTTAAAAGTTTGGTTGAACAAGGTACGTTCAGGGAAGATCTCTACTATCGGCTGAACGTGGTGAATATCCATATCCCACCACTGCGTGATCGCATTGCAGATATTCCGCTCCTGGTTGATTATTTCATCAAAAAGTACTGCATGTCGATGAACAAGCCACCCGCTGCCATTGATCAGACTGCACTCAAACGGTTGCAGGAATTCAACTATCCGGGAAATATCCGGGAGCTTGAAAATATGATTGAACGGGCAATTGTTGTTGGCGATGGAAAACGGATTACCCTAAAAGATCTGCCATTGGAAAAATCAATTGTAAATAGTTCAACCGAAAGCCTTGATGATTTTGAACGGGCTTTCATTCTGCAGATTCTCCATAAATACAGCTGGAACATTTCACGCACAGCAAAAGCGTTGAAGGTTGACAGGGTGACGCTATATAATAAAATTAAGAAATATGATTTAAAACCCACAGATCAATAGAATTTCAGGATAATACCAGGATTGAGAGGTCCGGGTATAACCTGCATGATTGTTTTTTCCGTCCCCTTAAAAACAAACTATTCAACAATGAGTCTGCCAACCATTACGTTACTCTCTTTTGGTTTTCCACAGCAGGATTTTCTCGAGCAAATCGCCAGGGCAGTTCAATTGGAATTTGGCTATTCGGTAAATTTCAGAGAAGGACGGATTGATCTGGGCGAGTATTATGATCCGGCAAGAAACCAGTACAATGGCAATAATCTTCTAAAATTCGTTGATTCACTACACATTAAAGATTCGTTTAAAACGCTCGGAATATTTAATGTAGACCTTTTCATACCCATTCTCACTTTCATTTTCGGGCAGGCATTTCTAAACGGAAACAGCGGAATCGCTTCTTTTTACCGGTTAAACAATGAACGATATGGCATGCCCCGTAATGATCTGTTATTTTTGGAACGGGCTAAAAAAGAGGTCATTCATGAATTAGGCCACACCCTCGGTTTGCTTCATTGTCCAAACCCTGTTTGTGTCATGAGATCAAGCAACTACCTGGAAGATGTGGACCAAAAAAAACTGCACCTCTGCCATAACTGCAGGGGAAAGGTTGTTGGATAACTCATGGAACGTTAAAACTACGATTAATAAAATTCTAAACATAAATAATTACTTTAGTCCAAAATTTAACTGATGAAGCCGGAACGGATTAAATACAATATCTTATACATCCTGTTTTCGGTTTGGGCTTTTAGGCTCACTTGCTCATTTGTCGCTCCGGATCCGGTACCATTAAGCTACCATCCCTTATATTTCCCAATTTACCCGTATTCTTCCTCTCAGTCGACTAACTATTCTCCGGATTTCAGTTTAAGTTCAGATTCGGTGGTCATACCTCTCAAACGGGCAGGCCGATTGTTCCTGATTGAAGCAAAAGTAGATGATCAGATCGGAAATCTGGTCTTTGACACAGGCGCCAACGGACTGGTTCTCAATAGCACCTATTTCAGAAATTATCTTAAATCCGGCGGAACTGTTTCCAACGGTATAACAGGTTCGGTTGGGGTTGTCGGACAAATCTCAATCGGTAAACTGGAATTCTCTGAGATAGCTTATAAAAACATCAAAGCCGATGTCACAGATCTGGGCCATATCGAAAATCGTCGTGGATTTAAAATATTGGGGTTACTTGGATTCAGTATGATGAGAAACCTTGAGATTGTAATTGATGCCCGAAATAATGAGCTGATTCTTATCCGGATAGATAAAACTGGTAAGAGGGCGAATAAAGCAAACTCAGAATTTAAGGCCAACTATTTTCAAAAGTTCGAAACAATCAGCAATATTCTTTTTTTAAAAGGGAAAATTGCAGGTAAAACACTTAATTTCTGCTTCGATACCGGTGCCGAAACAAACGCAATCAGCAGTGATTCAAATAAAAATATTCTGAATACACTCACAATCACCCGTCGCTCCACCCTCAGAGGTGCCGGATCAGCACGATCAGAGGTTTTGTTCGGACGGATGAACGATTTTTCAATCGGCGAACGACACATCACCGAAATGGAGACAATCATATCTAACCTCGATGCCTTAAGTGAAGCCTACAACACAAAGATTAACGGAATCCTGGGATACAATTTTCTGGAACAGGGTACGATTTGTATTAATTTTGTCAAGAAACAGTTTGGTATTCGTTTTACTAAAAAAGAAGAAAAATGAAGACAATCGCTCGTTTTGCCCTGCTGTTTATTGGACTTTTTTATATTACTTCCACACAGGCTCAATTCAGTCCGGATAAAATTTGCCGGATAGAAAATGGTCATCTGGTCTTTACAATCAATTTGAAATGGAGTTTAAAGGAACAAAAGGAGCTTATGCAGCTTTTTGATCTTGACTCCACCCTGATTGCTCAGGTCTTCAGCGGTAAATCCATTATTTCAGAGGAATATGAAGCATGGAAAGTTAAAAAGGTAAAACCAAATATCGTTGAATTGTCCAAACCGATTGATTCAAAGAACGATAAAAACATTAAGATCAACGATTTGTTTCTCGAAATTGATAAATGGAGGAACTTTAGTGGTAATACCGAGGACGCATCAGTCGTTTACGGAGCTAATAATTTTAAACTTTCCTACGTTTTCACCTACAACAAAATCAAGGCACAATTTTACCTTCCTGCGTTTAAATCGGCAGGTAAAGTCTACATTTCCGGAAGTTTCAATGGCTGGAGCACAACCCAAACCCCGATGAAAAGGGTGAAAGACGGCTGGATGGCGGATATCAGTCTTAAACCGGGGAAATACACCTACAAGTTTATCATTGACGGCAAATGGACTGAAGACCCCAACAACAATCTCAGGGAAGGTGATAGTGCAAACGGATATAATTCAGTCGTTTATTGTTGCAATCATCTGTTTAAACTCAATGGCTGTAAGGGAGCCCGAAATGTGGTTGTAACCGGCAATTTCTGCAACTGGAATCCGGATGGAATAAGCATGTCTAAAACCGACGATGGGTGGTCTGTACCAGTTTACCTGCGCAATGGAACCTATACCTATAAATTTATCACAGATGATCAGTGGATAACTGACCCGGGTAATCCGATCGTACGAAAAGACGGAGATGGGAATCTCAATTCTTTAATTGGAATCGGCGAACCTTATCTGTTTAAACTTGACGGATATACCAAAGCAAAGGAGGTTGTCCTGACAGGAAGTTTTAACGGGTGGAACCATGCACAACTCGTGATGGACAAAACTGAAAAGGGCTGGCAGCTCCCCTACGTGATCGCACCAGGAAATTATGAATACAAATTCATTGTCGACGGAGATTGGATTACCGACCCGGCGAATCCAATTACCACTCGATCAGGTGATCAAACAAATTCATTCATAGCCTTGAAAGCAAATCATCTTTTCGAGCTCAACAAATTTCAGAAAGCAAATTCGGTAATCGTATCCGGAAGCTTTAATGGATGGAATACTCAGGGTTATAAAATGACCTGGCAGGGAGAGAAATGGATTCTGCCTCTTTTCCTTGCTCCCGGAAAATACACCTATAAGTTCATCGTTGACGGAACATGGATTCTAGACCCGGACAATTCACTTTATGAGCAAAACGAATACAACACCAACAATTCAGTACTTTGGATTGAACCCTGAAATCATGATTCAAGTTGAATAGTGATGGTTTCACTTTGAGGGAAGCTATCACTAATAGCCCTTTTAGTTAATCAAATACCTGAAAACCTACCACAGAATAGGTCAACTCCACCGTTCGATAGTTCATCCAATATGGTTAACATTGTAATCACCATTTTTGGAGTATTAATTCACTGAAGATATCCGCGTATGAAGAAGGTCCTCTTTCTCTGTTTTGCGCTGTTTGTAGCAAGTTGTCTCAAAGCCGATGATCATTCTCTATTAAATCCTGAAATAGGCAGAAAATATACGGTAGAGACAATCTATCATCTGGATACTTCAAAAACTAACCCGCGCAGGGAATACGACAAAAGAATTTATGAATGGACTGCAATAAATTATGATCTGAAAGAAAAGAGCTATACTGTAAAGTTGAGTGTCAGCTATTTTATACATGTAGTTCAGGAAATTAACCAAACCAGAGAATGGCAGGAAAAGGAGATCTTTGAGACCGGCTATTTGACCTCTTACCGGAATCCCCTCGTTTTTATAAACCGATCCCATATTCCGATAACCTTTAAGCTATCAAAAGATGGAAAAACCACCGATTTTGACTTTAGCGAATATGGAAAAACCAAAAAATCAGGAAGTCTCGATCCAGATCTAGGCGAATTGGACCAGAAGGATATTGAGTCTGAAATTGGCATCTTATTTGCGGATACCAATTCAACTCTGGACACCAAACAGACCATTAGCACCCGTTTTCATAACTTCTTCTCTCCACTTCCTTTCCGGGTGATCTGGCAAAATATGTCCGGGGATTCCCATTTAACCGATAGTGACAGTAAGGAACACACTTACCGTAAATTGGTGGTTGATAAATCGACCGGACTGATCCTGGAAAAGGTATTAAGCAATCTTCGGGATATGTCGGGGAAAAGGAATCTAACTTATTACCAGAAAATGATTCCCGAATTTTCGAAAAAAGGTGAAGCCAAGGAAAGAACTGAAAAGGGAAATTATGAGAAAAGTGAAATTAAAAATGCAAATACAGCACTCAGGATTACCAATCACGATCCGGTTAGCAATCCAATGTTTATCTATCTGACCTGGTTTGATCAGTTTTCCGGTGACTTTAAATCTGTTCAACTGGAAAAAGATGAGCACCGCATTTTCAATTTTCAGTCACATTTGGACCAATCACAAGGGTACTATATCAGTTTTAGTGCTGAATTTCCGAATTTCACCAATCCATTTAATCTGATTTTAAATCCCGGGGATGACCTGGATATTGACATCAATAATTCATCAGACTTAGCCGAGACTACCTTCCGTGGAGTTGGGGCTGATGAAAACCGGGTATCCCGGCAGATTAGAAAATTAATAGTATTTGAAACAAAAGGAATGAAAGCCCGCCCCTTTCAACCTGTTAAAACCAGTTTTGAAAGTGCTTACCGGATTCTGAATGAGTCTAAATTGACCATTTGTCCTGAAACTTATCTTGAACTGTCCAACACCCTGTTATACCTAAGCGAAATCCTGAAAACTCATAATGATACCACTTATACCGATAAACCGAAAATCCCGGTTTGTAATACCATTGCCAAAAACAATGCTTATTATCAGCTGTTTCTGAAAAGTTACGTCGGTTCGTTTATGCAAAAGATAAGCCACTTCTCCACGAATCTGATTTCATCAGCAGATCTTTACGAGCGGGAATACAGTTTCGGGCAGGTGCTCTTCCCTGAACCCATTCTTTCCGAATATCTGTCAACGGTGGTTGAGAATGCAATCGAGAGAGGGAAGTGGGAAAATGCTAAAATCCTCTATGACCGTCATAAACTTGCTTATTCAAATAATCCAAGGTTTTTAAAAACCGACCGGATTTTCCGGCTTCAGGCTCAGCTTTCGCCCGGATCTATATTCCCTCTGGATGAATTGACCGATATTGAAGGGAAAACCATTAAATTCAGCAATATCACAGATAAATTGGTAATAATCAGGATGCAACTGATCCAAAATGCCGGGAATCTGGCTAAAGAAATTGAAGATTTAAAGCGTATTTCTACTCATCAAAAAGAGATTAGTGAGGTTTGGTTTTTTACCGGCAAAAACAATCAAAATACAGATTTAAAGGCAGTAGCGGATTCATTACCCGATATTCACATTGTCTTTGAAAGAATGGAAGCTCTTTTTACGAATGATAATATGCTGCGGACTATGTCTAACAGGACAGAATACGTATTGGGTAGAAAGGGTGTAATCCTTTTTAACCGGATTCCTGGTACTGCTGAATTGCAAAATGCAGTTGAAGATCTTAGTAGACCTCATTTTATAGGGACTACTTCGGATCTTATCCTGAAAATAATCGCAATCGTACTTCTGGTAATCCTTATCCTGACCGCGATCGGTTTTATGTTATACCGTCGAATCTCGGGTCAAAAGCTTAAACAGGCTGATCTAAATCGTCGGATGCGCGAACTTGAACTCACAGTGATCAGGACCCAGATGAATCCCCATTTTATGTACAACTGTCTGAACTCCATTCAAAACCTGGTACAAAAGAATCAGAATGAAGAGGCTCACCTTTATCTTTCTAAATTTGCGTCACTCGTAAGACAAGCACTGAACAACAGCAAAAAAGAAGAAATTGCATTGAGCAACGAGATTGATTCTGTCAGGGAGTATATTGAACTGGAGCAATTAAGGTTCGGATTTGATTATGCAATTGAGCTACAGAATGGAATTGATCCTAACGATATTTTCGTCCCTCCAATGTTGCTCCAGCCATTTGTTGAGAATGCCATTTTGCACGGACTTCTCCTGAAAAAGAGCGACAGGATGCTTAAAGTACAGATCCTAAAGATCCATAATAAAATTATACTGGTGATTGAAGATAATGGTGTGGGTCGCGAAGCAGCCGGTAAAATAGAACAAAAGGGGAATGGACAAGGGATTCGGCTATGCCGTGACCGCCTTTCACTCCTTTCTAAGAAGACAGGAATTCAATACGAATTAACGATTGAAGATGTAGTCGATGAAAACAATCAGCCTTCGGGAACACGTGTTTCGATCGGATTTATTGAGGAAGAATAGTTATGTGGACGACCTAATTATATAAAAAAAAAGAATGGATACAATCAATGCTATCGTAATTGATGACGAAATAAACGGTCGCGAAAACCTATGTAGCACATTGGAGAATTACTTTCCCGGGATTGTGGTGGTTGCAGAAGCAGATTCGGTGCTCTCAGGCATTGAGGCTATCCAGAAATATTCCCCCGATCTCGTCTTTCTCGATATCGAAATGCCGGGTGGGAACGGGTTTAAAGTGCTTGAGTTTTTCACCGATCATACTTTTGATGTTATTTTCGTGACCGCTTACGACCATTATGCAATCCAGGCAATACGGTTCTCTGCGCTAGATTATATACTGAAACCCATCAATCTCCTTGAATTGCGCTCAGCAGTAAACCGGTTCGTGTTAAGGAAAAACAGAGATCAACACGTACTGGACCAATTTTTAAAGAATGCCGAGTCGGCCCTGCCCGAAAAGAAGATTGCCTTGGCAACAGGCGACAAAATTGAGTTCTGTAAAATCGGACAAATCATAAGATGTCAGAGTGACGGGAATTACACCAATTTTTATTTTGCAAATGGCTCTACTCTTCTGGTTTCTAAAACGCTCAATGATTTTGAGGAGATCCTCGACGGTTATGGCTTTATCCGAACTCATAAGGCCCACTTGGTCAACCTGATGTTTGTCCGCTCGTTTCATAAAAACGATGGCGGATACCTGAAAATGAGCGATGACACTTCGATACCCATTTCACGGCGTAAAAAGGAGGAGATCCTGGAACGGTTGAAATCCTGATCGATTTAGTCTGTGCGGATCCGTTAGGTACAGTAAAACTATAACATGCTGAAAATGCATTTTTATAATGAAATTTAAAAATTTCAAATTCCTTAATACATCCTATTTCAAAGATAACCACATCATTTTTTAAAAAAAAACCCAAAATGAAAAAATCAATCCTTCTTTTCGTGTGCTTGATGATTATGGCCAACGCCTTTTCTGCGCCGGGTCAATTTGTTTTAAAAGGAAAAATTCAGGGTGTTGCCTCTGGCACGGCGATTTTATCGTATTCAGTTTTTAAGGTCGATCGATGGCATCAGCTAATAGATTCTGCCCAAATTATTCTGGGAAATTTTCTGATTAAGGGGAAGATTGACGAACCTTTGAAAGCCGAATTAAAATTTGGTGACAAGACTGCATCCTTCTATATAGAACCTGCTACAATGGAATTGTATTTCCCAACCAAGGACCTTAGCGAATTTACCTTAAAGGGATCCAAAACTCAGGGCGAATCAGAATTGTTTGTCCATAACACTATGGAATTAGACAAACTGGATAACCAACTCTGGAAACAGTACCCCAAAGTTAACTTGGATACCATCCCTGAAGACAATCCACTACACAAAAAAATTTCGGATGAGTTTGAATCAATCACCTCTAAAAGGGATTCACTCCGAAAGCTCATTAATAAAATACAAATTGATTTTATCCGGGCAAATCCAAATTCGTTTCTTCCGGTTATTGGTAGAGAAATAATCGGATTATTATATCAAAGGGCAGATCCGATATCTGCTGCTGAGGCACGAAAACTGTTCAACAATTTGTCAGTAACAGTTAAGCATAGCACATATGGTATTCGGACCAACAATGATATAAAGGTAAAAGAAAATGTAGCTGTTGGGAAGCTTGCACCTGACTTCAACACACCTGACAAAAATGGCAAGATTGTGAAATTATCCGGATTCCGGGGAAAAAGTTATGTAATGCTAGACTTTTGGGCAAGTTGGTGCTCCCCATGTTTGAAAGGCGTTCCCCATTTAAAACAACTATTTGCCAGGTATCATGATAAAGGGTTAGAGGTCATATGTGTTTCAGTGGACTACAAAAAAGACAAATGGCTGTCTGCGATTGATAAATACGATCTCTCCTCATGGCATCATGTTTTGAGTGTTCAGAATTTGGAGCAATCATTTCAATATATTGAAAATAAAGATGATATCAGAGAAAAATATCCTTTAGGAAATGGAGTTCCACAATATATTTTAATTGACAAAACCGGGAAAATAATCGGAAAATGGGATTTCTATTCAGAACAAAATGAACAAGAACAGGATAAAATGGTGGCTGATATTTTCGGCAAATAATGACGTCTTTTTCATTCTCCTTCAATAATCTTCACTCCCCAGGGCTCTAATTGAACCTCACTGTTGGTATTTATAAGCTGTCCCAGAAGTAACTCCTTTCCGTTTCCGAAAGGATAATTGACAGAAGCCGGTTTGGCCGAATAGTTAAAGAGATAACGGATTGTTTTTCCTTTCTCATTCACCCCTTGCTTCAGGACAATAGGGAAGGTTAGCTTTTGTGCCTCTCCCCACAACCCGGCCTTCTTCACAACATCTGTCAGAATTTTCCCGGTTATGGCATTGCTGGTCATGCAGCCAATATAGGTAGCTAACCCTGTACCATAACTGTTCTGCGTAACAGCTGCATACTTCCCCCACACCGGATGATCATAGGAAGCAAGGACCTTTGCAGTAGTCGGTGTAATTAGTTCCATCCAGGTATTCACCTTGTTGTTTTCACTTCCAACCTGGAATGGATCACCTTTTAACGTGACATTTTGAGGAGTTGTGAACTGATTGTAATAGATACCACAGGCTTCCGCGATGATTCCGGGTTGACGAGTTGTCCGAACTTTTACGTATTGATCCGAGAAACCACTTTTAAAGGTATAGACGATATGGCCTCCGTTTTTCACAAAGAGGTTTAATCTTTCCAGCAAACTGTCTGGTGCCGCATACAAGGCAGGAACTATCAGCAGCTTGTAGGCTCCCAGATTAGCATTGGAAGGATCGACAAAATCGACACCGACATTCATCCGGTATAACGCATCAACCATAGGGCGGAGAATGTCATTGTAGCTTTCGCGGCTACCCCAGCCAAACTTAAAACAGTTGAAGGCGGTTAGCGCTTCATTGCTGAACAGAATCGCAACTTTATTGGTTATTTTCAGGTTGATCAAATCAGGGCTCAGCCGCTCAAAATCGTGACCGATACTCTTTGCCTCATCGTAGGTTGGATTGGGCTCGAAATCGTGGCTTAACAGCCCTTTCCAGTAGGTCTCAGCGGAATTATGGATCGAATGCCAGTGCCAGTATTCCACCATATTGGCTCCTGAAGCCAGGTGACTGAACGCCTGTAACCTCAACTGTCCGGGATAGGGTATCCACTGTGGAAAACCTTGCGCCTCTGTCTCGATTACCAAATAGTTTTTGCCCCCTTTCATTGAACGGGCTACATCTCCTCCAAATGATATTTCAGTTCCCGTCAACGCATCCTGCGACGGATGATAAATATCCACCCCTGCTATATCGAGCGCTTTGGCTGCGGCAAAATGGTCAACATCAGGCTGAATACCATAGGAGAATCCACGCCAGTCAAAATCAAAATTCTGAGTAACAAACTGTCCGGGCCTCTTGTATTCATTGATAATAGACGCCTGCCATGCCAGATAGTCGGTCACCAGGCTCCGCTGAAACCTGGCAAACTCAGCCACTTCACTGGCATTGATCGAACCAGTCATGGAAGGAAAGTCTTCCCAGCTGTTGATCCTGTTGCTCCAGTAATCGAGCCCGAATGCCCTGTTGATGCTGTCCAGCGTAACAAACTTACGCTTCATATATTCCACAAACAGCTTTTGAACGCCGGGGCCTGAAGTGTTATAGGCCTTGGTTTCATTATCTGCCTGGTAGCCTATGATAGCCGGGTGATCTTTTACATGCTCCATTATCTTTCGGATCACCCGCTCGGCATGAAACCGGAAGTTCTTGTTGGTAATATCCATGTTTTGCCTAACTCCATACTGGTTCTGACCCTGCTGCGAAATAGCCAGGACATCGGGATATTTTCTGGCGAGCCAGGTCGGGACAGCATAGGTGGGCGTTCCAACGATCACTTTTATTCCCGCCTTATGCATGGCATTGAGAACCCTGTCGATATGGGTAAAATCAAACACGCCATCCTGCGGCTCCACAGTGCTCCAGGTAGACTCGGCAATTCGAACCACATTAATGTCTGCCGCCTTCATCATTTGGATATCCTTATCCAACCGGTCATAGGGCATGTACTCGTCATAATAGGCCACCCCGTACAACAATTGGTTCAATTCAGAACGCTGTCCGAAAACAATTTGAATAATAGCAACAAACAGGATTAAAAGGCTATTTTTTTTCATATTGGAATCGGTGAAGTTTTTCAATCATTAAATATGACCAACAGTGGCTGCATCAAATACCCTGCAAAAATTACCTCCCCCGATCTTACCGATTTCATCCTCTGTGAAGCCTGTTTTTAACATGGCATCAACTACAGTGTAATAGAAACCGGCATTTAGATCCTTCCAGGCTTCATTGGTGCGTTCGCCAATTCTGTGACTATTTTTACCATTGTCAGGGCCATTATGACTATTTACATCCTTGTGTTGACCTTCCCTGGGATTTCCGGGACTGCCACCACCAGGCTGGGGAGAACCTTCACCCGGTTTAGGTCCGAAGCTATCCGGAGATCGGTAAGCAGGTGTCAACTTGCTATCGGTACCAATGCAAACATGGTCGATTCCTGAAACATTTACCATTGCCCTGATATTCCTGGCATATTCAAGTGGTGTTTCAGCCAGGTGTGTCCAAACGCCAATTACACCTCCAGCGTCAGCCACAATTTTAGCTTGTTCTGCACTGATGAGTCTTGGATGCATCATTTTGGCCATGAATTGATTCTGCCCTAACTGGGTATCAAGACCTGTATGAGAAATAAGGACCGGACGTGTTGTTACCTTCAGTGCAGCATTTATGGTTGCATTGCTGGCATGCGTAAGGTCCACAAGAATTCCAAGTTTGTTACATTCTTTGATTACATCTGCTCCGAAGGTGGTTAATCCGCCCCATTGGGGAGCGTTTGTGTAAACATCACCCAGGGGAACCGATGCATCGCTGTCATGAAGCAATCCAAGGTGTCTCAATCCCCGACTGTAGGCGACTCCGAGCCTGTCCAGATGCCCTTCAAGAAAGTGAGCCCCCTCAACCGACTGAATGACGGTTGGAATATGATTATCATAAGCAGTATGGAGGTCCGCGAGGTTCATTGAACGCTTCATATGATTACTTTCCAGCACTATGTCCATGGCATTCAATCCATTAATAAACCGTTCATAGGCCTCTCCCGGGTTACGTAGCTGCTGATAATCAACTGCAAATGTCATACAGATTGCCGATAAACCAGACTTCTTAATCTCTCCGGACAGATCTACATTTGGACCATTCAGCTCCCCTGCATGGAGGGGAACATCAATATGATTATGTGTATCAATTCCTATGGTTCTGGCTACGATTGAGGCTACCCTCGGGTCGATTTCAACGGCACCCCATGAAAACAACGGGTTCAATGTAATTACTGTTCCTGTTCCGGTTAAAGTGAAGATAAACTTACGCCGTGACCATCCCTGTTGTGATTTTTCCATATTTTCAAAACGATAATTTGCCGGAAGCATCTTACACTCCCACCAATTGATTTTTATTAACTTTTGTAAAGATATGTTTTCCGAAATGAATTACTTTCCTGCTGATCGGGTTTATTTTTTGTCCTTGAGCAGTGATTATTCTACTGAATTTCAGAAATTCAGGATCTGCCTCCCATATCCGTTGATCTGCCCCTGACCTATGAAGATGAACTTTGAGGACTCTCAGATTACTTAACCACGTAGATTACTAAAAGATCAGTTATATTCGGTACAATTAAACAGCTCCATGGAACATCAATTAGGCACGGGACCATGAGTATTGTTACCGATTTGCCGTTAAGCATCATTTTTCCTGAATGTTATGCAATAAAATCTTCCATCCCAAAGGATGTCAGTTTTTCTTTCGTTCATTTCCTGAGGAATTAAATTTTCAATGGCACTCAAATCCATACTTGCATTCCTGAAATATTTTCTTGAAAAACTACTCTTTCGGTACTGTTTTTCAATCAAATCATTTGTTTCATCGGCTATCAGTATCCTTGATCCCATTTTGGCAACTCTCACCATTTCGTTAATTGCCAGGTGTTTATCATTGAAAAAATTGATTCCCCCTACATGAAACACCATATCAAATGAATTGTCTTCGAACGGAAGGTCCTCTGCACAGCAATTTACCAGCGAAATGTTAAGTTTTCTACGGTACTTGGTTCTGCATTTTTTAAGCATACCAATAGAGATGTCAGCTCCAAAAATTTTCAGGCTGCTTTGGTTAATGTTTTTGGGAATAAGCTCCAAATCTTTTCCTGTCCCAATTGAAACATAAAGAACTGAAATATCATCTTTCCATTCCAATCTGTCCATTAGGTATTTCCTCATTTCGGTCACCTGATTCCCATATTTAAATTTTCCAATTATGGTCTCAACAATATCGTATCCACTTGACATCCAATTATACATTTGCATATACTTTAGGTTATCACCATCCATAAACTTATGATTTAAAAAATCGGGAATGTCCGAAATGAGTTTGTCGGACTTTAGCCAATCAGCTTTAAGTACATGTTTTAGTTCATCGTTCATTATTGCCAGCTTTAAAATTGAAAAATAACGTTTCTCTGCCAGGTATAATGCCGGATATCTGCCTGCGACTGGATTAGCTGACATCCAACTTCCCCATAACACCTAACTTAGTAAAAACATAAAACCTACATGGGTTATGAGCAAATTTTATTGGCGGATATTAATGCTTTCCGGACATGTTAGTCAAATTATGGGTCTAAGTGATAGCTAATAGAAATACTTCGCCACTGGCAGGTAAAAGGTTATCAGTTCTCTCCGCAAAATAAAGTTGTTCCAGCTCTATTGTGGATATCGTTTTTACCTCCTTAAAGTTCGCCTTATGACCTAAGACCAAAATTTCATTGGGTGTAAAAAAACTCAAAAACGGCGTTCCGGCTTCCTGGGCACCTTTCTCAGCTATTTCCTGCATGGGTTGGTCCTCCCTGGCAAGGAGTTCCATTGGCAGGTAAAATGCCATGGCAAGTGTTGATCCCGGCGCAAGAGTCGCAATTTGATTCAGCGTGGAAAAAATTGTCTCTCTTGTAAGATATAAGCTGACTCCTGCACAGGTTACTACAGCTGGTTTACTCGTGTCAAATCCTGCCTTTAATAACTCGTCCCACCATGAAGAAGTTTCAAAATCAACAATCACAAAATGCAAGTTTTCAGGAACACCAAAACCCAGTCTGATTAATTGTTGTTGTTTCCATTCAAGGGTAGACTGTTGGTCAATTTCATAGATCTGAAGTTTGGCGGCAATTTCAGGTCTGCGTTGGGCGAAGGTCTCAAGCCCGGCACCAAGGATAACATATTGACTTATTCCTTTCAGGCTTTGTTCTGTAATTATATCCTCAACAAAACGGGAACGCGCGATGACTGAGGCCCGAAGCCGCCTGGTGAACTTCATATCGGGACGTTGCTGCCAATCCTTGGGCGGGGCAACCAGTTTCAAGCCAATTTCATCTTCAATGATATGTGGATAGTCATCAACTTCAACGTGTAAAGCTCTCCACAATGCTGTTCTTACAGCCGAATTATCAGGTTCTATCGCCTTTTTATCCTGTTCCATAATTTAAATTTTAAAGGGCTGTCTTAAGACTGATATCACCATCTGAAGTCAGGAGTTGATCAGGATAAGAGTTTGGGTCCTTTCAACCTGCAGAAATGCAGGCGCGGGTTATAAAACTCCCATTTATGTGCCTATTCAGCCGTTCTTACAGATTTTGTTGCCGGCAAACCATAACTGAATTTGAAAATCACCCATAATCACTCTTCACATTCATCATCACTATCCTGAATGATGCTTGCCCAAAATACCCACATAAAAAAAGTCAGAATGATGGCAATTTTTGAGAAATAGAATGCCAGAACGGTTATCATACCATAAGATATAATCCCAACAACCTGTTCTTTAATCATTCCTTTAATCCAGGGAATACTCTTATCCGGATTTAGCAAAAGCCTTTTATTCTGCAAGATGCACACATTTAGCAAAAGCATTGATAATGTAATGCTTCCCGTAAATGCTGCATAAAATGCCACAGCTGTGTTTTCAGCCCCTGTTCCAATAAAAGTGCCTACCGTTTTAGTTGGATAGGGAAACAAAACCACAAATAAAAGCACCAGTCCATTCATTAAATAAATCCAATGATTTGCCGCCCGCAGCTGTTTGAATATCTTGTTATGTCCCATCCAAATGAGAAGAACGGTTGCAAAAGAGTTGAAATAAGAAAAATATTCGGGCCAGCGTTCAAGAATTTTATGCCAAAGGTTAAAGTTATTGGCACCCTCATATTCTGTTATACCTATTTCTAAGGCCAGCAAGGTGATAGCTACGCCAAATATACCATCACTTAAAGCTTCTAAACGAGTTGTTTGTTTTTCCATTTTCCATCCTTGTAATGAATACCTTTTTACCAACAACACCTGATGCAATACTCTGTATTTGAATGTGTTAATTCTGTCATTTCAACTGATACCAGCCTGGTTTGGAAAAGTTTCATGGGCATGCCAGGGAACAGCTCGATTTGGCAAATGTGATTTATTTCAATCCAAATCTCAACACTATCGAATTCAGCAAATTAACCATTTCAGACTCAATCTGAGCTGCTGATGCACCATTCGCCTCTGCTTTGTAACGATCATTTGCACCAGCCAATCTTCCCTGTAAAGCACTATCAAATAATAAGGGTTTGCAACTTCCTGAATATAAATTGCTCTGCTTATTGTCTGATTCAGAGCAGAACTCAATGATTCCGCCATTTCCTCAGCCGCTTTGATCGCTTTTACTTTGACCTCCAATCAGAATTGCTCCATCTTTGAATAATCCAATTTAATAATATTGACATTTGAGATTCCCAGTTTTTGAAACCCAAAATAGACCTAAAGCAAGTCTTTCAGGATCAATAAAATCAGCGAAAATACTCTCTGGAAGAGTTGAAATATCTCTATATGTTTTGAATGCTTTCATAATAGTAATTTTCATTCTGATTGTTGAAATAAATCCTTATCAAAATGAAATCTATAATACAAAAATGATGAATATTCATTCAATTTACTTTTCATTTTCCTTTTTTAGCCAAACATGAGTTATTAATCCGAATACAATACTACGATAATCGTTAGCATCTTTATATGCCTCATCTATATAGTCTTTAGACTCTTGTGAATAAAAATCATTAGGACTTGGTGTTGTAATCGCCGTTAGTGCACACTCAATAATTAATTTGGATTCTTTGAAGGACATATTTCCAGAAGGAGTCTGAATACATGTTAATTCAACTTCTTTCATTTTCTGGCTATCTCTTCCTGACTTACGTCCCAAAAAAAGCATTTGTTCTTTATATTCATTCGGGAAAACCGATAGTGTATATGTTTGTTCTTTTTGAATTATTTCAAGCGTGTAACGGTCTTTCCGAAAAAGACACCACGAGGTTGGCTTTTTGAAAAAAAATCCAAATCCGCCCCCACTGCCTATCATTGAATTATAATGCTCTTTCTTACCCGCTGTAACCGCATAAAAATCTTTTCCTACCAAATCAAATAGGTTGAAATTATCACATATCTCTTTCGGAGAAATTTGTTTAAATAATTGCTCAAAATTCATCTTCGATTCTTTTAATTTCCAATTTTATCATTCGTAGAACCTATTTTTATGCTGCCCGCTAACAAAATAATTTATAACCATTTAGCAGTTTGAGGGAGGGTTCACTGTCGCCCTGCTACAAGGTGAATGCGGGAGCAAAACTGCCGCAATGCACATCAGTTAGTCAATTTACACAGGCTTGTGTCAGCGGTTCTGGCTTTACCGTTTATTTTGTTTTCAACCTTTGCTCCATGAAGATTCTCGAAGTGGTTGTAACAGATAAAGCCCGTAAACATTTCACTATACAAAAATTCATTATCTACTGGCATAATCTCTATTTCTCCTCGAGGCGTTTTATCTCTCTTTTTTGATTATACCATGCGTAGAAATTATATCTGTTTCAGTATTGCCTGTCTTGTTCCAAAAGGCAAGAAGCCTGTTATTGATTTTGTTATATGAAGTTCTAAATTCATATATATCAGCTTTTAAAATAATTTCTTGTCGTTCGAGACTCGAGCTTTTTAAAGGTTGCAATTTACGTTGCCTCTGGTTTTTTCGTCAAGCTTGTCGATGAATTCAGCAGCGTCAATTAAAAACTCAACCCGAAATTTTGCTGTCAAATTATATACTTTATGTAAATATAAATGTTTCCTTTGTAGAAAACAAATATCATTTTGTGGGGTCACTTAAACTTGGCGGTAACAGTTTACGTATTGGCGTTGATTGGGCATTTGAAAAACGTCACCTAACATTTGCACAAATGCCTGATAGAACTGCAGATGTGGAGTTTTCAACTTCCTGCACCACTATTGCTAAATACACTGTTGCAGTAGTAGTTTTGTCTATAGTTGTCCTGTGTAATTTGGGTCAAAGTCCACCATCCATTCTATACCAAATTTATCTCTAAACATTCCAAAATACGTACCCCAAGGACTGTCTTCCAATGGCATTTCTATTTGTCCACCTTTAGAAAGTCCATTATATATATTATCAGCTACTTCCTTGTTTTCGGCACTTATCGAAATCTTGCTTCGAGTTTCCATTTCGTTATGTTTTCCAAATTGCTCAGGTGTGTCACTACCCATTAAAACAGTGTGTTTGCCAATAGGCAAAGCGATATGCATAATTTTTTCAGCTTCCTTTTCAAAGTTGGGAGCGCCTTCAAAATTCATATCTTTAAAACGAACGATTGTAGCAAAGTCGCCACCAAAGACTGATTTGTAAAATGAAAATGCTTCTTCTGCATTTCCATTAAAATGAATGTAAGGATTAATTGATGCCATATTTTTTATTTAAATTTTTATAATTTACCTTTTTGATTCATGATGTTTTTATAATCCCATCGTATTTTTTCAGCTGTGTCAAGCCATCTTCAAATATCTTTGCAAACAATTCATAAATTTCTTTAACTGACGATGACTATTAGTCCTTTAATATTTTTCAGGTCTAAGCTGCTAGTCACTGTATATTAATTCATTACAATTACTTCCAACGGTTGTGAGTTTGCGAAGTGGCCGGATTTTGAAACTACGCTCTGTCCCACAAAACAAATATAAGAATGAAAAAGAACACTTTCTACTACCACTCACCCGGTCACTACTGCAAACACGACGTGTGTGCCTTGAATGGTATCAATGTGATGAAAGGCAATATTATAATTTTAATGATCTCCTTTTTCATGAGCAACTTACCCGGATTGCGGGTAGGTGCTGTTATGGGGGCGTAGTTATTGTCCGAGGCTAATTTTGAAATGTGGTAATTCAACCTGCAATTTTACTTTTGCCTGTAAGGCATTAAAAACACGCATTAATGTGTCAATAGTTACATTGCTGGCATTACTCTCAATTCTTGAAATTTGAGATTTCTGAACACCAATCAATTTTCCCAATTCTTCCTGTGTCAAATTACGTTCTTGTCTTGTCTGCTTAATTGCTTGTCCAATTAAATCCATTTGTAACTCATACTCAAACTTATCTCGATCATTCGTCCCAATTTTCCCAATAAGTTTATCCGTAACATCATCTAAAGTATATGTTTTCATCTCTTTTCTGTTTTAATTTTTTCTTTGTCTTCTAAATACTTAATCAGCAGTTGTTTAGCCTTCTGAATCTTAATATCAGGCACTTCACTGCGCTTTTTTATAAATCCATGTGTCGATATAACTAATGTATTATGAGAATCTGTCTTGTCCCAAAATGCAAGTAAGCTATATTGAAGGCCTTGATACAATGTTCTTAATTCCCAAATTTCATCCTTTAATTTTTTAAATAGTTCAGGGTCACGATCAATCTGAGCTTTACGAATATTAAAAAGGATCTTTTCGTAGTGCTTTTTGTCAAGCCCTCTAAGAAATTCAAATGCTTCATCTAAAAATACAATGTCGAAATTCTTATCCATTTATTAGTTCAATGTCGTTTCAAAGGTAAGCAAATGTATCGTTATATAGAAACTATTTCGAAGAGCGTTTTTTACTATGCCCCATAACGTTTTGCGTGTTTGTTTTGTTTGGGGAGTTTGAAACACGTCCGTATCCACCGTTGTAAAGCTACCTAAAAATGATAAGCTTCGCTAAACCACGCCACCCCAAATAAAATAAACACGCTGTTGTGTGCAGGCGGATTTTGTCATTGTTTATTATTATCAGGTTTTTGCCAAAAAAAATCAGGGTCGTGTGTTACATATTTTGGATTGATAATATTTTTGGGTAAGTCAATTTCAAAACCCAACGGCATTAATGCTATATATTTATTTTCATTGTTACGATAACGACTTTCAGCATTAAATCGGCTATTATCAATACATTGTATCCAATAGAGATTTTTTGCCATATACGATTCTAAGTAATTCTCTTTTGTCTGCTTATTTTGGTTATTCCAATTCGCATCTTCGTTGAGAACTAGAGGTTTATTGTTAATCAAGCGTTCTCGCACTTCAGCAATACTTAATAAATTACCACTTTCATCTTTTATGTATGCGTTAAATGTCGGGTCAATCCAAATCCATTTTTGTAACTGTGAAGACCAAACTGTATTTATAACATGGCAATCAGGGTCTTGAGGATTTTTCGGCATACATGTAACAAAACGAGAAGGTATTCCCATTGACAAATACATTTCATTCAATGTTTGTGCTAACTGTCTACAATTTAATCCTTTACCTGTTGCTTTATGATAGTTGTACAGGTCAATAGCATCAAATTCAGCTAAGGCCCAATTATTACCATCGTGACGAATGTCGTCGTGCGTCCATTTCAGAATGTTCAAAATTTTTGAAATTTCATTACCGTTTCCTGCAATTGAATCGAGATTGAAAAATTTTCTTACTTGCTTCAAGTATTCATTTTCAGCCGATTGATAAGCAAATTTAGGTAAGGTATCATTATTTTCTTTTTGATAGCCATTTGCTCTTTGCAGAATTGTGAGTTTGTCGAATTGTTTAATTGTTTCGGTTAGCACAACAAACTTTCTATCTTTCCGAATATTATCTAAATCACTGTCGGATAGCACATGCCGATAATCATTATAGCCACATTGAATTGATTTCTCATATGCGAGAACTGCTTCTTTTTTCTTTTTTAGTAACGAATATGTACAAGCCAAATTATAGTATGTATTGGCATTAATCATTTCAATATTTTGCTGATATTTTTTTGTTTCCGCACTGTCCAATCTGAGATTTTGTGATAAATTCAAAATTTCTTGCAACAAAATTTCAGT
>Ga0364860_10114_pt2 | contig 61360 bp, 42 predicted proteins | sample ExccelAu500001D4_FD_206916 | JGI IMG/M metagenome (GOLD analysis project Ga0364860, IMG submission 206916) | Enriched cells from Trout Bog Lake Hypolimnion, Wisconsin, USA - BchlTB.Aug20.5000.01 .D4 | ecosystem: Environmental > Aquatic > Freshwater > Lake > Hypolimnion/Profundal zone | place: USA...
TGGCAGGACCTTCCCAGTTCATTTGTCGCAAGCGGGACCGCGCGTCTTCTAAAATCTTGGCTTCAAAAAAACCAGATCGATAAGACGAAGCGCCACCCGTATGCGGAACTTCATGAATCCGCTGATGCATAAACTCGGCAAGAATTTTTTGTTCTTTTACGACAAAGAATGCCCCAACCCCCCGGCCGGGGACATAGCCCTGAACCAACGCTCGCCTAAACTTGGATCGCAAACCATCTAGCACCAAGAGTGCTTGTTGGGGTGTTGCGGCGGTAATCACCTTGCCGCCTGTACCTTGAATGGCATAGACCCCATCCACTTTGATAAAGAGGGGTAATCCCAGTTCTTGAAGGGCCTCAAGCGAAGGAAGATTCGAGGTTAAATCCAGATGCAAGCTTGGCGGCAGGTTTTCTTGGTGGGTACGCTCAAAGAGATCGCACTTACTTAGCCCCGCGTACAAAACATCAGGCGAAGCACTCATCGGAAGATAGCCCTTAAATTCTTCAAGCTGGGGTCGAAGAGCTAAAAGCAATCCCTCGGACGGAATAACCCACCTGATCTGATGGGTTTGCAAATACTCTCTAAACCAGGTCAGAAACCGAGGATCACTATATCTGGGTGAAACCGCGACCCTTTTGGGGTAACGCGAGCTAAAACCTAAGGCGTCGCTAAGGCTCGATACTGCGTGGACGGGGTAACCTGCTCTTCCGAGCGAACGAATGACAGCCAATGCCCCCAACGTTTCGGCCTCGGCGACGTAGACAGGGTAAGACTGCCGCCAAGTCAATTTAGCACCTTCATGATCGATCCTCAGTCAAAGACAACTCCTTGAAATTAAACACGAGTTAATTGGGACGCACAACCTCCAAGCCATCGAAGCCCAGCACATCTAAAGAATCATTGCTAAATGACGCAAACTTGAATACAACGCAGCGTGCTGCTCAATGCGAATTTGGGCGCTTTCGGGCACTTGGGGAGAATAATAACGTGATTTTAACCGCAAACCGTCGAACTCAATCCATCAGAAATATCGCCCTCCTCACCTCTCTTTCCATTCTGGCCGGATGTAGCTTTCGAAGCGACAAGCAAAACAACTCTGGAGCAAGCATGCTTTCGGGCGGTTCAGTAGGATTTGACACTATCAAGGCCGTTGTTCTTAAACCTAACTGCCTACAGTGCCATGCGGGAGCAAGCAGTTCAAAGGGCATTGACCTTTCGACCTACGCAGCTGTGATGAGCAATCCCTCGGGCTTAGTTGTGCCTGGTCATGCAAGTCATAGCCTTTTTTACCTAGCACTTACGGGTAACGGAACAACGCCAATGCCTAAAGATGGCAGCCCCCTTGCTCCATCCCTCGTTAATCTCGTTGGAGATTGGATCGATGCTGGTGCGCCTGAATTTGCTAAAAACCCAACGACGCTGCCTAGCGGCCTCCCCGTAATTGATCTCGATCCTACCCAAAAAATGGGGTTCAAAGAAATTACCCAGGGGATCATCAACAAATACGGCTGCATCAGTTGCCATAAAGGGAAAACTGCAGCCCACAGGATCGATCTTTCAAGTTACGCAGCACTGTTAGCTAAGCCCTATTTGGTCATTCCGAAGGACGCGCTCGACAGTAATATCTTTCGCTGCACGCAGCCGGGCGCTGATCCGCAAATGCCAAAAACGGGAGATGGTTTTAGTAAAAAACCACTAACACTCACCGACATGCAAGCGTTGGCAAATTGGATTAATGATGGAGCACCTGAATTTGCAAACGGAGCGCCTGCTCCGGAGCCAACCTACTCGGCGTTTCCGCTCGGAGTTTCACCCACGGGTGCGCCTCTTCGCAGTTACGTAAAAGACGTCGCGCCGATTTTGCAGGCCAACTGCGTGAGCTGCCACGGCGGCGCAAAACCCGCAGACGGAAAAGATTTTTCGTCCTATGCTGGCCTCATGGCCGCTGCCGATGACCAAGGCCTGGTGGTCACACCGGGTAAAGCGCAGTTTAGCCAGCTTTACGAAACCCTCTTTGCCGGAAATACCGCAGGATTTGCCCTCATGCCTGCCCGCCCAAAACCAAGTCCGTCGGCAACGCCATTGCCTCCGACACCGTTGTCGGATGACGATCGCCAAATCATCGCCGATTGGATCAATCAAGGTGCGGTCGAAATCGTCTCGAGCACTCCGATATTAAGGAGCTACACCAAAGATATCGCGCCATTTTTGCAAACCAACTGCATCCGCTGCCATAGTGGAGGCCCCGATAAAGCCGCTGATGGTAAGGACTATACGACTTACCAAAATCTGATGGCCACGACCGACGACAACGGGCCGATTGTGGTTCCGAAATCAGGAAAAACAAGTCAGTTCTATCAGACCCTAAGGATAGACAATACCTACGGATACAAGCTCATGCCGAGGGACACCATCGTGCAACTCCCGGACAGCACCCTTCAGATGATCGAGGATTGGATCGACCAAGGGGCAGTTGAAAACCTGCCTTAATACAAACCGCTATCGATAAACCTATCTCTTTGAAATTAAACACCTTATCGCATTGTTGACTTTTTTAATCAACAATGCGATAATGTCCGTTATGAATCCGCTCATTCTCTCGACCATCGCCCTGACGCTAACCTTAGCCAACCCAGTCGCTCAGGCTGAAATCACTCAGATTTTTTCTTGCTCGCGCATGGCCCACTCGCTGAGCGTACTGGGGGACGCGCTTATTATTCCGGACGACGCTCAAAATCAATATCGCGTTTTTAATTACAAGACCCTTCACGAAGAATCGCCGATCAAAGCACCCGAGCCCGCCTCGCTCCCATATGATACGATTCAACTTTCGACGGGCGACCTCATCGGATTTGGCCTAGATGGCAATCACCCCATAGTAATCGATAAAAACAAACTTGCTTCTCGCCAAACCCTAGACCTATCAGGTTACCAAGATGCATCCGGTTTCAACCCCTACACAGTGACTAGTGGTTGCTCCATGCCAAATGGCGACGTGTATTTTGTGAGTAAATCGGATTCCGCGCTCGTTAAAATTGCTCAGGGTAAAACTCAGGCCGAGCTGATTGCAACCTACGAAACTGCTGGACTGAGCGGCTCAAAGGAGGTTGCGTGCGCGGCCGAAAAACTTTTTGTCATTAACGAACATACGGATGTCTCCAAGAGCGAAATCTTGGTTCTAAACACCTCGGGTAAGGTTCTCCAAAAACTTGCAGTACCTGGGCTTTTCCATCTTACTGCCCAGGACAATCAATTGGTCTTAACCATCCTCCAAATCGATAAAACCCAAAAGGGCGCCATCGCTTTTGCTGATGCTTCTGCAGAAAACCTGAAAATCACCACCCAAGTCACGAACGACGCATTTGTGCAATCGATTGCTTTTGATCTTCCTCGAAACAGACTTTGGGTGGCTGAAAAATTTCCACCTGCAATAACAAGCTATGACCTTAAAGATCTCAAGCCACTGAGCCACACCGCTTTTTCGGGCAAAGATCAACCCGCCGTGCCCCGCGGGATTGCGGTCAGCCCCGATGGAACCGAAGTTTTTGTCGAATCAGGCGGCTCAATCTGGTCAGTCAAGTAGCCCTATTCAGTTAAAACCGAAGGATGCAATAACAGATCCGCCGGGCTTCCGGTACGTAAGTCTGTCGTTTCGTCAATCCTTATGACCATTCCCATCCCAGTATCGACAAAATCTTGCGGTTTAGAAAAGCTAACGCCCTTTGAAGCGAAGTCCTGCACCCACGAATCTGGATAGCGATCATCTAGTAGGATATTCCAATGTTTAGCAGGCTGATCAAAGGTGATTGCGCCAAAGCGAGGAGTGATCAAAGCTTGCTGTGGGGACATGCCGTAATCCAGCAAATTGAGTAGGATCTGAAATGCCGCCGGATGAAGAGCAAAAGAGAAAAATCCCGCCGCAATGACCGGTTTTTCGCCCTTAAAAACGAGCGTAGGGTTTAATCCATCCAGAGCTCGCTCGCCAGGCGGAGCATCCATTGCGACGTCAAAGGCCGTATTGAGGCTCACACCGTCCACAACCATGCCATAGTCACCCCAGGGCGTGGAATTGATGGTATGCGTGCCGGTCGCGATATTGCCTGCCCGGTCCATCACGATCGTGTTGCACGAATGACTGCCTGCGATCTTCACATACGGAGGAGGAACAGCCGGGTCCACAATATCTTTCCAAACCTGCCCAGAGGCTGAACCGGTTACAAATTCCTCCATTTTGCCCTGATCATCGATTCGGGTGGCAAATTTCATCACGGGAATCATTTGCTTTCTGCCAAATAAATGCGTTCGCAGAACCAAGTTAAAGACATCTTCATTCCTCGAAAACTGTGGTCCATCGTCGAAGCCTTTGAAGTTTTCTATCGTCTTCAGATTGAGCAGAAGCTCAAGTCCACCATAAGAACGGAATGAGGACGTTTGGACCTTGAAGCCCCTATAGATAGTTTCAAGCGGCGGATTCCAGAAGATTTTGTACTTTTCCAAGTCCTGAAGGGTCAGGCTTCCGCCCCGGCTATGAATGTAGGAGACCAAATGCTCGGCATAGCGCCCTTTAAAAAAATAGGCCGCACCTTCGTTTCCGTAATGAGACAGAGTATCGGCAAGATCGGCCTGAACTAGCAGATCTCCCGTCTTGAGAGGCGCTCCGTCTCTCATAAAAATCTTGCTCCATTCCGAAGACGACTTAAATAGCGGTGCTCGTGCGCGAAGCGAACCTGCAAAACTAGGGTAAACAGTAAAGCCGTCTCGTGCGAGTTTTACCGAAGGAGCCACCAATTCGGCAAAGGAGAGCTTTTTGCTCCCAAAGCGTTGATACAGTGATTCGAGCCCCAGGGCGGCCCCGCCAAGGACGTAAGACCGGCCTGATACAGGTTTTGCCGTTTCAAACTGCCCTTTGGGGTCGGACACTTTGGTTAAGCCCGCATTAAGATAAAGCGAAGATTTTGATTTTGAATCAAAATACAACAGCCCGATCGGGCCACTGATACTCGTATAGCCAAACGCGGTAACGTATTCTACGAGTGTTGTTGCAACATAAGCATCCGCAGCGTCGCCACCTTTTTTTAAGACTTCTATACCCGCCTGAGCGGCGAGTGGCTGACAAGTGACGACTATGCCCTGCTTGGTTGAAGCAGTCGGTGGAAGTGGATGATCATTTGCCGCAGCGATCGAAAATGTCGCGAATGGCAAGAGCCAGATAAAAATCCGCATCTCTAGTTCGTTACATTAGATCAGCTGCGATTGCAAAACTCAGACATTCATTGTTTTTGAATACTAAATGCCACTTTATGCAAGCCGCCAATCTTGATTGCATCGACGAGCTCAGTCACCATGGCCAAGGTCACTTCTTTGTCCGCAACGAGCAAAGCCGGGGTCTCAGGGTTGGCTTTAGCCCTCTTTTTGGATTCGGCCGTTAAGCCTTCGAGCGAAAGAGCCTGATTATCCACAAATAACTCACCTTTTTTACCCAAGACCACTCGCATCGGAGTTTTGTCTTTATCGAGCTCAGCACTCGTCGCACGAGGCAAGCTGATATCGATTTTAGGTTTCATCACTAGAGGAGCCGCGACCATAAAAATGATCAAGACCACCAAAATAATATCGACCAGAGGAATGACGTTGATCTCTGCAATGGCGTTCGAAGAACCGTTTTTTACTCCACCGGCCATAATTAGCTCCTTCGGCTTTTCGTGTAAGCCAAGCAAAGGTCACGTGTTGCATCGATATTATCAAGCACGAGGCCAACCTTCTTTTGGTAAAAGTTAAATGCAATAACCGCTGGAATAGCCACCGCTAATCCAATAGCGGTCGAAACCAGCGCGTGACCAATACCGGCCATCACGACTTCGTTGCCCTGTCCAGGCGAATTCGCCAAGTCATTAAAGGCTTTCATAATACCCATAACGGTACCAAGGAGACCGACATAAGGAGCATTTGAAGCGATCGTTCCTAGAACGTTAAGATTTTTTTCGAGCTTAGGCCGCTCAATCATTTTAAAAGAGTTAAACAGCTCATCCAAGCCAGATTGGCCGTTCTTTTTACAAAAAGTTAGGCCATAACCCAAAGCACGTCCTTCAAGCGAAGTATCCTTTGAAAGAGCTTCGATTTTTTCGAGATCTTGGCCCTCAATCACTTTTTTAAGATCAGAAGCCATGGTCTTACTCGAGGCGCCGATCGTACGCAGAGTAAAGTAACGCTCGATCATGATGGCAAAACTGATGACACTCACCACCGCCATAAAATAAAGAATCCCGTGTGCGGAAGCGTCTGCAATTTTAAACAATGTTTCCATTTTTCTTACCTCTGCTAGTTTAGGCTGCGTCTTGCAGTTTGAAATCAATCCGGACTTCGTGATCCGTCTTCTTAATGGGTTTTGCGTTTGCATCTAAGAAAGGTTTGTATTTCCATTTTTCGACAGCTCGACGAGCTTCGTCTTGAAACATATTCCTTTGCTCTCCGCCTACGATTCGGACATTTTGAACTTCACCCGTTTCGGCGACGTCGACTTTCATCAAAATCCAACCTTCAATCCCCGCCGCTAAAGCAGCGCGAGGATACTTAGGTTTAATTTTGTAATAGGGGACATTTGCTACGCCTTCGCCCGCAACCTTGGCAACGGCCGAGGCAGCTGGTTTGGCCTCTTTTTGGACACCAGCGAGTTCGCTCTTTTGATCCTGAAGCTCTTCTTTTTCGTCCGGCACTACTTCTTTTTGTACTTCTTGAGCCGCAGGAGGTGGCTCATCAAACGTCTCGTAAGCGATTTGTTCGCTGACTGGAGCCGGCGGAGCTAGCTGAGGAGCGCTTTGCGTTCCTCTAAATGCCAAGAGCGCTGCCATATAGAGCGCTCCATGGGCGATCAGCGCTAGGGTAAACGAACCCGGCGCCGATTGAGGTGAAATCCATTTTTTTGTCAGTTCCACGACTTCTCCAACAGTCCTGAATAAAAATAACAGGCGGTTTCTTTTTGCCGTCGAGCACACCCTCAACAGGCTTCTGAACGCCAATTAAGCAGGAACTAAGCCAAGCGCGTGGGTCTAAAAAACTCAATAATATCAACGGAGCATATTCGGAACTGGTGTCGAAATATTAGACAGACACGGAGCATTTGGACGGACATGGAGCAAAAGGACACCATCCGCTTCATCCGCGGGTCTACTCATGGTTGAATCTAACGGAGAAAAACAAATGCCGTCTCTAAAAAGCAAAATAGAAAAATTTTAGGTCGCTGGCATTTAGCTCAATATCTATCTGGTTCAGGATCTGCGGACGGCGGCTGGAACCGAGTAGAACTTGAACAGCAAAAAAAACCTAAATTTTTGACCGGGCAGACGCTAGCCTGCCCGGGTACCCGAAAAAATCTAAGAGATCAACCAATCGTATTACTTCAAATCTTGTATTTATATCCAAAAACGAACTGGGTCCCGTTCGGATCATACAAGGTGTAATTCACGGGTGCTGTATTTGAGAAATCCTTTGGAGGTTGGCTCGAGAACATATTGATCACCGATACGGTAAATGCACCATAGGACTTAGTCTGCAAAGACCAACCCAGATCAAAGCTCGTAAACGAACCAATTCGACCGGTCCGAGCTAAATCCTGCTGCCCCGGAATCGAAAATGCCGTCAAGGTCAGGCTCTGATTAAAGCCTAAGAGATACCCTAACTGAGTCATATTTCGCCAAGACGGATTTCCGTTCCAACCTAACTTATCGGTGAGTGCAACTCCCGGAAAGCCCGAGGTTCTATAAAAGAAAAGCTGATTTTGCTCTGTTGAGAGCTTCCACTTTTCGTAACGGTAGCTCGCCGTAATATCGACGCCCGCTTCTTGGGTTTGACTCAAGTTTTCGAGAGGAGCGTAAACCGAACTAATGGTTCCATCCGAATTTCGTGTGATGGTCGCACCCTGATCTGACCAAACGGTCTTCCCACTTGAATTCACTTTAGTGGTGCCCAACCCCATGTCTTCAGCGGTTGTCATATCGTTATAATCAAAGCCCGGCTGACCTTTAGTCGCGGTGTAAAACCAATCCGTACCAAAGTTAAGATCAGTGGTCGGTTCGTAAATTCCACCTAGCGTAAACGAATTCGACGTTTCCTGAGATAACGCCGAGTTACTGCTACTCGTCGTCAGGTACTGCGCAGCAGAACATCCGCCGTAGCCGTGGTCGCACCCATAATGGTCAATAAATGATGGATAACCAATCGACTGACCAGCGTATAGCTCGGTCAACAGCGGAGCACGAAACCCTGTTCCCCACGAACCCCTAAACATGAACTCTTTATTGGCATGATAGAGAAAACCAATCTTGGGGTTTGTCGAGCTACCAAAGTCACTGTACCGGTCGTAACGGCCGGCTAGCTGTAATTCGAGCGTCTTTTTAATCAGAGGAAGCGACATTTCAGCATAAAGAGCTTCAAAGGTTCGGTGTCCACCGCCCGAGCCACCGGCGTCTCCGATCACGTTACCAGCCAAAGTTTGTGCATCAGCTTGGTCTAAGTAGCTCGCATAATTGACCGAACTTCCAACAGCAAGACTCAGCGGACCTGCATCCATTTCTGCCAAATCACCCGAGGCCTTAACTTCAAATCCCATCAATTTAGATTGAGTGACCTCAGTCGGATTATACTTGGCGCTCGACGGATCCCCCTGCGCAATGCCGTACGATAACGGCCGATAAGTCCCATTGTTAATTAGGTCTTGCAGAGAGGGCTGTAACGCAAAACCGTTAGTCCCAGTCAGAGTTCCATTGATCAGATTATAGCTAGTGGTCAAATCAAGTGCCCAATCTTTGGGCAGTTGCGCCGTTGCCGAAACCATCCCATTGTAAGAATCCGTTACAACATCTGTCACGCGATTGCCCAACTGATTAACCCGAAAATACAGATTGAGATCATCGCCCGTGACGAGTCCAGGCGTACCAGCCGGCACCATCGCATTTGGAATATAGAGACCATCCCCGGGAGGAGGCGCCGCAATCGTCGTTGCATCTCTGTGGGTAATCATGGCACGGGCTGCGATACGCCAAGTCGAATCCAGCTCGTAATGTAACTCGGATAAACCACCGATTTGCCCGATCTGAGGAGCTTCTTCTGATTGATCAGAATACCGATACCGACAATAAGTATTTCCGACGGCATCCGTATACAACAGGTCTGCCGGACAATACTGAGAAGCAATTACACTTCCGGTAGTTTTTCCGGTATTAGGATCCGCATTTTTATAGCTTCCGGGATTGCCTAGTGTGCTTAAGTTATTTTTAGACCAAGAGCGATCGCGCGAAAAAACCGGCTGATTGTAACGATAGTTGATTGCGGTGACGACATTAAATTTCTCACCGTTAATCCCGTTGACCAAAGAGAGATCAGTTTGTTTTCCGCCGGCAGCGACAGGTACAGTCTGGGTCAACCCCATCTCCGTCCCTTGAAAATCCTTTTTGGTGATCACGTTGACCACCCCACCCAGGGCATCCGAACCATAAACGGCCGATGCCCCATCCTTTAAAATTTCGATGTGATCCACGGCCGCCATCGGAATTAAATTGAGGTCCACTGCGCCGTTCTGCGCGTCAGCGGGAAGTCGCTGACCATTGAGAAGGACCAAAGTATTATCGGAGCCAAGCCCGCGAAGACTGATGTCTTGATAACCTGGAGTGGTGCTATTTCCGGGCGACCCATTTGAGCCACCAAAGGAGTTTGCACCTATGTCGCGAACCACATCGCCAAGACTATTATAACCCTTTTCTTCGAGTTGCTTGTGAGAAACTGTCGCCACCGGAGCGACGCCCTCGGTGTCGATGCGCTTGATGTGAGAGCCTGTGACCTCGATTCGTTCTTGCGCTTCAGGCTGAGGACCATTCGGAGCAAGCGCCGGAGTAGAATCAGCAGCGTGAGCCATCGGCCCGGAGAATGAGAAAAGTAACAAAACAGAAATCAACAAGGCACCGGACTTCAAGCTATGACTCATCAAAATTCCCCCGCGTAGAACTACGTTGTTATCTAGCGAGGTTAACCTGGAAATAAGCAGGCGCAAGAAATTTTATAACGCTAGTCAAGATTTCCTTTAAAAAATCTGACATAGCGCGCAAGGTCAAAGCAAGCCGAATTGCAGAAAAAACGAAGGCTTCCTCACCGCGACAGATGAGGAAGCCTCTCTCTATATTAATTATTCTTTCAACTGATAAAACTGCGACTACAGCTATTTCGAAAGTGCTGGCAACAATGTCTGAGCCAATGGACTGCCCAAACCAGTGACAGTGTTATACCCCGCTTTTGCGCAATCACCGGGAGCATTACCGTCGCATCCCGACGTAATTTCTCTAAAATTACTCGTGTAAGACGATGACGAGGCAATGGAGTAGATCGAAGCCAATACGTCGGCAGTCGCTTTTTCGGAATTCGTATCCGCTATAAGAGCTGCCCATTGAGGAGCACCTGCGCTGGTACCCCCAACTTGCCACCAGCCGCTAGCGTAGCCGGCGATCTTTCCTTTGGCGTCCGCCACAGGAATCTCTCCAGTGAAATACATAGAGTATCCCGTTTGTGGATCAGCATTGTAAGCAACGTCTGGTACTCCGCGTTTTCCTGTGCTCTGCGCGCCCTTTTGATAATCGGGCTCAGGTTCAACCGCACTAATGCCGCCGCCACTGCCAGACCAGGCAACTTCGCTCGTCACAGCACCGCTCGAGTCTAACGTGAGTGTTGTACCGCCGACACCGATAACGAATGGGGAAGCCGCTGGATAACCTACCCCTGCTCCGCTATCACCTGACGCCGCCACAAAGGTAACTCCAGGAACATTAAAAATTGCGTCCAATTGAGTTTGACCGGGATCTTCTCCACCACCAAAGCTCATCGAAACGACGTTTGCGCCGGTGTTGATGGCAACTTGCACTGCCGTAAACAGGCTCTCGGTACTGTCGTCTTGAGCTACAACTAAAATGATGTTCGCCAAAGGCGCCATTGCATGCGCCCACTCGACGTCCAAAGTGGTCTCAACCATCCAGCCGCTAGCATTTTTAGCCGTTAAGTCGGGCGCACCACCCGAATTGACCACCGTAAAACTATACATGCTGGTATCAGCAACACCATAGTGCTTAGAAAATGTGTCGACGTCGGCCTTCATCGTTGGATTGCCGTAAGCATCCACGATTGCAATCGTCTGCCCCGCTCCCTTATTGGGAAATTTATCGATCCCGTATGCAGCCTTAATTTGAGCGGGAGAATATCCGCCAATTGGATTTGGAAAATGCTTGTGGACTGGAGCAGGCGGAGTCGCCGTTCCGTTATTTGAAGTACCTTTTTTGGACGAACCCGGCGATGCAAAGGACTTCAACACAGTTTGAGAATGATGATAAAAAGGCTTCATTTTACCTGTTTCAAAGCCGGTCGAAAAACCGGATTGAAGCGGAGAAGCAGCAGCAACCAGACCAAAAACACCCGAACAACCTACTAATAAAACCGATGATTTCTTCATGAGACACCCCACACGCGAAGCAACTTAATCGCACAGCAGTCTTGTGTCAAATCATTTTTTAAACAATCGAACTTAAAAGGTTTTTTTCACCACTAAAAACTAGGTTTTTCGTTGACCGGTTCGCCTTGAGCTAACATCCCCCAGACCTGCCCAGAATCCACGGCGCACCAAAAGATGCCTATTCGGCGCAAAATAAGGTCAGTTTTATCCTGGCGTACTAGGGTTTGGGTAGTTACCTTTTGATCCAGAAACCCCTCGTGCAAGAGAATCACCGTTGCGGCTCGGGCCACACCCGGTTCTTCGAGATGGTCCCTTAGCCATGTGTAAAAATCCTGATCTTTCATCACCTTACAGCGTTCGTCGGCCTGGCCAATCTGCCAAGCCTCCTCTGGCAAGATCCAGCGCTCAAGGTGGTGCGTTTCGTTGGCCAGAGCGCTGAGCGAAAACAGCTGAGTGATAGCCTGACTCACCTGATCAACCGGGCAAAACGAATGCACTAACGCCCCTACGGGGATTCGTTTAAGGTTCAAAAAGCTCGCAAGTTTTTGAGAAAAGGCGCTGTCTTCCGCATTTTCCTGAAATCGATGCGTCTGCGAATCCGGCGTTAAAAAACCCACTCGAAAAATATTACAGACCAATCCCTCAGCTCGCAGCTTTAGAACCAGCTTTTCGGCTTCGAGCTTAGTTCGCACATAATGATTGGACGTAGTTTGACCCAAATCGCAATCATACTCCGTGAACAAAACGGTCTCTGTATTCGGAATATCTCCCATGGCTACAGAAAGGGTCGAAACAAAATTAAAATCCGCACGAGCCGCTCGAGCGAGTTCCGTCAGAGCCCGAGTGCTGTCCACATTGGCCTCTACGAAGTCCGAATAATTTCCGTAATGTTTGGTGAGCGCTGCTGCATGAACCACACAATCGACCTGATTTTTGAGGCGCTCCCAAAGTTCGGCTTCAATTCCCAATCCGGGCTTTGAGAGATCAGACAATACCAGCACGATTCGTCGCCTGTAGGTCTCTACTGCACCAGTTCCAAAATAATATTCCGCCTTTGCTTTAAGTCGATCCCAAGCTTCCTGCCGAGATTTTGCCCGAATTGTGACAAAGATCTTAGCCTCAGTCAGATGGAGTAGATCCCTTAAGAGATAGGAACCCAAAAAACCTGTCGCGCCGGTCAGTAAAATATTTCGATAGGTCTTGCGCCCTTGAATCGTTTGATTTTCAAAACGCGCCCATTTCTTTCGATATTCTTCGTCCTTCTTAATTATTTCTTCAGGCAGACGCTCCTCAAGTACCTCCGACAGAGATTCGATAAACCGAGTGAGCCGCTCCTTTAGATCACCTTTGCTCATCGCAATCTCAGCCACAATTCGACGTACCGTTCGCAACCGAAATAAATCATTTGCAGTGATCTTAAAATCTGAAGCCAGCTCGGCAACCGCAGAGACCGCCTTGAGAGAATTTCCTCCAAAATCAAAAAAATCATCGTCAATACCCAAATCACTTCGACCCAAGGTGCGCGCAAACGTCTCTAGAACGATGGATTCGGCGACCGAACGCGGAGCTACCACCTCTCGTTCGCTGGGCTTAAGATCCGGAATAGGCAATTTCGCGCGATCGACTTTTCCGTTGGGGGTAAACGGAATATGATCGAGTTTGACCCAGACCGTAGGCAACATATAGGCCGGCAAGCGTTGCGCAAGTGCATCTCGCAAAAGATCGACCGTAACCACCGGCGAAGCCACGTAATAACCGCACAAAAATCGATCACCCTCTTTTTGAGATGAATACTCTCGATCTAAAACCACCGCACTATAAACCCCTGGTACCTCCAAAATAGCTTGCTCGATTTCGCCTAATTCGATGCGAAAACCTCGTATTTTAACCTGACTATCAATTCGCCCCAAGAACTCGATGTTTCCGTCTTCTAACCAACGACCGAGGTCGCCTGTGAGATACATCCGTTCAGTCTGTGTATCAGGATGAGCCACAAATTTAAGAGCCGTCAAATCGGCATTTTGCAAATAGCCCCGAGAAATACTCTTGCCCTCTAGGCAAATCTCTCCCGGAACGCGCGGTGGACAGAGCCGGCCCGAAGGATCCAAGATCAATAGCCTCGTATTTGCAATGGGCTTTCCAATTGGGATATTTTCGTAACTCTGATCCACCGAAAACGCGGTCGCCACGACCGTGTATTCCGTTGGCCCGTAAGCGTTGACCATCTTATAGGGCGTTTTAGTAAACCTTCGCAGCCGATCTCCCCCCACCACCAACCAACGAAGATGCGGAGGGGCTGGGCGCTTAGCAAATTCTTCGCCCAATTGGGTGGGCAAAAACGAAAACGAAATTTGATGTTTTCTGTACCAAGTGTCTAGCTCCGGCAAAGAAAGACGAATTTCTTCTGGAACAATGTACAAGCCCGCTCCCGAGCAAAGAATCGGCAAGGTTTCAAGAATCGAAGCATCAAAACCAAATCCGGCAAATTTCGAGCCCCGGTCCAAATGGGTTAAATCAAAGAAAGAAATCATCCATTGGGTAAAATGAACCAACGACTGATGCTCGACAGCCACCGCCTTCGGCCGACCCGAAGATCCAGAGGTATAAATAATATATGCGAGATCATGGGCATCGCTGACTAGCTCCGGCTTTTCGGCTGGGCCGTCTATAAAAGCCCCTCGAGTGAGTGGAATTCTCTCGCCCGTCCAGTCGAACTCCGTTTTAACCCCAGGATCCACCAACAAAACTCGAGCGCCGCTATCGCGAAGCATGTATTCAATCCGTTCGCGCGGATAAGCGGGATCGATCGGTAAAAAAGCGCCGCCCGACTTCCAAACAGAAAACATTGCTAAAATCATTTCACAGCAAGGCCGGGTTAAAATCGCAACAATGGACTCTCGTTCTACACCACAGTGTTGTAGCCGATGCGCAAGTCGATTGGAGGCGATCTCCATCTCGCGATAAGTGTATTGCTCGTCTCGAATTTCAGGCCCCAAGTCGGTTGCAAATTGCAGTGCCGTTCTGCTCGAAAAATTTTCGACCATTTCATCGAAGAAAGTGAGTGCCGTTCGGTGCGGCTTAAACTCGACCTGCGTATGATTAAAAATGTTCAAGACTAAATCACGATCTTCTGCAGAAAGAATCGAATGCTGGCCGATTTTTTCTTTTGGGGTTTGCACCACGCTTTGACAGAGAGCGCTGAAACACCGTAAATACTGCTCAATAGTCGAGGCCCTAAACAAGCTCGTGCGGTATTCAAGGGCCACTGTCAGGTCGTCTCGATCTTCGTTAACCAATAAGGTGTAATCAAACTTAGCTGTCTCGTTCTCTACGGCAATGGGCTCAACCGTCCGTAAAGTAGAGGTCAAAGTGGGATCGCCAGTCCTCTCATTCGTCTTTTCGTCCGAATTTTGATAGACAAACATGACATCAAAAACCGCTGAGCGCCCCGCCCGCTGAGGCGCACCCACCAACTCGATCAACTCGGAAAACGGAAATGCTTGATTATCCAAAATCTTAGAAAATAACCCAGAAACTTCTTTAGCAAACTCTAAGAAAGTCCGGTTTGCATCCGGTTTTGTCCACACCACCAAAGTGTTGACAAACATACCGACAATTCCTTGCATATCAGGATGCCAGCGGCCCGAAGCAGGGGCCCCAAAAAGCACATCGTCCTGACGATTGATTTTAGATAAAAACACGCTCGCCACTGCGTTCAAGAGCGCATTCATCGAAATTCCGTTTTCTTTAGCCAACAATCGCAGCGCTTGGCTCACCTCCCGAGGAATTTTTAAACTCTGGGTCGCACCTTCCGTCACAGGGGTTGGCGGCCTAGAGAAATCCGTTAAAATTTCAAAGGTAGGTAAGCCCGCCACAAACAGGTCTTTCCAAAATTTTCTCTGCGCCTCTACCGAAGCCGAAACGACTGGACTCCGTTCCCAGAGCACATAGTCCACCCAGTCCATCTTGGTCAAAATTGGCGCATCGGGCATTTCGAGACTTTTAGTGAGCTCCTCAAGCAGAATGCCCATCGATGCGCCATCGGTGATCAGATGATGCACATCAAAGAAAAGGTACTGAGAGGTTTCGGTTTCCACCCACGATGCGCGATAAAGAAAATCGCCTAGCGAAGCAAATGGACGTACCAAGCTCTTGGCGGTTTCGCGAAGTTCGGTCTCAGTCGTTTGCACGGTTTTGAGGTTAAACTCAATCGGCGCCAGCAAAACTCGCTGTCGCACTTCGGTCCCTTCCATTACGAACTGAATGCGCAGGACTTCGTGGATCTGCGAAAGCTTTTGTAGTGCCCGCTCAACCGCGCGCTTGTCGTATACTTTTGAAATTCTGTAGAGGGCCGGCACGTTGTAAGCGGTGCTATCCGACTGTAATTCTTGAGTCAGAAAAATTCGCTTTTGCACGGACGAAAGCGGATAAGACAACGCCTCTAAACGACGCGTGATTCCAGGAAGCTTTCCTTCACGAGTGGTTTTAGCAAGGTTTTGCTCAATTTTTTGCGCGATCGACCGCACGGTCGCCTGCTGCATGACCTCGCTCACCTTAATAAAAAGAGCAAATCTCTTGTAAATCTCACCCACTAAGGTAACCGCTTTGAGCGATTGCCCGCCTAAATCCATAAAGCGTGTCAAAGCTCCTATTTCGCCAAGATCTACAGATAAGACCTTGGCCCAAAGATGAGCTACTTCTTCTTCGAGCGGTGATGCGAGTGGAATGAGTTCACGGTGTTCGAGTGCAACTTTAGGCAATGCCTTTCGATCCACTTTACCATTAGGCGTAAGGGGCAGCCTCTCCAACCACATGAGCTGCGATGGGACCATGTACTCAGGCAACACCTTACCTAGTTCGGCCTTGATCGCTGCAAAGGACGAATCAGGTTTTTTTTGCGGATCGCGGTGAACCAAGTAAGCGACCAGATATTTTGCACCGCTCGCATCCGTCGCATCAATCACGATCGCTTCGGCAACCTCGGCGTTTGCTAAAAGAACTTGCTCGATTTCACCCAATTCGACTCGGAACCCTCGAATTTTAACCTGCGTATCGATCCGTCCCAAAAATTCGATATTCCCATCATCTAACCAGCGCGCCAAATCCCCCGTTCGGTACATTCGTTGATCCAAAAGGTAGGGATTAGGCACAAATTTTTGATCAGTGAGATCTGATCGATTGAGGTAACCTCGCCCGACGTTTGCACCGGAAACACAGAGTTCGCCCGCTACACCGATCGGGCATAGTCGATTTTGACGATCCAAGATAAAGATTTTGTTGTTCCAGAGCGGCTTACCGATCGGAATATTATCTAACTGCTCCTTCAGTCGATACCCTGTGGTACAAACCGTATTCTCAGTCGGACCGTAAGCATTATAAATCGAATAACCCGTAGCCTTAAAAGTTCGGACCTTATCTCCTCCTAAGAAAAGCGCACGAAGTGTTGGATTTTCGGCCTGCTTCATAAAGAGCTCGCCAAACTGCGTGGGCAAGAAAGCTACGGTGACACCCGATCTTAAAAAATATGAATTCAGCTCATCAATCGAAAGTCGAATCTCGGCTGGAACCACGCAAAGGGCACCGCCAGAGAGACAAGCCGGAAAAAACTCGCTGATCGAGGCATCGAAGCTAAAGCCCGCGTATTTTGCGGATATATCCGAAGCGCGAACCCCGAGAAGATCCATCCAACTGAGCGAAAAATTAAGAAGGTTTCGATGCTCAATCATCACCCCCTTGGGTTTGCCAGTAGAGCCCGAGGTATAAATCACATAGGCGAGGTGATCGAGCTGTGAAGTGAGGCTCGGATTTTTGAACTCGCCTTCGTACAATTTTAAATCTTCGACATCGAGCTGAAGCACCTTCATTAAACAACCCGGCCACGCCTCGGAGTCGTGTTCAATCTTACTTTTAATTAATCCCTGGCGAGTCAGGACAAATCGCGCGCCCGAATCTTCAATCATGTATTGAATCCGGGAGGCTGGATACTCCGAGTCGATCGGAAGAAAAGCAGCCCCAGCTTTGAGAACACCCAGCAGCGCCGGAAGTTGTTCGGGCCTTGGATCCAATAAAACCGGCACAACCTCTTCAGGCCGAACGCCTTGCCTCCGGAGCCAATCCGCAATAGCGTTGGCGCGTCGGTTAACTTCGGCGTAGGACCAAATCTGCTCTTTAAAAATTACACAGGGTTGATCGTGTGCTTCGCTCGCAAATTTTTCGAAAATTTCCTGAACGGCTCGTACTTGAGGTAAAGTCTGGCTTGTCGAGTTAAATTCGCCAAGCAATCTAAATCGCTCGAGATCATCCAGCGCGACTAATTCAATTATCGGCGCATCCGGATTGCGCAGGACCTGGCTAATTAAGCTGGTCAAATTGCGAGCGAGGCGCTCGATCGTCGACTTAGCAAACAATTCGGTCGAATACTCAAATGCGAGCTCAATGCCCTGATCGGATTCGGTTACGATCAAAATCAAATCCATCTTTGCCGTGTGATGTTGAAAATCCAATCGTGTGAGCCTGACCTCACCCGCATCGATGGTATTCTCCTCTTTTCCTTGATGAACGAACATGACATCGAAAAGTGGATTTCGCCCTGCTTCTGCCCGAATTCCTAGGTCTGTCAACAAGTCTTCGAACTGATAATCTTGCTGAGACTGATACTGAAGTGACATTTTCCAGACCTGACTTAAAAACTCCCGAAAGGTCCCCGTTTCAGGCACTTGCGTTCGAAGCGGAATCGAATTTACAAACATTCCGACAATGTCCTGAATATCGGGATGTACCCTGCCCGAGGCAGGAATTCCCACCACTAAGTCCTCGCTCCCGCTGATCCGCTCCAGAAAAACAAAAAAACAAGTGAGCATCGTCGAAAATACAGTCGCACCCTCGAGTTTTGAGATCTCTATAATGCGCTGGTGATCTACCCGAGAGAGCTGAGTGATCACTAACCCCCCTTCGTACGTTCGAGTATTCGGCCGACGGTGGTCATAGGGTAACTCAAGGGGAGCCGGAATATCCGCAAAGCGCTGGAGCCAAAACTCCTTTTGCGCGTGAACCCGCGCGCGATATTCTTCGCCTTCGGTCCAGCCCACAAAATCGGTATAGTTCAACCGAGGCATCGGCAGATCGACTTCGCCGCGGATAATTTGACCTGCCTCTTGCCACAAAATCTCACTCGAGTAGCCATCACTGATGATATGAGGCATGTCAACAATCAGGTACTGTTCATGATCTATAGTTTTTACAAACCAAGCACGCAACAACGGGGTCTGCGCCAAATCAAACGGCCGCATCAACCTTTGCATTAAATCGTCTATCGAACTTTTCTCGCCATCAAGCTGTTGTAATTTAAATTGCACCTTGGCTAAAACGCGCTGAACGGGCACACCCTGCTCGAGGCCAAAAGTAGTACGAAAACTAGAATGACGCGCGATCAACGCCCGCAAAACTTCTTCGATTCGCTCGGGCGTAGTCGTGCCGTCCACTCGATAAACCGACGGCATATTATACGAAACGCTATCCGGATGCGACTGTTGCATTGCAAATAGTCGGCGCTGCACCGACGAAAGCGGATAGTAAGGGCGCTCAGGTAATTTAGGAATCGCCGCAACGACCACTCGTTCACGCGAGGAGATCAGCTTCGCTTGAGTTCGCACTGTGGGGTTATCGAATAAATCAGGCGGTAGCAACCGAACACCGAAGGTTCGCTGAATTTTTGAGATGAGCATCATCACCATGAGTGAATGCCCACCTAATTCAAAAAAACTCCGTTCAATTGGAATTCGATTACGCGGGGTCCGGAGTACCTCGGACCAAATATCAAGCAGCTTTTCTTCGGCCGGTGTGGCCGGGCTTTCGGCCATGTTGGTTTCGCCAAATACGGGTTCGGGGAGCTTTTTACGATCCACCTTTCCAGATTGGGTGACCGGTAGAGTTTCCATGACCACCCAAGCATCCGGAACCATATAGGACGGCAATTGCCGGGCGATACGACTACGTAGCTCGGTGGGATCAAAAGACTTGAGCCCTCCCTCCTTTTCTTGGGAGTGTGCCACATTGGGTTTAAACCCACTTGCCAGAACGACATAGGCGCAAAGTCGAGGATTTTCGGGTGCATTCCAAATCACGACCGCCACTTCGGCAACTTCGACCTGACTGAGAATAGCAGCTTCGATTTCGCCCAACTCAATACGAAAGCCACGAATCTTGACCTGGTGATCACTCCGCCCCAAGTAATCGATTGAGCCATCGCGATTCCATTTCGCAATATCTCCCGTACGATAAATTCGGTCGCCCGTTCGATACGGACTTGGCAAAAATTTTTCGGCCGTCAGTGCCGGATTCTCAAGATACCCTACCGCAACTCCATCGCCCCCAATATAGAGTTCGCCAGGTACACCGAGAGGTGCTAAATTTTTTGACCAATCCAAGATATAAGCGCGTGTATTAGCAACCGGTCGACCAATCGGAAGTCGCTTGAGACTCGCATCACCCTTCGCCACATTGTATCTGAGCGCAGTAACGGTCGTTTCAGTCGGGCCATATTCGTTAAACACGGGACAAATAGAGCGCCATCGAGTTGCCGTTTGTACCGGACAAATATCTCCACCGACGATCACTCTTTTTAAAGAGAGTGGACGCTTTGGGGTAAAGGCTCCCAAAAACAGCGGTACAGCATCGAGATGAGTAACATTGCGTGAGATGATAAAGTTTTCAAACTCATCAAAGTCCAATAACAGCTCTTTGGTCGGAACGACCAAACGTGCGCCCGTTGCAAGAGCTAAACCCATTTGTGCCAACGAGGCGTCAAACGTAAAAGACGAAAATAACAGTATGCCTTCGTCATCGGTGACCCCCAAATGTTCAACCGATGGAAAAATAAAATTTGCTAGGCTCGCTTGGTTGACTAATACGCCTTTGGGTTTTCCGGTCGAACCTGAGGTGTAAATGACATAGGCCTTATCCGTTGGTAAACTTTCAAAACCGCGCTGGATCGGAACTCGACTCCAATCTAAATTTTGCCAGATCAATACCGGAATCGAATGAAGTCCAAAATCACCAACCCCCGCCTCAATGAGGAGGACCTTCGATTGACTGTCCTCCACCATGTGTCGAACGCGGTCAGATGGAGTCTCAGGCTCCATAGGTAAATATGCAGCCCGCGCCTTCCAAACTCCCAGAATTGCGACCAAAATCCGAACGCTTCGCTTGAGTGAAAGCGAAACGATATCGCCGGGCTTAATTCCCGCCACCAGTAAAGCATCACAGACAATGGTCGATTGCCGATCCAATTCGGCGAAATCAAGGCGCTCATCCCAATCTTCGACAGCGCGTGCCTGCGGCTGGGTCTTCACAAAGCTTATAAAGCTTTTTAAAAGTGTCTGCTCGGGGTCCATCGCGAAATCGGTCCGGTTAAAGTCCGATAGAACCATTTCTCGTTCCCAGGGGAGCAACATTCCAAAATCACTAATCGGTGCGTCTGCCACCCGCGCCGCTTGTTCCAAAATGCTCCGGATATGCCCAAGAAATCGTTCGGCAGTAGCTCGCCTAAAAAGTTTTTTACAAAACTGTAAAACTAGTCTTTGTCCAGCTTTAGTGTTTTGGACACTGAGTTCAAGATCAAATTTTGCGCTCTGGGCTTCGGTCGCAATCTCGCGTAACCCCAATGGACCACCGTCCATCGAAATGAGCTCCATATCCTCCCAAGCAAAAACCACATCAAAGAGCGGGTTGCGCGAAACATCCCTGGGTAGGGCGAGGTCCGTGATCAAATCATTAAGCTGATAAGTTTGCCGCTCAAACGACTCGAGGGCGTCTTGTGCGATTCGCACGGACAAATCAGCAAACGACTCTTTAGCTTCAAGTTTCATTCGCAGGGGAACGGTATTCACGAACATACCGACAACACCTTCAAGCCCAGGCAGATTTCGACCGCCGGCTGGAATTCCAACAGTCAAATCCGAAGTATTTCCAAGGCGAGAAAGGGCTACTCCATAAGCCGCGACAAAAACTCCAAGCGGTGTGATATTTCGTGCCTTAGCCATCGAGGCGAGCGGGATCGAAACCTCCTTTGGTAAATCGACGTAAACAGAATCACCTTCAAACGAAAACCGGGTTGGACGATCAAAATCGTAGGGAAGCTCGAGCTGGGCCGATGGATCACCAAACTTTTGAATCCACCATGACTTTTCTTCGTCCTTGCGGGCCCGCCCCAAGTCCCCGGTTTCCCAAGCTAAAAAATCCTTAAACCTTGGTTGGTGATCGACTTCCGCTAAAGTCTCCTTATAATACTTTTGTAAATCCTCGATCAACGTCCGTAGCGAAAGCCCATCAGCGACAATATGATGAATATCAACCGCCAGACAAATCCGATCCGGCGTTCTGATCACTCCTGCTCTAAAAAGAAAAGGCTGAGTCAAATCAAAGGGCCTGACAAACTGAGAAAAAACCGCTTTGACTTCAGAATCCATCGACGAATACTGCTCAAATGCAAACGTCTTGGAATCCAGCGCAAGATCAGCCGAAACAAATCTTTGAACGGGACTACCTTCAGGTCCTCCGTCGACAAAAAAAGTAGCACGAAGGGACTCGTGCCTCACCAGAAGTTCGCGGAGTCCGCGCTCAAGCCGTACTAGATCGGTGCTCCGTTCAATTTCCCATAAAAACGGAATATTATAAGCCGTACTCCAGGGAGACTGACTACAAACAGCTAAAATTCGCTTCTGAGATGAGCTCAGTGGATATTCAGAAAGCTCGGGTCCTTTCGGCCACTCAAAATGGCGCCCTGTTTCGGATTCAATGAGCCGTGCCAGCTCAATGATCGACGAGCGCTGCAAAAACTCGGATAACCTGACTTGAATTCCCTTTTCGCGATAGACTTCAGAAAGTAAAACGGCCGCTTTAAGGGAATGGCCCCCTAGATCATGAAAACTCGAGGCAACACTTAAGGCCGTTTCTGGGACACCCAACACGCGTGAGTAGATCGGAACTAAAAATCTTTCGAGCGAAGTGCTGGGTTTCACTACATCCGTCGATTCGAGCGCGACCTCGGGCAGACGTCGCTTATCCACTTTACCATTGGCTGTGACCGGAATCGCATGCAGCTCAATTACTCGCGAAGGAATCATGTACGGCGGAAGCGTCTTGCCCAGCTCTGATTTTAACTGTTTCTCGTCCGATCGAACTGGACCCTCAAAAGTGACGAAAGCAATGAGCGTCAAATCCCCCGCTCCACCCGTTCCCTCACGGGCCACCACCACAGCATCATCGACTGAAGGGAGTAGCATTAATGCGTTTTCAATTTCGCCTAATTCAATTCTAAATCCTCGAACCTTAACCTGAGTATCTATCCGCCCTAAAAATTCGATGTTTCCGTCACTTCGCCAACGGGCCAGGTCCCCGGTGAGATACATTCTGCGCTCAGGATCAAAAGGATGAGGCACAAATTTTTCGGCGGTCAGCTCGGGACGCCCCAAATACCCTCGGGCAATGCTCTCGCCCGAAATACAAAGCTCACCCGGAACACCCACCGGAGCCAACCTGCCCGCACGATCAAAAATGAAAGTTTCGGTATTCCAAATCGGTGCTCCGATTGGAATATTATCGTAATTTTGTTTGACTTCAAAAACCGTCGTGATCACCGTGTACTCAGTCGGTCCGTAAGCATTGACGATACGAAAAGAGCACGGATGGTAAGATCGCATTTTTTCGCCGCCCAAAAATAACGAACGAAGGCTGTGGCGATTCGCATGTTTGATAAACTGCTCACCAAACTGAGAAGGAAGAAACGCAACATCAACTTTAAAATCGGCAAAAAAGGCATCCATCCCTTCGAGCGAAAATCGTGTCTCGGTGGGCACGACCACCATGCATGCGCCACCAATCAAGGTGGGCAAAAGCTCAGAGATAGAGGCATCAAACCCAAATCCCGCGTATTTCGAAACCCGCACACCTGGTGTCAATTCAAAATAATCCGCGTACCAAGCCGAAAAATTAAGCAAGCTGTGCTGCTCAATTTGCACTCCCTTGGGCTTGCCGGTCGAACCAGAGGTGTAAATCACATAAGCTAAGTCATGTGGCCCAATTGCTACCTGGGGTCGCGCCACCGCTTTTGTTTCGGACTGATCCAGCTCCCCAAAAAGATCAATGTCGATGACCTTTCCTGAAAATTCCTTGAGCCATTCGCCAGTCAGGGCCGATTTGGTGAGTAAAACCCGGGCGCCACTATCGGCTAGCATAAATTGCTTGCGCGAATCCGGGTATTCGGAATCAATCGGCATAAAAGCCGCCCCGGCCTTAAGCACTCCCAATACGCAAACCAACGATTCAGCGCATGGATCGAGTAAAATTCCGACTATCGATTCTTTTTTTAAGCCGAGCGCCAGAAGTTCGTGGGCTAAGCGATTTGCCTGGTGCTCTAACTGCTGATAGCTGATGACTTTGTCCCTAAAAATGACAGCAGGCGATTCCGGAATCTGCTCCGCCCGCCGTTCGAATAAATGATGAACGGCAACACCTTCGGGCAATAGATGCTGATTTTGATTAAATCCCGAACAAACTAGATCACGCTCTCCCGGTTCAAATACATCGATTTGGCTCAGTAAGGTTTGCGGCTCTTGCAAAATTTGTATCAGAATCTTTTTTAAGCCCAACGCAAATCGCTCGATCGTCGAACGCTTAAATAAGTCACTCGAATATTCTAAAATGAGGCTATATCCCGATTCAACTTCACGAATAATCCAAACGAGATCCATTCGCGCCGAAGGTTGAGAAATCGCTTTCGGCATGAATTGAACTGTTCCACAGTCCAACTTTGAACTTAAAAATCCCTCATAACTTAACATCGTGTCGAAGGCCGGGTTACGGCCCGGCATCGAAGGTATTCGAAATTCTTCGACTAAATCTTCGAATAAGTATTGCTCTGCTTGGAGCGATCCCCGAATCTGTTGCATGGTTTGCCGCAAGAACTCAGCAAAAGGAAGCGCAAGATCGATTCGGCTGCGATGAATCAGGGTGTTGACAAACATCCCCACCACTCGCTGCAGTTCAGGTTCGGGCCGGCCGGCCGTTGGAAACCCAAAGACGACGTCAGCGCTTCCAGTCATACACGAAAGAAAGATTGCATAGACAGAAGAGAACAAAGCAAAGGGCGTAGCTTGGCCCTTTTGACTCAGATTCAAAACCTGAGCCATCAGCGTAGCATCTAACTTAAATTCGTAGGTGCCCACTGACTGCCGACGAGACGAGGGTCGATGAAAATCAAAAGGCAAATCAAGAACCGGAAGCTCGTCAGCCAGTAGTTGTCGCCAATATTCGCGAGCTTTCTGTCTCTCGGCGATGACTTCAGGTCTGAGCGCCCAACGTGAGTAATCGAGATAGCGCACCGGGGGTAGCGTCAGCTTGCGGCCACGGAGTAGCTCCACAAGATCCTCGAGAAGAACATCAATTGAAGTTCCATCCGAGACAATATGATGCATATCAATGGCTAAAAACTTTGCTAAACCCTCTTGCTTAAAAATCGCAGCCCGAAACAGCGGCGCTTCTTCGAGCATGAACGGACGCACAAAGGACTGACTCGCAAAATCCTCGGCCGTACTATTGCCAATCTCATAGCTCTCCAATTTAAACGAAAACTGAGCCGCGATTTTTTGCAAAATCTTTCCGCCCTGAAAAAACAGCCCCGTACGCAAACTCTCATGGCCTTCGATCAATGCCCGAAATGCCATCTCGAGCTGTCCAGGATCCAGCTCACCTGAGATTTCGTACAGGAGCGGGAGATTATATGCCGTACTCTGGGGATTGCCCTGTTGCACCACATACAGCCGTCTTTGGACTGATGTCGCTTCAAATACGTCTAATTCAGATCGCTCGATCGAAAAAAGCTGTTCGGGCTGCGAACGACCCAAAATACGTGTAATAGATCGACTCATTGCTCGAATAGTGGGCTGCTGAAACACTTCGGTTGCCGTTAAGCCGGCGCCCCATTGAGCTCGAACTCGGGTCAAAAGACGCATCAGGAGCAAAGAGTGACCCCCGAGGCTGAAAAAATCTTGGACGACGCTGATTTGCGCAGTTTCTAAGCCAAGGAGTTCGGCCCATATCTGACGCACCTCACTTTCGATCCTGGTTTCGGGATCTACGAAAGCCTGCGAGGGGTCGCCCCTCAGGGGCTTGGGGAGTCTTCTCCGATCAACTTTTCCAGCGAGAGTCACTGGCAGTTCACTCAGTTGCATTCCGTCATCCGGAACCATGTATGCAGGTAATTTTTCTCGCAAGTAAGCCTGTAGCTCACTCCAAGGCAATGAACCCTCTTTTTTAAGTACGTAATAAACGCAGATTCGCATTTGCTCAGAACGTTCGCCCCAAACTTGAGCACAAGCCGCCGCAATCCCATCGTGAGTGGCTACGGCGGCATCCACTTCGCCCAGTTCGATCCGAAAACCGCGAATCTTGATTTGATGATCCTTGCGTCCCGAGAACAAAATGTTTCCATCCAGATCCCATCGGGTCAGATCCCCCGTGCGGTACATCTGAGAACCCGCCTCGAGAGAAAATGGATCAGGTAAAAATTTTTCGAGAGTCAAATTTTGGCGATTTAAATAACCACGAGCAACGCCCGCCCCACCAAGATAAAGCTCTCCTTTGACTCCAACCGGAACCGGGCAACCACCCCAGTCCAAAACATAAGGCCGCGTCAGGCCAATAGGATGCCCTATGGGAATCTGAGTTTGTCCTTCTGTGATTGTCCGAACCTGGTAGCGCAAGGACGAAACGGTAGTTTCGGTTGGGCCGTATTCGTTAAAAAATGTGACATGATCCTTCCAAATCGCTGCCAAACGGACGGGACAGGTCTCGCCCCCCACAATCACTCGCTTGAGGTCCGGCAACTCAGTTGGGCTGAGTTCAGCCAAAAATAAAGGCACGGTATCCAGATGGGTGATTTTCTCCCGCCGAATCAATTCACCCGCTAAATGAGGATCCCCTAAAACTCGTTTTGAGCAAAGAACGAGACAAGCACCCGTCGACAGCGCTAACCACGTTTGTTCAATCGAGGCATCAAATGTAAAAGATGAAAATTGAAGAATTCGATCCGACTTACGTATCGACAGGGCCTCACGTTCGGCCATGATCAGATGGGCAATATTTCTGTGTTCAACCACCACGCCTTTGGGCAAGCCCGTCGACCCCGAAGTGTAAATCACGTACGCTGCCGAAGACGGATTTGCCTGCCTTGAGACGCGCCCCGCTTTCGAATGCTCAAGCTGAGTGAGATCGACTATTTTTTGATTCTGACCGATCGTTTCTTGCGCGCGTTCAGCCAAAGTAGGCCCCCCCGCAAGCAAAACCTGCATCTGACTATCTTGAGCCAAATAGAGGAGTCGTGCGGCGGGCACTTCGGGATCAATCGGCAGGTAGGCTCCCCCGGCTTTAAGAATGCCCAACATTCCTATGATCATTTCGAACGAGCGATCCGCAAAAAGCCCCACGACTTGATCCGGTAAAACACCTTGTTTCGCCAGGACCTGCGCGACGGAGTTTGCAGCTGCATCAAGCTCAGCATAAGTAAGAGAGTGATTTTCAAAGACCAGCGCCACTGAGTCTGGCTCTAAATCAACGCGAGCTTCAAATAATTCGTGAAGCAAAAATCTTCTGGGCCAATTAAAATGAGGTGAAGAAAAATTCTGAATTAGCTGCGTCGTTTCTTGTAAATCGAGCAGCGAAAGCTGCTCGACTCGTTGTTGAGGACTTTTTACAACCTGCTCGCAGATATTTTTAACGCGTTTTGAAAAAGACTGAATCGTAACGGGCCCAAACAGGTCACTCGAATAGTCCCAAACACCCTCAAGCCGATCGCCCTTTTCGATCAAAAAGAGAGAAAGATCGGTTCGCTCGTCACCGAGTAGACTACTGAGATCGCCCCTGAAATCAGGATCGACCGTACCTAAAGAAAAAAAAGAATCAAAAAGCGGATGCCGGGATGGATCTATATTGAGGTCGAGCTCACTGACTAAATCGAAACAATGACTATACGAAGGGGGCAGCGCCTGCGTCTCGTTTTGCAATATTTCACCGGCTAGACGCCGCACGCAATCCGAAAACAATTCGCCAGCTTTTAAAGTGATCTTCTTCGGAAAAGCGCCTCGAAGTTTGGCCCCTTCGGAAGCAAGACGCCCAATTTGAAATTCTTGAGAATAAGTGCTCTTGGAGATAAAAACCGAAAAAGCTGTAAACAACAACGAATCAAACGACACCCCTATCGAAGAGGCAAGACCCTTCAGGCTAAGAACCAAATCCGCATCAGCCTCAAAATGAACACGACCTCGTTTACGCCCTCGGACAGCTGGTCGATCCAAATCAAGAGGGAGGTCGATCGCCTCAGGTCGCTCTATCAAATAGGTATGCCAAAACGACGGCTCCATAGACATTCCTGCCCTCTAACCGTACAGTTGAGGGACGTCGTGATCAACACTAGAACCGCGATAAAAAAGCTTTGGACTCTCATCGGCGTCGAATCACTCTGCCTACTCGGCTCGGAGGTCTCGCGATTTGGGGTTTCGGTCTGGATCTACCGCACAACTCACTCCGTCACGGACTTCTCTTTGCTTATAATTGCCAACAGTATTCCAGGACTCTTGATAGCTCCAATTGCCGGAAGCGTCGTCGATCGCTTCGAACGTAAAAAAATCATGATCGGCGCCAATATTTTGGCACTCACCGGAACGTTAATTGTTTTTCAGGGCGCCATGTCAGGACTCCTTTCCTTAGGTACAATCGCTATTGGCGCCGCTCTCGCAAGCATTGCCGAAGGATTTCAGTGGCCAGCGATCACCGCATCCCTCCCCTTGATGGCGAGCGAAGAGGACCTGCCACGCTTTAACGGTCTGATCGAATCGGGGCGCGCGATCAGCATGCTTGCGGGGCCGGCATTAGGCGGTTTACTCTTTGGCCTGTTGGGTCTTTCTGGCTTGCTCGGGGTCGAAATCTCTACTTTCTTGATTGGCACTTTGGTGGTCGCGTCGATGGTGATTCCATCCCCCCATCCCTCCACTTCTTCAGAAATCTTTTCGCTATCCGCACTTTGGGATGATTGTCTTTTTGGGGTTCGCTGGATCTTTCGCCATCCCGCTCTCCTTAAATTTTTAGGCATCGCAGTTTTTGCAAATTTCTTTATCAATATCAGCATCGTCCTCATGCCTCCCTATTGCATGAGTGTTCTGAGTGATCGCGCGTTTGGCGTGACTAACGCGTGTTTTGGCGCCGGAATGGTTTTGGGTGGAATCGTTTACGGAGAACTCGCCCATCGGTATAAGAATCTTAAAATCGTCTTGGTCTCTTCGCTGCTCATTGGCGTCCTCTATATTATTTATGGTTTCTTACGGGGCGGGTTGACTTTTTCTTTAGCAAATCTCGCCGTCGCTTCACTCATGACGGCGGCCAACGCTGGGATTTTGACCATCTGGCAGGTTAAGGTTCCGGAGGAATGCGCTGGACGAGTTCTCTCAGCCGTCCGCATGATTGCCTATAGCACTGGACCACTTTCTTATCTTTTAGCGGGTCCCTTAGCGGATCAGGTTATGCCGCGCATTCTCCTTGGTGCAGGCCATTTTTCGCAATGGGCGCGCTCGCTATGGGGGGCCGGTAAAACAAGCGAAATGGGGCTCTTATTTTCGCTCATGGGCATTCTGCTTTTTATTGGGTTCTTGGCCACCTTCGCAATGAAAGACCTTCGTGAGGTCGATGCGTCTTGAAATCGCAAGCGGTGAATCTTTGGGTATTTCGGCATCACTCCCACGCCGAACAAGAAATGTCAGAAGCCTTGCTAACAGTTACCCCATCCGAAATTTCGACTTTTAACCGGCAAGCCAATCCCGAAGACCAGATCCGCTCCCTCTTTGCCCGCTTCTGGATCCGCCGAGCGCTAGCCACTGAGCTCAATGTATTGCCACAAGCGATTGTGTTTTCTAAAAGCGAAAGAGGCAAGCCCACCGTACAAACCCCTGATCCGGGAGACCTGCAATTTAGCGTTTCGCATGCACGCGAAATCACACTTTTAGCGGTCACGCGCGGAACACCCATCGGTGTAGATATCGAATCGGCTTCTCAAACGCTTGACCTCAAAGCGCTCGCTCCCACCGTGCTTTCACACGACGAGATGATGGAGTTCGATGCGACTCCTGCCTCGAAACAGAATCGATTTTTCTTGAAGATCTGGTGCCGAAAAGAGGCCTGTCTCAAGGCGGCAGGCTTGGGACTCATCGAACCACTCACCCAAATTAATGTTCTCGGTTCGTTGGCGGCCATTCCTCGGGAACTGACCGCGTTTTCACTGGGCAAGCTAGGCCCACCTACATTGGAGTACCAAATCGAGGACATCGCCGTAGATCCAAATCATCTCGCGGCTCTTGCCGTTGCCAGTTCCTGTAAATTATTATACTCTATCCAACATCTATGACACCCACTCTCGCTCCACGCACTCGGATTAAACGTAAAAATGTTCGATTCAAACCCGAAGCCGCTCAAGTCGCATTTTTGCAGTTTAACATCAAGGCGAGTTCTGCTTTTAAGCCAGAAGTTTCGGCGCTGATTCTAGAAGAATCCGCCGGGGGATGCGGCTTGGTCGTTATCGGATCAGAAGATGATTATTACACTACGCAACTTTGCCGAGTCAAAGTGGGTAAGCTTGCTCCGCTGCGTGCCGAAATCCGTTGGCTTCAGACACAGGGACGAGATGTGATTTCGATGGGATTAAAGTATTTAGAGTAGAGGCACTTTTTTTATCCATCTCTCAACTAAAAATGAATTTGAACCGACATTCCCGTCGGCGGCGTCGAATTTTGCCCTTTAGTTGACTCGATCACGGTTTGAATTCCTAAAATAAGGGTTCCCCAAAAGTGAACAGCAATTCCTGGGCCCAATTGTCCATGATAATGGTCCACCAGATAACCAAGATAAGCCCCGGCAACGGCCGCCGTGACCCGACCATTTCCGGGAGCGTGACTAAAAGCAAAAGCCGCAGTTTCGAGTGGAATCGAAAAAAAGGGCGAATCCACCCAACTGCGAAATTCGGTTTGCAAGAATCCGCGATAAAATGCTTCTTCTGGGGCGCCACTTCCGAACGGCTGCCAGATACTGTAATTAAAGGCGTAAAGCACATTAGAGGAGGTGTCCAGCTGTGTCGTTTTCTGAAATCCATTTTTGGCTTCGACTGCGAGAGTTCCGAGCGAATAGGCCATGACCCCCAAAATAGGGAAATAAACCATAGGATCTTCAAGATACTGCGACGAAAATGGCGAATAAAAAAGCTCGTTCATTGGGTGCTGATCAAACTGACTCATGTCAGCGCCTTCGAGCTTGGCCCGCGTGCGGTAAAAGTCATAGGTATCAATCATGTGAGCCTTAACACCAAATTCTTGTAGGATATCTCCTAAAAATTCGGTCTCGTAAGGATGTCCCCCTTTACGGAGGACGTTTTTTCCGGAGGGAATAGAGCTGGCAAGCCCATCGACCGAAAACTCAGACCCATTAGAAATCGCCATCCCCGCAGCAAACGGGACTCCCTCAATCCCAAGCTCCATGAGGCCCTGCCCCCAATTACCGTAATAGTCTTCTCCACCTCCGGGGATAAAGGTGTTAACCCAAGTCGCTAAGTGGTAATCCGCACACGCGTAGGATGGCACGAATTCGCCAAAAGCGGTAATGGCTAGGATTAGCCAAAAGAATTTACGCCCCATAAGGATTAACCTGGATATTTGAGCTATAGTCCGGCACTTTTTTATAAAGTGAAAGCAAATTCAAACTGGCTGCTCTTCATTATTGGAACAGCATTGAGTACTCAAGCGTTTGGCCAGCCGATAGATGACCCTAAAAAGATCAGCGAAGGAGCCGTAGCACAAAACACCGAACCCACTCACCGATTCGAACTGAGAATCAATCCCATGGGAGAGTTTTTTGGGGCTTTTGGTGGAGAACTCGATTACGCGGTCTTAACGCACTGGTCGACGGGTCTCTCGTACACTCATTTTCATAATCACACGGCGACACGCGACTCATACTTAAATCAATATGGATGGAGTATCGATTTTTTTCCGTTTAGTCCCGCATACGAAACAGGCTTTCTGTTTCGCGCTGAAATCAATAATATCGACGACCTCGAGCACCGAGTTAAAGATTATACCTATGTCGATACGACAAATATTTATTCGTCCGAGTCTCTGCTGAGTGGCTACCGCTGGATGCTTCCAAATCGAGTGAGCTTTGGAATTGGTGCGGGAGTAACCCTCTACCAAGGCCCCTCGGGCTTCGGAACGCAAGCTCAATATTTATTTCAATTTGGCTGGAGTCCGATTTAATTCTAAAAATAATCTCGCGCCAAAAACTCTTAGAGCAAAGCCTCAAACGCTACCTTATCGATTGTAACATTATCGAGAGTCCCCCCGGGTTGAATCGTGGGGTACATGATGTTGGTCGTATCTTGGACGTGGACTAAACCTAAAAAATGACCCAGCTCATGAGTAAAAGTCTTTCGTTCGCTGGTAGGCGTCGTCGTCGTTGGTGCTGCCTTTGTTGGCGTCGGATTCGGCGACGTCGAGTCAGCACAATCAGCTGAGCAAAATTCAACATTTGGGTTAATCATCACAACGGCATTATTGATCTGGGTATTTGTCGTTAATGTGGTCGTCTGGCCGGCATAATCCGAATTAAACGGCCAAGGATTCTGAAACATAACCACATTGGCTTGAATTGCCGAAATATTGCCCGGATCACCGCTATAGGGTGCGCCACCGGTCCATTCGCCCTTATAGTCAAACAGCTTTTTACCAGCCTGCTGCTCCCAAAACGCAATCGCATCTGTCAAATCCTGCGTTTTTGCAGGAGATGAGGTGACCGTCGAATCCGCATAAACTGCCACTGGATAATTAGTCCAGCCGGGTTTAGCTGCGCAACCCGTGAGGGCAACGACCCCATAAAACAATACAAGAGAGCGAGAACAGATCAGCCATCCGTGGCGAATCATAAATACTCCTACCCTGAGTTTAAAGCAAAGCTCAGGCCAGGAGAAGGCCGCAAAAAAATGACATAAAAACGAAGCAGATTTAGCAGAAAAGCCTTAAATTTCGATCGTCTATTGCACAGAGCTCTATAAAACAACGCGCTCCGAGGGTGTTTCGACACCAGGTCTGGCAAGACCAACTGCCGTCATATCTACACACCCCTTAAAATATTCTCCGCGCTGCCCTCTTAAAGCATCGCCAAGACTTTGGCGGCTGCGATGCAGCTAAATCCCATAATCGTCAAACTGGGATCCACACTCGGCGCGTTCGGAAATACACTCGGGTCAGCCACAAAGAGATTGTCCGTGCCATGCACGCGATGATCCATTCCGACCACACTATGGGTTGGATCCTTACCCATCCGAGCACCTCCCGCTGGGTGTGGCGCTGCAAAGATGAGACGCGAAGGTTTGATCTCAAGAGCAGCCACCGCCCGATCGATATCGGCCGCACTCGTGATGCGAGTGTCTTTGACATCCCCAAAGATAACTTCTTTTGCGCCCACCGCAAATAAAAGCTGGGCTTGCTTATGAAAGGTATCACGCAGACGCATTTCGTTTTCGCCTCCAATCGGGACGCGGTACTTAGGCACACCGTCTTTGAGAGTGATGCTGCCCAATTCGACATCATCGATCCAGCTAATGGTTCCACCCACTTTACTAAAATTAGCCATAAGCTTTCGATGGGCTACGGCATTTCCTGGAGTGACTGCTGCAAAGGTGGCGGGCTGCAATTGATTGGCCATAAACATATAGCCACCCTCGACGTATTTCTTGCCCTCGGTCTTGGCCAGGCGAAAATGAGTAATGCCCCAAGCGGCCGGAATATTCCGATTCATGATAATTTCTTCGTCAAAAAGGGCATGCACCATTGCAGAGGGATTGCATGCCGTGAATTCGCCCACAGCCGGAAGCTTTTCTTTAAACCCGTTTCTCATTAAAAAAACAGGAGTCGCATAACCTCCGCCGGCAACGACAAAGGCTTTTGCGCTGATCTTAATTTTTCGACCATTAGGGCGACCCGTCGCCCGATCCAGAACACGGCATTCGAGCTGCGTGACTCGTTTTTGATTCCACACAAGATTGACTGCTTCGGTGTCGGCATAGATCGTCGCGCCCGCCTTTAGCGCGCGGGGAATATGGGTCACGATCTGACTTTGCTTAAAATCATAAGCGCAACCTTGAGCGCAATATCCGCTCCCCGCACAGGGCTTGCGTGCCTGAGGTACGGGATGCCCAGACCAGCCCAAAAGTCCCGCTCCTTTTTTAACGAGCAAATTCATCTTATTGTAATAATTAGGCTCGGCTTCGTGAACGTTGAGATCGGGCTCTAAAACATCCCAATGGGGCGAAAGATCTTTTTCGGTATGCCCTTCTAAGCCAAATTCGTTAGCCCACATCTCGAGACGATCTGGTGGAGTCCGATAACTATCAGCCCAATAGTGCACACTTGCGCCGCCGACGTTGTTTCCGTACGTCAAAGAGATCGAGCCATCTTCGCTCGTATCAAATCCGCGTCCACCATCGATCTTGGCGATCATATTGTCTTCGCGCTGATCAAAATCGGCCTTGGTGTAGTTACCACCCTTTTCGATAAAGATGACCTTTTTTCCGGCCTCAGCAAGACGCACTCCTAAAGTTGCGCCCCCACAGCCAGTGCCAATCACACAGACGTCGGCACTGTCCTCGACATCACTACTGATATCCATATAGGTACGAATGCTCATGATTGACCTTTCAAAAGTTGGAGGTAAGCCAGATGCGAGGCCGGGGGCTGGGGCTCCTGAACAAACGGACCAGGATAGCCAATCCGCGGCCAAATCTCAGGATGAACGTAATAGAAAAAGTGTGACATCTCTCGAAACGCCAGCGCGACCTGGCGAAGTAGGTCGTTCTTTCCCGTTAAATAGGCCGTGAAACAAGCCTCTCTTTCGCTAAGCGAAAGCTCAGTAAAGCGCGAACGATAACCCACGAGTAAGGTCCCGTGCTCAAAAAGTTGAATTCCATTTTTTAGGTCCGAACGTAAGCTATCAGAGGCGGCCCACACTTCTTCGTCAAACCTCTGCGCTAAGCCCAAGGATTCGCCCGACGGAAACCCATCGCCCTCCGGCAATAGGGTCTGCACTACCGCTCGAATAACCGCGAATTCTTTGACCGAAAGCGAAATGGGTTTGTCTCCCACCGCAAGCTGAGAGCTGTAGCCTTTTGAAAACCACCAGCTTAAAATCCCACCCGAAAAAGCGACAACAGCCGCTCCCCCTACTCCGAGCTTAAGAAAGCTTCGGCGACTCGAACCTTGATTATGCATACCTAAGAAAATACCGGGATTTTCACCCAGAAACTAGAGCCTAAACTCAAGGGGCCGACCAAAAGGCGGAATTTTATCAGACAAATATCCAGTGAGCCCGAAAGGGCCGCCAAGCATTTGACGAACCTATGCTACAGAATGACAACGAAACTGTCACCGATGATTCAGCTCGCAGAGCTATTGGGATTAATCCCTCGAAATCATCTCCACTGGAAATTGATCGCTTTCTTCGTCAACCTTTAGAACAAGTTAACCGTAGCCGAAATACCGCAGTTCGTAAGTGCACTTTGCATTTTCTGCGGCAAGAACTGAATGTTCGGATACAAGAAAATATCGCGAGTGACCGAGAACCCAAGTCCGATCGACTGATACGTTGTATCGTGGTACCAGTATGGATTTGTTCCGTCAGCTTTTGGACCATCTGGATATTCGCTGTAATGTTCAAAGTTAAGCGGGTTGATCAAAGTTCTGAAATTGATCTTATCCGTAATTTGGTACTCCAAATAAAAAGCTAAGTCCCAACCCCACTGACTTTGATAGGGAGCTAGATCCGCAATATAACCCGATTCGCCAGGACTACCGACCGAGGTTTTATTAAATGTATTGGTTTGAACTACGGTCGAAACGCCGACCGAAAGACCTGATTTGCCGAGTTCTAAGACGTTTTCTTGATCCACGCCAAAGTTCCAGTCATAACCCACGTGAGTCTCATCCGCCTGAGTGAACTTGGCCACCGAGACTTGAAACACGGACTGAATATCCAACCATTTATAAATCAATTGATACTGAACATAGGGGTTAGAAATATCTTCTCGATTTCCGGTATAATTAACTACCGGACCAAAACTGAGCGGTGCAATCCAACGAACACCAACCCCCATCATGAGGGAGTTGAGCGAATTGATCGCAAATTTTGCCGAAATGCTCCCATCTAAATCTGCCTTGGTCGTTGTGCCCGAGGCGCCCGAAATATTTGGACGGTCTTGATCAAACGGCTTTTGCATCGTGCCGCCCAAGTAATTAAAAGCCGAAGCGAAGGACCACTTTGATTTTGAACCCGAAAGCGCCCGTAGCTTGTTATTGGTGATGAGGTCATCAGCGTCAGCTTCTTTTTGAACAGTCCCAGTTGGGCTTGGTGACGGACTTGGACGAGGCTTAGCTTGAGCCTCCATCGCGTAAGACACACAGAGCAAGATGACCAACGGAGCTAGAGCCAAACGAACATTACGGGTTAAACTCGACATAATTTTTATACTCGATTTTGCTTCAGATATTGAATTGAAAGCAGCCTTCCATTGTCGGACACTGCACCATACCTATGCGGAGCATCTACACCGAGTGCCGCTCGAAGCCAAAGAGTATTTTAATTAGAAAAGCGAGTTTTCTATTTTTCTGTGAGTTTGCTTAAAAAATTTTGAAGACGGATTGAAGTAGAGGTCCTGCACCCTTCTTTCGAACACTCCATTAATCGGAAAGACCAACTGACCCTTTGCATCATTAGGGTTATTAAAGTGCACCACACCTGCATCCCAGGTCGTGTCAATCGTGATCCAATTTCCGTCGATAAACGCCTCATTCCACGAATGATTTTCGGCATTTAAAGCTGAGCCTGCCGATACTGAGCCGTCACTGCTGACCTCAGATGCGGCCTCACCATTTACTCGTCGCGCTGGAATTCCAATTGCTCGCAACAGTGCTGCGGTAAGATTTGCATAACCGCTGCAAACGGCCAAACTCGTGGCTAAAACCTCGGTAGCCGAACGATCGGCCTCGGATTCAATATCGAATTTAACAGTCCTCGCCACGAAATTATGAATAGCATGAGCTCTTGCCAGAGTCGGACTTTCGCCAGCCTTAGCTACCGCTGCATCTGCCTCTCTTTGAGCAGTATCTAAAATTGTTTTATCATCACTTTGAATCATCGCCGAAGGCAAACTCGCGTAAACGTCTTGACGTGGGTCAAGGTTTTTAACTAGGAGCGAACCCAATCCCTGCTCAGAAGTCCCTCGGTAACTTTTGGCGTCTCCCTGCGCTAGAATCAGGTAAGTGCCGGGCCCAGCCGTAAGACGAACCGTAGCTTTAAATATATTGCCATCGATTGTTGGAGTAAGTGTCTGGAGCACCTCCATCATGTCTTTCAACTTAATCGACACGGTCACATTCGTTACGCCATCCGGAATATGTCCCCAGATAATCAGTTCGCTATTAGGAATCTCAATTTTTGAAGCCCGAGGCCTCCCGTCACTCAGCCAAAGCTCGGACTTCGGAATCCCAGTCTGGGACGCACCGTCATCCTCAGGTGAGCTTGGCGAAAAGCTAGTAGGGATCCCTGCCTGAGCGTTGCTCATTCCGATACCCAGGTTGAATAAACCACCGCTCATCGAAAACTGAAGGCCCAGTGCGCACAAAATAGCAATCATAACCGCAGCTTGTACTATAGTTGACGCATTGTGTCAAGATAAATATCCTGCACTCTCATCCCACCAGGTTTTCCAATCCACATAGGGCGACAAAACTGACGCCGGCCCTAAATGCATGGCTAGAGTCGGCATGGGCGAAAAACACGGAACCTCGCGATAAATCAAGTTAATCGAATTATCCTCACAAACGCTGGGATCAATTCCATACAACGAGAGCCGCATATAGAGCTCCCAATATTTGAGCAGTACCTCGCGAGAAATCCAGTTGGTTCCGGTCGTATGTCCAATATTTCTCCAGTACCTGCGCGCCCCCAAAACTATAGCCGAAGGGTAATGCCTACGATACAAATCTGGGTAATCTGTCGGAAACAAAACCGGCTCTTTTCCGGTCACCTGCTTTAATTGGTCAAAAGCATCGAGCATCTCGGTAATGGAAGAGCGCGCGTGTAAGTAATCGTCTTCGACAAAATAAATCAGGTCTCTCGCGTGATCGCGCGCAAATTCGAACGCTCGGCGCAACGACGGGCCGTTGCCCGTTTGATCGGTCAGAGACAATATTTGCGACGGCACTGAGGCAAATCTACGCAGCAAGACTTGGATCTGAGCCAAGCAGCTTTCGTCTGAATGATCGTCAATCACGGTTAAGTTCATCAAAACCTGAGGATGCGAATTTTGGCCACGCAAAACCGCCTCTAAAAGCGTCCCTAGGCAGCGAATTATGAGTTCGGATTTGGTGACCGCCACTGCGCGTGAGCCGCCGTGGACGACGTGCACGCGCGAGCAGGAGCGAAAAACAATATCCAAATTTCTTGGCTTCACTGCTCTACTTGAGCTCACTGCGCTCCGCTCTCCACTGCGCGCAAGGCAGGCAAAGTTCCAGTAACATGATCAGCCGGATCTTCGCAGTTAGGATTAAGCGAAAGATAGGTGCCATGCTTGTGGCTTATGCACCTAAAAGCGAGGTAATAACCGGTTCGAATCTGGGCAGAGCCGTAACCAATCGGATTATTTTTTTCGAGCTTTCCATCGACTGTGCAATCGGTTCGCACATCCAGTGCCAGATCTTGATGGCCATCTACGGTATAACGACAAAGATAAAGTGGAACCGTAATTTCGGGTGGCTTGGGTCTAACCCACAACTTTCCGATCCACATGCTCTCACCCGATGACGGTAAGACTGAGCTGAGATCGCCCTGAAGAGACGCACCCTGCACAGAACCGATTTGCCACAAAGCATTTGAGTCTAAAAAACGATAAACCAAAACCGAATCTCGAAGTGAAGGCTCTAAAACCTCAAGAACTTGAGCTGGGTTGAGGCGAATCTTGCTCTCGACTTTTTGATAGGGATTATATCCCTTTTGAGACGGGGCTTCGGGTCGGTGCCCCAATAGAAACCAGGCGCCCGTCCCAACCAGGCTTAGAACCACGATTATAATTAGTATCTGAAACGGTTTCATCGCAGGTACTCACCTTTGCAACAACAAGATTTCATCGCCAATGATCTTTCTTCCAACGCTGAGCTAGTTCTAAAATCCTGTTTTGATCTTGATCGTATGACCCAACATGGAGCAAGCGATTATAATCACGGTCGGGATCTAGGATCGCCTGCATTTCGAGACCATACCGGGCCATATTTCGGCTGACGCAATATTCGTCGATAATCTTACGTTCTTGTAAAATTCCAGCGCATGCTTGTTCTCGGCTCATTTCTAAAGGAAGAGGATACCAGAGGTCATGACACCAGCGAGAAGTCACCACAGCGCAAGTCGAAACGCCAATTCGCCTTTGATCCCTTAAAAAATACTGATCCATTTTGAGTTGTTGATCGGCATTATAAGAATCTTTAACTCCAACTTGATGCCGCTGTACAAGCGTGCCCAACATATCCGGAGTATCAGGATGAACTAAAATGTCAGCGTCAAGGAGCACATTCCAATCACTGTCAGCACCGTCGTACCAGACCTGAAGTTTTTCGGTAAGTATTGGCCAATCCGGCCACCGCCTTTGGGTAATGAGATTAACCCGTGCACCGATTTTTTGTGCCCACCGCTCAACGGTCGGAAAAGTAATAGCAAAAAGCTCCGGAAAAAAATCATCGATATTGACGACATGAACGGTACGCTTTTCTAGCATGTTATTGCGTTAATACCTCGATCTCGGTATTTGAGTCCAATGAAGAAGTTGGGAATCATTCAATCCCGTGGCTGGGGCGACGTCATCATCGCCCTGCCCATCGCAAAGTATTACGCAGATCGTGGCTTTACCGTCGTTTGGCCCGTTTCAGAACGAATTTACCCCTCTTTTGTCGAAACAGCCCCCTATGTACAGTTTATTCCGATTGCAGAAGACCTCACACTGCGGTGGCTGATTCAGACTCCGCGTGAAATCCTCCAGTCCGAAAATTGCGAGCACATCTTCGAATTAGAGGGTTACTTCGAAAAGCGCCAAGACCCTGTGCGCGGCGGCCTGGCTAGAATCATGCCCTTTGATCAGTATAAATTTGCCATAGCGCAAGTTCCGTTTGCTGAAAAATGGAATCTCCAAATCTCCCGTAATCGAGAGAGAGAAGAAGCGCTCTACCGCGCAATAGTCACCGACCCAAATTATGTCGTGGCTCATTTGCAGAAAAGCACCGGGTACTTTGAGACCAACCTAGGCTCAGTGGCAAAAGGCCGACCCATAGTCGAAATTAAGCCAAACACACCCAGTATTTTTGACTGGCTCACCGTAATCGAAAAAGCCGCAGCTCGAATTATGGTCGATAGCTGCTTTAGCAATCTCACGGATCAAATGAAGATTCCGGGAGAAAAATACTTTATTCCCTCGTCTGAGGTTGGGCTCAATCCGGTTCTGCTGGGGGACTGGCGGTATTAGCGTCGATTGATCTCGGCCCTAAATCACTTACCTTGGCGGGTAACCCACTCCATAAACCTGGCTTCAAGCTCACGAACCATTTGAGCGGGGTCGGCACTGGTCCGGCTCCGTAATCCCGCCCGTATACGCGACAGGCCTTCTAAGTCTTGAGACCAACGAACAGCCGAAGCAAAATACTCGTCAGTAGTTCTGGCAGTAAAACCCTCTAATCCGGCCCATTTCAGTAGACTCGACGTAGTCCGTTCTCTCTCAGAATCCCCTTGCAAAGTAATGACCGGAACTCCCATCCAAAGCGAATTGGCCGAAGTCGTGGTCCCACAATACGGAAATGGATCGAGCGTGATATCGCAACTCGAAAGCAGCGAATAATATCCCTCATCAGTGACCTGACCGAGCAGCTCAATTTGGCGGGCCGAAATCCCATGCCGGACGAGACGGCGAAAGTATGCATTTCTGTTCGAGGCATCCGCCCCATAAACAATTAAAAGCCGCGAGCGAGGGAGGGCTGATAGGATCTGGCCCCAGAGCAAAAGTACATCAGAATTGAGCTTACGCGGATGATTAAAGGAGCCAAAGGTAAACGGATGTCCACTGAATGCCGGAAGCGGCGTCACAGGCACTTGTGCGTAACTCGGAGGAACAAAAACACTAAAGCGCGTTAGTCTCACCAATTTTTCGGTATAATAAGCATCGGCTCCTGCCGGGCAATGATCACTATCCGTGATTCGATAATCGATTGTGCTGAGCCCAGAGGTATTAGGGTAGCCCAGCCAGCTCACTTGAATCGGAGCCGGCTTTTGAGCAAACACACCCAAGCGATTGCCGCCCGTCATTCCTGAGAGATCAACCAAAATATCGATCTGATCTTGTCGAATCGCCAGGGCCGCATGCTCATCGCTCAGTGGCGCCAAATCACGCCAATGATCGGCTATGTGCCTAAATCGCAGTGTCCAGTCGTCCTCGAGGGCTTGGGTCGAATAAAGATAAACCTCAAACTGTATTCGGTCGTGCCGCGCGAGAGCGCCTTCTAAAAAAAACGAAACCGCATGTTTTCTAAAATCACCCGAAACATAACCTACTCGAACTTTCTGTCCCTCCCGACGCGCGCGAGGGGTAACCACCCGTTTAGCTTGGACCTGCGCCTCAAGTGCCAGCCCTCGCTCTTGATGAAGTCGAAATAATTCTTCTCGGCTCATCCTCGAGAGTGGCAGGTTATTAAGACAAAGTAATCGATCCGCATGAAGCGCCAAACAACCCGGATCGCGAGCTAAACCGGCCGCATAAGCGGCCAACGCGTCGTCGAGCATGCCCATCTGCGAAAGTAGATTACCAAGATGAGCAAAAATAATCGATTCCTCCTGGCATTCCAGAGAGAATTCTGACAAAAGCTGCTCACAAACTTGAATGGCCGCTTCAAATTGGCCGGTCGCCTTTAATTCAGCCCCACGCTGATAAAGCTCACGAAAACGAGATTCAGCTAAACTCACAAGCCTGCTAACCATTCTTTAAAACGAAGATGCAGTTCGTCCTGCACGGTCTCCCAATTTGAATAGGTTTTTTGACGGATCAGCCTCACCGAATCATACCAAGGAGTTCTATCCCCAGACAAGGACCAGCAATAATAAGGCATCGTAGGGACCAAAACCCAAGTGGGTCGCCCGAGGGCTGCACTCATGTGAGCGATACTTGTACAAGAAGAAATCACCAAATCCATATGAGAGAGAGCGGCTGTAGTTTCTTCCCAGTTGGTGAGTTCTCCCTGCAAATCAACCACGCCATCGGGAAGCGAAACCAAATCATGGTCTCGCTGAAAGCTGTAAAACTGAACCCGTCTTCCTCCGCTCAACGTACCGGCTTGAGAAAGCTGCTCGCGCAAACTCAATAAAACCGAAGGTGGAATGCTTCTCAACTGCTGATGCGCAAAATGAGGCTGACCCGACCAACGCAACCCCACGCGAAGTGGCTGTGTTGCTGCCTCACTTGGAGTCAACTGATTACTCGCTTCGACTTGGGCCAATTTCTCTGACCACTTTTTCTGGTATTCCGGATCGGCGGTCAAATACGCCTGCCCCGAAAGATCGCCATACTCAAGGCCTAGCGCAAACCCCGCAGACATCCCGGGCAACCAGCTTTCGTGAAAAACCCCGGGCGCCGCTTCTTTTTGCATGACGGCAGCCACCCAGGGAACCCGACCAAAAACAGAGGCAATACCTGGACTGCATACGAGCGATACTCTGCAATGGTAATCCCGAACCAATTTTTCTCCAAATCTCAGACAGAGAATTTCGTCACCAAAGCCACCTTCGAGCGCTAAAATCACGTGTTGGCCGTAGCCTGTAGCTTTTGCCCATAAAGGTTGATTCGATGGAATTGCCTCATTACCGTAATTTTTTAGCCCTCGCCCCCACTCCAGCAGTCCAAGACCACGATGGAGGTTTTTGCGCTTTAACCAATGAATCGCCTGATTAAATAGTACTCGGGGCTCATCCGGTACAAGACGAACCAGCTCTTGCGAGACTTCAAATGCCTCGTCTTCGCGCCCCATTACGTTTAAAAAAACTTGAAGATCAAGCCCGACGGGCAGAGGTTGAATTAAAAACTGCTGCCTCATGGCTGCAACCGCTGAGTCAGCCGAACCAAAACGCTCAATCGCCTTTGCAAAAAACTGTCCCTGAACTGGCCCCAGATCGGGATTCATAGAGGCATCCATAAAGGAACTCATAGAGGCTTTCATAGCGCAAATCACCCAATTAAGGTACTGTTCTGTCGTCGATAAAATCAAAACCACAGCAGCACAAATGAACCTAACCCAGTCAAAAACCGCAATTTGGACTCTCGATATCGGAAATTACATTCCCGAGCTCTCGCAATATACGCTTGCCTCATTTAAGAATTATGCCCACCGGATTGGGGCGGATCTCAATGTCATCACCGAGCGTAAATTTCCGGACTGGCACATCATTTACGAGCGAGCCCAAATCTACGAGCTCGGCCAGTCCTACCACTGGAATATCTTGATCGATCTAGACGCTCTAATTCATCCCCAGTTTCCTGATCTGACCCAGCGCGTACCCGACCACATGATAGGGCTGATGGATGCATGGCAGGCCAGCCTTCGCTTTAAACTTAATTCTTTTTTTTACCGCGATCGACGAAACTTGGGAGTTTGCGGTACGCTCATGATGGCTTCGCGCCATTGCCACGATTTTTGGACTCCTCTCCCGGGAGTACAAGCTGATCATGTGGGCGAAATCGTACCCGCGCCTGATGAACAAGAGCGCGGAGTAAGGCCCGAATATTTTATTCCGGAGCTCTGGAGTTCGATCAATATGGCGCGTTTTGGCCTGCAATACACGGGTATTTTAGCCGAAAACGAGCGAGAAATGTTTTTTCATCCCTATGGTCGAACCGAGAACGGGGTTTTTCACTCGCTCACGAACGACGAGAAAACCCGGGGAGTTCGCGAAAAGGCCCAAGCCTGGGGAATCCAAGTCTAAGATTATAACCCGGCTTGCGCCAATGGTGGCCGGTTAGCAAGAATCGGTTTCCAGTCAGGAGCGCATTCGATTTTAAGAAACGGCCTTTGCCCAGCTGCCTGATGATTCTATCAAACTCACTGCCATTGACGCTAGCTCTGACGCAAGTTCAGATATTCAAAAAACCGGTGATGCAACTCCTGACGAACCTGGTCCCAGTCACCAAACTGTGTTTGCCTAAAAAGGCGCACACTCTGATACCAGGGCGATCGATTACCGGGCATCGCCCAGCAAAAATAGGGCAAAGCCGGAACAATCACCCAGGTCTCCACCCCAAGGGCGGCACTCATATGAGCCACACTCGTGCACGAACTGATGACCAAATCCATTCCGGCTAATGCAGCTGCGGTATCATCCCAACTTTTAAGCTCGGGCCCCAAATCAACGATTTCGGGCGGCAATTCGCGCAAATCGTTATCGCGCTGAAAACTAAATAACTGGGCCCCTTTGCCTTTGAGATCGATCAACATTTCGGCCGGAAACAGCCGCAATTGCTGATGTTCAAATGCGGGTTGTCCTGACCATCGTATGCCCACCTTTAGTTTTGATTTACGGGCAAATGGCTCGCGGGGGCGCTCAACCACTTTCTCAAGCCGCTCTGCCCAAGCCGCCGCAATTTGAGGATCAGGACGGAGATAGGGCAATCCAGTGAGATCCGAATATTCGAGTCCTAAAATTCGAAAAGACGACATCCCTGGAATCCAACTCTCGTGCAAAAGCCCCGGCGCAACCTCGCGAATACCAGCCCCCGCAATTCCAACCTGTTTGGCAAATACGGGCGAAAGACCTGGGCTTCCTAACACGGTTACTTTGCAATCGTATTTTTCGCGTAAAATCTGAGCCGATCTAAAATTAATGATCTCATCGCCAAATCCACCTTCGAGCGAAAGAATCACTCTTTGCCCTCGCCCCGTTTTGGAGTTCCAAATCGGCATATAGGTTCCGATCGGGTCATTGCCATAGGTTTTAAGTGGCCGCCCGTTCTCAAGATAGGTCATACCCTTGAGCAACTCTCCACGCTTAAGCCAATGCCAACCATGGTTAAACAAAACTCGAGGATCATCGGGCGCAATCTTGATTAACTCATTCGAAACCGCAAAAGATTCTTCTTCGCGCCCCATCACGTTTAAAAAAACCTGAAGATCCAATCTAGAATCAATTGGGCTCTCGATCGAAGCCTCACGAAGTGCCCGAATCGCTAATTCTGGAGTACCGTATTTTTGCAAAAGTATTGCAAAAAATGCTGGTTTTCCTCGCTGCGGAATCGCAGCGGCCTTAAGCGCCCGATAATCTGGAAACTCCACAGTCCGCCGCATTGTTTGGGCCAGCGGGACTGAAGTAGATGCAAGCTTCACGGTGCGATTCCCCAGGACTCAAAATCAACGTAGGGACTCACTCGCCCTGATTCACTCAGATCAACCACCAGGCTCGGTAACGGGGTAAAGGCAGGAGTTTGGGCAAAAACCTGAGACAGCGTATTTTCGATAGTGAGGCGCGGATCGACGCCAACCCGACAGTAAGCTAAAAAATTCTGCCAATGCTGATCGAGTACCGCACTCGACACGAGATGCTGAGCCGAAGTCCTCCCCACATTTCGCCAATATCGGTTTCGCCCCAATAACAGAGCCGAAGCATAATGTTGATCGTACAGCGAAGGGTCATCGATCGGGCAAATCACTGTATCAACACCCGTTCGGAGGCTAGCGCGCGCATAACCATCGAGCATCTCTGAAATCGAAAACGGATCATGTAGGCAATAGTCATCGACCAGGTAATACACACCCTGCCCTTGAGCTCGCGCTTGCTCGTATGAAGCCAGAAGCTGAAGATCCCTTGCAGCGGGATCGATTTGGATCGTCGTGACTTCAAGTTTTGGAAAATCCACGCGCAACATTTGCAGAGCCGTTTGTATCGAACGCACGCCCCTTACCGCATTGGGGTCAGCACTCTTACGAATAACAATTTTAAGGCCCTGAGCAAGTTGAGGATTACTTTGAGCGTCCATCGGCCGGAGTTTCTTACAAAAATCGAGCGAGAGCAAGCCCCAAGCGTGATCAGTTTACCCAGCGAATGACCAATAATATTGATTAATTGAACCCGGCGATCCAGGCCCCATAAGCCGTGGTCCCGACGACAATAAAGGTAAAGATTACTGGCGTACTCGTCGGCTGAGCCAGGGTCGGTGAGTACTTAAAGGTAATCGCACCCATTGCGGTGTTCGTTGCCGAAATTGCACATCCGCCCGTAGCAACCGTCCCCGAATTCAAAACTAGGGTATAGCTACCCCCATCGTTCATATTCGTCATTGCAATTGCGTTGGTGCCACAAACATCCGCTGAAGTTTGTACGTTGCCGTTATTCCAATTTATGGTAGTGCCGGCCGTATTAGATACGGTCGAACCAATTCGAATCTGACCATAATTGGCGGTGATATTTCCGGTCCCTGCTGTAGCGGTATTTGCATTATTTGTGGTGAGAGCGCCATTCATCGTTACGTTTTGGCTAGCATCAATTTTTATCCCAGAATCCTGGAGAGTAACGCCACCCGTGCCGTTAAAAGTTGCGATATCACCCGAGGTCGACGAGCCCGGACCGTAAGCAGTCGTCGCAGGTAAATCCGAAGAAGCGAGCGCCCTAAAGGTAGGAGCTACAGCGCCACCACTCGTGGGGCCGGCAAGGACTGTGTTGGCTGATTGCGTAGAAAAAGTCACGTTTGGCGTAGTAGACGCCGTGCTTGTGATCGAAAGTGGAGAGCTTGCGCTGACTGTCGTTACGGTTCCGCCGGCGACCGGAGCCCAGTTTGTTCCGTTGTAGGTCAGGACTTGGCCCGTTACCGTAGGAACAGTGGACGAAACGGCCATACCTTGGAGTCCATTGGCTGAAGTTGCCGTGGTGCAAGTCGCTGCTGAGTTAGCAACGATATTGGTGATCGCCCCGCTACCATTTAAAGTTAAAACTCCCGTGGTGGCCTCAAGACCCCCTAACGCGCCGTTGGTCGCGACGGGAAGGCTACTCGCCGAAACTGCCCCGTTAAAAATTCCGCTCGAATCAACGTAGCTCAATACTGTCCCAGCCGAGTTTTGCCATTCTTGAAGATTGGCTGATTGCGCAGCAAAACCCTGTACAACCAACCCCTTGTAGGTCGCGGCCGTGGTCGAAATCTGTGCGGTAGCGGCGTTATCGACCGTATTGTAAGGATTGACCTCAACCACCGAATGAGTTCCAAAAGTGCTCGTGCCTATTCCTTCTTTACCGAACTGGACACTCGAAGCCGTACCGATATTTTGTGGAGTCGAAAGTGTGATCGATCCGGCCGCATTACTTACAGAAACTTGGTTTGCAGTCCCGGTCAGTGTGGCCAAAGTGTAATTGGTACCATTACCAATCGGAAGTTGGCCGTTAGTCGGTGTTCCGGTCAATCCAGTTCCACCATTAGCCACTCCCACGGTCCCAGTCACGCTAGAGGCAGGTACATTGGTCAAGGCCGAACCATCGCCGCTAAACGAAGTCGCAGTAACTGCACCACTGCTTGACACTTTAAATTTACTGGTTCCGTTTAACTGAGCGTCGAATAAATTACCGGTAAATCCGGCGGCAGCATTAACACCGACGTAAGTACCGTTTGTACTCCAACCTGTCGAAGTATTCCCTGAATCCTCAAGTAACAATTCGGGCTTATTTGTTGTAGCGGTACCGCCCGTGTACGGAGACCCGGTCAAGGCCATCGCTGGAGTGGATGCCGTTCCGTTTGTCGGATTTAAAAACTCACCCGTGCTCTTGATCTCAGCAAGGACCGTTCCGGTACTGCTTTGCCATTCCTCTAGATTTGCAGTTTGGCCAGTGTAGCCCTGTACCACAATACCCTTATTTGTCGCAGAAGAAGCCGAAACCTGCGCCGTTGCCGCGTTATCAGCCGTGTTGGCTGGGTTCACTTCTAAAATCGAATTCGTGCCAAACGTGCTCGTACCAAGCCCTTGCTTGCCAAACTGCACACTTGAAGCGGTCCCAATATTTTGTGGGGTCGAAAGCGTGATCGATCCGGCTGCATTACTCACATTCACTTCGTTGGCGGTCCCCGTGAGCGTGCTTAAGGTGTAGTTAGTGCCATTCCCAATCGCCAGCTGCCCGTTTGTAGGTGTTCCTGTAACTCCTGTACCACCGTTACCCACTCCAACAGTTCCACTGACAGATGCTGCGGTAACGTTAGTTAATCCTGAGCCATTACCCGAAATCACCCCGGCACTCGAAACCGAGAACTTACTCACACCGTTCAATTGTGCGTCGATTAGATTTCCGGTAAAACCAGTTGCGGCATTTACCCCAACGTAAGTTCCGCTTGTGCTCCACCCAGTTGAGGTCGCTGCATCTTCGACCAAAACCTGGGGCTTATTCGTCGTTGCAGATCCAGCTGAGTAAGGAGAGCCGCCTACTTTAATCGCCGAATGCGAGACCGATCCCGCTGTCGAATTCGTATAGGCGCCACTCATATCTATCGATGAAAGAGTCGTACCAGCATTATTTTGCCACTCTTGTAGATTGGCAGTTTGACCAGCCGAACCCTGAACCACCAAACCCTTATTACCCACGGCCGCAGTCGAAACCTGCGCCGTTGCCGCGTTATCAGCCGTGTTGGCTGGGTTCACTTCTAAAATCGAATTCGTGCCAAACGTGCTCGTACCAAGCCCTTGCTTGCCAAACTGCACACTTGAAGCGGTCCCAATATTTTGTGGGGTCGAAAGCGTGATCGATCCGGCTGCATTACTTACATTTACTTCGTTGGCGGTCCCCGTGAGCGTGCTTAAGGTGTAGTTAGTGCCATTCCCAATGAGCAACTGACCATTGGTCGGAGTGGTCGTTAATCCAGTACCACCGTTGCCAATGCCGACGGTTCCGGACAAACCCGCGCTTTGCCAGCTTAGGGTTCCAGTTCCATTGGTGGTCAAAACATAGCCACCTGTTCCATCTGCTGAAGGCAAAGTATACGTGGTCGAACCAGCCGCAGCAGGGGGTGCAAAAGCGACATAGCCGCTAGTCGATCCATTCAATCGCAAAGTACCTGGAAGCGACGTCACCGTGCCGCCACTCGATCCCGAATGAGTAAACGTCAGAGTCGAAGTAGGGTTAGCACCACTTCCTAAGACATCTTGAATAGTCCAAGTATCGGCTGCACTCGCCGCACCGGTATAATAGTTGCCGCCCAAGGTAATCGAATTTGAGTTAGCATTTGCCCCGACTGTTGCTACGGTCGAGTTTGCAGTGACGATACTGCCGTTGGAGTTGACTTCAAAAATATTATTGCCGCTTGAGTCGCGCACCTGAAGGAGATCAGCCGTCTGGCCCGCATGGGCTGAAATCAGCTCGCCGACTGTGGTCGATGCTCCGGGCAGAACCTGCATCTGTATTCCGGCAGCAGGAGCACCCATCCCGATTCCGAGTTGGCCTGAGGTGTATACCCCACCTGAGCCGAGACTCGAAGGAGATCCTCCACTCGAAATCTTAACGTAAGTCGCATCGTGATTATGAAGATTTAAGCTCGAAATATCATCGTTATTAACCAATGCCTGTACATTAGCCTGAGTGACAGGCGTAGAAACTTGAAGCAAGTCGGCCGGGTAAAGCCCCTGTAATGTCTGAGCGACCTGGGCTTGGGGTACAGAACTTAAGGTTTGATCTGGCAGGGTATCAGTTGCGCCACCCGTGTTTTCCGTAATAGTCAGGCGAAGAATCCGCGTGTCGTCCGTCCCAGGAGTATATCCACCCGCACAATGAGCAGAAGGATTTGCGCGCAAGACCGAACCTGTATTGGCAAAAACCTGTGCCATACTTAAACCTGGATCGATGCCCGTTCGTTTGCCATCTGCCGTCGCTGAGCCAATTGAAATCGCAAAGAGACCATTCGAAGCACTCAGATCAACCGTATTTTGTGTTTCTTGATAAAGAAGACAGGTCCCCGTGGGGTCATAGATAGAAGAAGTGACATTAATCGTCCCAGTGTAGGGGGTCACTCCATCGGTTTCAAATAGTCGGCCCTGATAAGTAAAACCAGGAGCTACCTCATAATTGACTGCAAACGCAGGAGCAGTCAGGAGCAACACTCCGAGTGAAGCAAAATTGAGCTTCCGCAGTAATATAAAAAATTTTGGGTGCAACTGCATAGCCATCTCCTCGGCATCCATCTATAAAGACTTTAGGCAAAACAAGCAGATGATCGTTTGACGCCCTTAGAGCTCGGACGCCTGTGTCACTCAGGTTGGAAAATAACCGGTCCATCCACCTAATTACACTGATGTGATATAATTATACCATGCGTTACGAAGGAGGGCAAATTCGTGAAACCTCATAAGCCTTCGCGCGAAAAGCTTCATCTTTTTATTGTCCTTACCGAAAAGGTGGGCATGGACCTGCGTCTAAACAGACTGACAAAAAATTTAAAAGGGATCAGGGCAGGTATCTGCTTACTGAGTATTGTATTTCTGTCACAGAATGTCAGTGGGGATCAGCATGCGCAGATGAACCTCAAATACCTCGTCCAACCCGGTGACGACTTGGGTTCGGTTTTACGCGGCTTCGGAATTTGCCAACTCTGGGGACCTAATCATCAAATAGAGCGAACACTTGCCTTAGCTGGTAACCAAAAAATAATTCTTGCGCACGGTGATTTGATGTTTCCGGGTGCAACGATAGAGCTACCAAAAGATCACCTCAAGATCAGTTCTTCTTTATATCAGATCAAAGCAGGTAATCGAGTCGAATTTACAGAGCTACCCTATCATAGTCAGTGCCCTCATGAACTGAGTTGGGTAGAAAAACATCCTGAGGATCAAGGAGGAAAGCGAATTCCTGCCACTGTTGCTAACCCAACGCCCTCGCCTGTTCCGACTCCTATTGTTGTTCCAGAATTGGCCCCAACTCCGGTCTGCGCTCCCTCCCCAGTTCTTACCCAGGTTGCAACGCCAGCTGTAGTAGTAGCTGCTCCAGTACCTATTCCCACTCCGACCACTGCGGCCGCGCCTCAGTTTAAAACTTACGGGCTTTTTGATTTTGATTTTCGTCCATTCTACCTCCGAATCGACGCAACCGACGCAAGCAGCGGTTCAATGGCTACTCTCCTCTCTCAACTTTCTGAGACACTTAATCTGAAATGGACTCAAGTCTGGAGCCCGTCTATTCATACCGATTTAGAGAGCGGGTATACCTTTTACAAAATGACTCAGCCCACTGGCAGCAGCACTTTGGACACGCTCAGCTCATCGGGCTCCCATTACAGTTTTGGGGTGACATACCTTCCAGAATTTGCCGATCACCGGCTTGAACTGGGCGGCGACGCCGGAGTTGAACAAATGATTTACATCAGGTCATTGAGCTACACCCAAATTCATATGGACGAAATCGCCGTACCGACCGTAAAGATCAGAGCCAAAGACCAAGTATTTAAAGTCGACACTCTAGGTGCAGGGGTTCAAGGTGGTTTTAATCAATATTTCGGAACCCCAGGTCCCGGATACAGCATTCGATCCTCAACAGGTTATAATGGCGCAGTTTTTATCAATCAATTGATGGGGACTAGCACCCAACTTAGAGGTGAATCCGGTCTCCAACAATTTAACCAAAAATCAGGCCTCGGAACCCAAAAGAGCGAAGAACTCTATTTTGAGTTTGGCTTAAGCGTCCGATTTGGAGCGGACCACCCATGAAAAACACAAATTGTTTAATTCTTAATTTGAGTTTGATCCTTAGCCTCAGTCTGCTCACGGGCTGCTTAGGAAATCCCCTTGGCTCAATCGCCGGCGGCGGGTCTACTCCTGCTGGATTTCACCCCGGCCTCCCGGCCGCAGCTCCGACGTCGTCGGTACTATCTGTGAGTGCGATTTCGCCAACCAATGGCACGGCCACTGGAGGTACTGCTTTGACCATTACGGGCGTTGGCTTTACAGCGGGAGATACCGTCAAACTCGGGAACTCGTCTTGTACCTCAGTCACTGTAGTGAGCTCCTCCTCTATCACCTGCGTCTCACCGGCACAAGCCGCAGCAACTGTTACGGTTACGGTTACAAGACCGGGCGGAACAAGCGCGAGCCTCTCCAGCGCTTACACATACCTCAGCGCAGGAACCCCAGGCTATATCGCTACAAGTGGCGGGAAATACCTAGTAGGTACCCACATGATCTTAGTGGGTGGCGTCTTAGGTTACGGTAGCCCTGCCTACCAGTCCTCGGCCCATATGAAGCAAGTCCCTGGCTATCAAGGTGTTGCACTCATTCCTGGGCATTAATCTTAAATTTTTAATGTTATACTATTGAATATCGTCTCAAAACTGCAAAGGGTTTTAAAAATGAGATTACTGGCCCCATTGCTATTCACATTAATTTTAAGCATCCTAAGACCCTCCTATGCGCACGCCTCTGCTCAGGACGCCTTAGATGCGACAACCCTGTGGACCGACGAAATGGGCGCAAGTCATCCTCTCCAATACTGGGATTTAAAATCACCTGTGGTACTCACCATGATCTACAGTCAATGCCGAAAGACTTGCCCCAATCTCACCTTTAAAAAACTCCGCGAAATCCAATCCGCCCTCGAATCTCGAAATGTTTTGGCTCAATTTTTTATCGCAACGCTCGATCCAAAAAACGACACTCCTGAAGTCCTCAATGCTCTCAAGAAACGTCAAGCCCCCGATCAACAAAACTGGCACTTCATTCGAGGTACAGAAATTCAAACTCGAGTTTTCGCGGATAAAATCGGCCTTGGCAAATATTGGGAAATGGACGACCACATCCAACATAATTTTAGGATTGTTTACTATGATCCAAAAACTCAAACAGAGCATGCTCTAACTTATGATCAAAAAAACGTTAATTCGCTGTTTTAGCGACACGAACTTAACGCAGCTCAAGTCATTTTGGCTTATCTGGGCGTTTCTCCTCTGCTATGTGCTTTTGCCTAACTCCCCCGCGGGAGCTATGACTTTTGATCAGCTCCAAGAGCTCATTACTAAAAATAATATTTACTCCATCGAACAGCTTTTATCTCAATTGCCCGAATCCCTCCGTTCACAGTACGCCCTGGTCTTTAAGAGTAGAAGCCTACAGGATGGTACTTTTACAAATCCGCGGGCTATCGTTTTTAGTGATAACGGGAAATTTATTTTTTCGTTCAACGGAGATCACACTCAAAAAGGATACTACGCTTTCGAAACCGCAGAATTTAACGAGCACTCCAAAAAATTTGTTTATCGCGAAATTATTTTTTCGGACCAGCTCAAACATCCGCCCGCGATCTCACAGGCCAATCCAGATAAGTGCACAAAATGCCACGGAATGCCCTTGCGTCCACTATGGGACACGCATCCCCTTTGGCCTGGCGCCTATGGCGAACGGTACCATTCGTCACTCTCTCCGCCTGAACAAGAGGGTATTGACCGATTTCTTCAAGCCCAGCCCTCTCATCCTCGCTACCGCTATCTATTACACCCCGAAATTTTTTCAAAAAAAGAAACCTTCAACCCTAGTCACCAAGATCGCTATGAGGCCCATCAACGAATATCTCCCAACGAAGAGCTTTCTCGTTTTTTGGCAAAAATAAACACACAGCGTGTTCTTGAACTCGTCAAGAATTCAGCTTCTTTTGCAGCATACCAATACGCCCTTTTGGCATCACTTCGCTCCGAATGCGGAAATATCGAACCGTTTGTCCCAAATGATATTCGTGACCCCGTAAGCCAGGGATTAGCTGCATTTCAGAAGAGAACCGACGAAAGAAATATTGAGCAGGATCGCCTCAAATCGATTCGCACCGTCTCCAAAGATTATTTAGTAGATGGAAGCACGAGTGTAGACCGGGTCACGCTGTCGCCTTTTCGATTTTTGGTCGAAAATGGCCTGGGACTGTCCACGGCAAAATGGACCACGGCGCTCGAAGCCGAAACCTATGACTTTACTGCACCCCAACCGATCGGCCACGAGCTTGAAGCCCTTTTATTGGGTTTAGTAACCGCACGTGACCCCGAGATCAAAAAGGCGGCAATTCAAGCGCAGGTCAATACTTCGGATGCCTATTGCGCACTACTCAAACGAAAGAGCTTAGCCGCCCTGGCACAGCTGCCGCCCTTTCATTTTAATCGTCTCCGAAACTCTGCTGCGGCAAACGGAAAACCTGATTTAGAGCAATGCGCAAGTTGCCATGACGGCACAGTCGGTCCCGAACTACCGTTTTCTAATCCGAAACGGCTAGCCCTCCTGTTGGGCCAAAATAAATATCCACGCGGAACGCTTCTTGACGAAATTATTTACAGGCTTTCCGAAAAATCCGGAAACGAGCGAATGCCTCGCGGCCTTAATCTAAATGAAATCGAACGTCACGACCTTGAAAATTATTTTAGAGAACTCCAAAAAAGAACCCCTGCTCAAGAATAAACCTGAGCAAGGGTCGGTTACTTTAAACCAAGATTTAATTGCTCAGATTCTAGTTCAGTCCACAAACCTCGACGTCATTAACGCCCTGAGGAGCACTGTGAACATAACCAATTCCGCCATAGCTTGCTGCGACCCACCTAATAACTTCGGCATCAGTATCCAAACGTTTAGGCACAAAAAGTGCCCGCCGAAAAAACATCTTACCCCAAGTCTTTCGATATTTTTCGGGAGTGTAGTCGATGTATTTGAGCATCGTTTCGAACAGTGGCTTATTATCGATCGGCCGGGGCTCGTCTAAGTACCCCTTAAAGGAGTAAATCACTTCGATGCGACTGTAATGCATTCCTTTATGACAGATAAAAACCAGTTCATCATTTGAACCAAGGGCAGGACTACTGCTCTCTGTTTTTGAACCCATCATTTTCGAACTTGAGTGCTGTTGTGCAATCGCCGTTACCGACAAGGTGCCAATTGCGAGAAGAATCAAACCTATTTGTTTATAAGACATCTCTGAATCCACCTTTTTTAGAATCGAATTGAGTAATCAGCCATAAATGTTCGGTAACCCTTGCCTGAGTTCGTAGCTGAACTCCCTTGAAATTCTGTTTTAGAATATTCAAATTTTACCGCCGCGTCGTCCGCTAAGTTGTACCGAAATCCACCCGCATATTTAGAATACGGAAGTCCATTATACTGCCCGGCAAAAAACGGATCAGCCGTATTGAAGAGACCTCGCTCATAACGAGCGTAAGGAGCCATTGTCCCATTAATCCAATAAGCGAGCTGGCTATAGCCAGCGTAGCTTGTGTAATAGGTGTTATTTTTATAGAGCTGGCCATTGTTAATGCTTGGACTGATGTTTGGGTTAGAGAATGCTCGGTCATGAAAGCCATAAGCTTCGTTTAAGAACTCGATATTATGAGCTTCGTAAACAGCATGCACGCCGTACAAGAACATATCGGAGGTAAAATCAGTACCGATGTTTGTGTTGACATACGCGGCTGGGCTGTTTTCAACACCATAAGTAGTGGGAGTGCCACCTGCGCCTACAGTGCCGATATTTTCTCTAAGTCCAGTCGCACCTACCTGCAAGCCATCCAGCGAGCCTGCCGCAATCCAGTTGATACGGGCTCCTAATGCGGGAGCAAAAGTCTGGCCATTCAACATATTAAAATCAAGCATCGTATAGCCGTTACCATCCGAAACCATTCGGTCTGAGTTACCTACCCAGGCCATCGCCGCAAAGCGCTGCTCTCCGAGAGTAAAACTACCATTGAGCCAAAGTCCGTTCGTATGAACGGGCAAAACACCAAAATGGTCTTCGAAATCTAAAAACCTAGGCTTTTCGACGGCCGTCTGGAGTTGCATTCCGTGATGGTATGCAATGACATAATATCCAAGAGGGGTATGAAACCGCCCAACCCAAGCTGTAAGATTTTTATTAATGACATATCCCGCTTGCAAGCGTTCGGCGTCAAACGACGGAGATTGGCTCTCGGCATCCGGCTCGAACACGACTTCTGCAAGAAACCGCACCCGGTCTCCTAAGTCTGGAGACCAATACATGTCAAAATTATTTAGGTAAAACCCACGGTAGTAGCGGTGATGAAAGTCTTTAGAATTATCTACCGCATAACCCATATTCGAAAAACCATGCAGGTTAATCCCCGTCAGCTTTTCTAAATACTCGCTATTTTCTTGGTCATTGTTGGGATCAGCGATGGGGTCTGCTGCTCGTGCAGCGGACGCCGAAAATACACTCACCGTCATCAAAAGTACTGCAAGCCCAAACTGCGATCCAAGAAATCTGGGGGTAAAGAAATTATGAGTGCGACAAATTATTGACATAACCCTCTTCTTTCAGCGAGAAAGTGTTTTCATTTCGGAAAACTAACTGTGTTAAGAAATAGTCGCTCATCGCTTCCTCAAGTGCAATTGTAATTTAAATTTTATTAAACGTGAGTTTCAACAGCCTTTACTAGGCATGAATGGAGGCATGATGCGTTAGTCTATTTAGATTTCGTCTCTCTCAGCGCTGATCTCATATTTCGCACATGTTCTCGTTGCGCCTTTTCTTCAATCCACGCTGCGTGATGAGCAAGACTTCGCGTCACTATCGAAAGAGATTGATGGCGTGCCCGATGCTTATCGTTAGCAGCAATAAGGTGCCATGGCGCTCTTTTAGAATGGGTTCGGGCCAACATATCGTCCGTCGCCTTGACGTAACTATCCCATTTTGCTCGGGCGCGAACATCTGACTCTGAGAGCTTCCACTGCTTATATGGGTCGAGCAAACGCCCTTCAAATCGATGCATCTGCTCTTCGCTATCAATAGCCAAAAATATTTTGATGACGTCAATTCCGTCCGAGATCAACGCAGACTCAAACTCATTAATTTCACGATATGCCTGCCGCCAGCGTTCGGGAGGCGTGAGCCCATCCACACGCTCGACCAAAACCCTGCCATACCAAGATCGATCAAAAATTCCGATCGTACCTCGTGGTGGAAGCCGTTTCCAAAAACGATTCAAATAATGTTGTTCAAGTTCGTCTGAAGTAGGCGGTCCGATGGGATGGACCTGAAAACCACGCGGGTCAATTGCTTCGGTCAGTCGTCGGATCACCCCACCCTTTCCCGACGCATCAAATCCTTCGAAAATAATCACCGCTCTTTGCCTGCGATGCCATATCCCTTGTTGGACGCGCAGCATTTTGAGCTGCAAGGCTTCGAGCTCGGCGCGTAAAACCTTACCGCGCCGACGTGAAATCGGTTGGGGCTTGCTCAGCAATTTGGAGAGAGATATGACCATAGTCTATGAAACTCTATTACTCTGCAGGCTCTTGCTCAACATCTTGTCATATTGTTCTCGAAGAATCAGGTCTTAAGTACGACACTGTCGCTATAGACTTTGATAACGAAAAGGACCCCAACGTAGCTAAAATTGGACAACTCAATCCCCTAGGGACGTTGCCCATCTTGATTACCGACGAGGGAAAGCAATTGGATCAAAATCTAGCTATTCAAACCTACGTCGCCGAAAAAGCGCCATCTCAAGGCTTGCTCCCACCGGCGGGCACGTTCGAACGCGCCGAAGCATTAAATTGGCTCTCTTTCGTTTGCTCTGACCTTCATAAAAGCATCGGCGGATTGTTTGGTGCGAGCTACGTTTCTCAGGACAAAAACGTTCAAGCTGCTTACCGACAGTACGTGCTCAAAAATGCCGAAACCAACCTCAGCTATTTAAACGCTAAGCTTTTAGGCAAAGACTACCTTATGGGCAAAACCTTTACCTGTGCTGATGCATATGCGTTTGTAGTTTTGGGCTGGACGAAGTGGCTCGAAGTTCCACTCACTCCATACAAAAACATCGAAGCATATATGTCCCGAGTAGCTGCACGCCCAGCGGTTGCGAAAGTCCTTAAAGCTGAAGGGCTGATGTAATCCACTGTTCCATCACTGCGTCTAGACTCACATTGTTGGCGCAGTTTTGAACCACTTGATCCGGAACGGATGGGCCACTGGCAGTTTCAGTCGGTCCATCCGTCCAATGATCGATTCCACCCAAAGGGTTATCCGTCGGCAAGACTCTTTCGGGAATAATTTGGAGAGTAGGGCTGGACCCTTCCATTTTTTGCCGATCAAAAAAACGAATCACCCACGCCTGATCAAAAACCTCATCCGGCCAGCTCTGTTCGTTCTCAGTTAGAATAGCGCCAAAAGCCTCGGCCAGATCTGGAATCATATTGTGCTCCCAAGCCATCACCACAGTCTGACTATCCAAAGTCGAATCTTGGCTAATCTCATCCACCGCCGCCTGAAGATCATCTTTAGTATAAGTATCTCGAATTTTTATCTGAAGTGCTTGTGCAGTCGGAGCAAGTGTTTGGATGGCGCGAATTGAACTACCCGCGTTTTTAGGAGCAGCAGCAAAAAGTGCTGCCGGTCTTCCGAATTGTTCAACGGTCGAATTGCCCTCAATAAAATGTGGCAATCCGTAAGCTCGCTCACATCCCTGCTGATTGACTTCGTTTCCAGTAGGTGGTTTTTCGGCGTGGCGAATAATTACAACCTGCGCAGGCGTTGCCCATGCTTGCAGCGACATCGCATTGAGGATCCCGAAAACCAAAAACTGTCCCAACCCAACACACCAGTTTTTCATGTTGGTTTGTGTAACGGCTCGTGGCGCATTTTGTCAAACGGAGATGAGACGAAGAAACCTTACCTAAATATAGACCTGATCAAGCTTTAGGCCTTAGGATCAACAACGCCACTGGGCGTCATTTGCAGATTTAAAAAATCTGATTAAGATAGATGGTGTGTGGCGGGTAATTCTATTGATTAGCGTATTGCTGACCAGTTTTGTCAGCAATACTCCGTTGGTATGGGGCTTCGTACACGAGGGGGCTGTCGCCTCATTCGCGCAGACCGTCCTACAAAACGATCCAGACCTTCCGCCACAAGCGCTAAAAATAGCTCTGAAGTGGCTCCAAGAAAACCCTAAGGATTTTCCGAATCATCACGTCATGACGATCATTAATTTTAATGCTTCGTCGCGTACTAAGCGAATGCATGTCATCGACTTGGATCACTCGACCGTCAAGCGATACCTCGTCGCTCACGGCAAAAACTCAGGCTACGATATTGCAACAATGTTTTCGAATGAGATCAATTCTAATAGGAGTTCGCTCGGCGCCTATACGACGATGGAGACCTACAGCGGATCACACGGCCTGTCTCTCAGATTGCGCGGGCTAGAGACGTCTAATAATAATGCCGAAATTCGCGACATCGTCATGCATGGCGCAGATTATGTTTCGGACGTGATCGCTGCTACACAAGACCGTTTAGGTCGAAGCGAGGGATGTCCTGCCGTGGATTTAGCAGTAATTGAGACTCTTATTCCTCAAGTCGCTGATGGGAGTTTGCTTTATGTCTACGCGACCCCACCCCAAAAACAAATTCCGGTTTTAAGCGACTGGCCCAGCCAAGACCTCTGAGTGACTCACATCAATCCCCATTTTTCTTAAAATTTTAGGCGAATGCAAACTGAGCCACGCAACCAACAAGTATTTTGGAAGTCTACCCAGCAAGACAGCCAAAAAAACCGTCCAACCCTTCAAGCGCGCTAGCCCCGCTAACGCCACGGCGGCATGCTGAGGAAAGGGACTAAGCGAAATCAACCCCAGCCCCACCCCACCTCTGAGCTTCATAAAATCTCCAAATCGCTGCCAATATTGAGATCCAAACGCAGAAGGAAATAAATGCCTCATCCACGGCTCACCGTATCGCGTGGTGAGAATCGAAAAACTCGCAGCACCGATTGCCGAAGCTAGCGAAACCACGAAAGCAGTCGAAAACCAGCGTTTAGGCTTCATCAATACGGCCGGAATCAAAAGAGCCTCGGTCGGTACCATAAAAACATAGGCATCGGCTGCCACTGCTAAAACCAAAACCGGTAAATACCAGGGCGTTCGGGCAAATCGAGTCAATAGGCGAGTCGAGCTGCTCATCAAGCGTTTAAGCCAAGACATGGCTCGCACTCTAGCCTAGTTCCTCGGATCGGGCAAAACTTCGAGTAGCTTTGCTCCTCACATTTTGAGATCTTTAGGGGAATATGCTCATTTTACTGACTTCGTTACTCGCCAACTGTGCTCAAGCCGATATGAACTGGAACTTTAAAAAAGAAACTGACGGAATCAAAGTCTACGAGGCAAAGATTGCGGGTAGCTCCGTGGTTGCGTTTAGAGGCGAGGGTGAAGTCGACGCTCCCCTCGCAAAAGTGGCGACCGTGATCTTTGACACGGCACGGGCCCCCGAATGGATTTCTGATTTAGTCGAATCAAAAATTCTGCATTGGCGCTCTAAAAACGAATTTATTGAATATGACCATGTCGGAACGCCACCGATCATCATGAAGGACCGTGACTTTGTTTCGCTCGTCAAAATGGATGTCGACCCAAAACTGGGGCAGCTCACCTTTAAATACCATCCGGCAACGGACGAATCGGCCCCCCCCACCCAGAAATACATTCGCGGTGACTTAACTGATTCGAGTTTTGTATTAACTTCAATCGACAACGGAACAAAGACCCATTTTGTAGGCGAAATCCTCGCCGACCCCAAGGGAGGCGTTCCGAAATGGATCGTAAATTACTTTCAAAGCGGCTGGCCCGTCAACACCGTCAATGGCTTACGTAAGCAGACCAAAAAAGCCGATGTCAAAACCGATCCCCGCTTCGAAAAGATGATCGCAACAGGTGAAAAAGACTTCTAGGGCCTACCTCTGCAGAGTATCGTCAAAAAAACGGCCGAGCACTTCGTAGCTACTCAGTTCGCTTTGAGTGCTCAGTTGCTCGAATACTTTTCCGGAGTCGGCAACTCCTGGCCTCCCCAAAACCTCAGACTTCAGCTCGAGTGAATCATTGAGTTCGTAGTTTCGATAACCATTGATACTCAAAGACAAGGCATAATCACTCGATTGCAATAGTGAACGCAAACGACTGATCCCAAATGTAGCCTGAGCCAAATGAATCAAATGAGAAGACCAACGCAAGCGCTCAGAGGAGGTCATTGGGTTTTGTTGAGATAGATCCACCAAACCAGCTAGCCAATCTGGATTACAATCCTCTAGGTTGGAGGCGCTATCGTTAGATCGGGTACTAAACCTAGCCAAAGTACAGTCCTCTTCAAATTGTGCTCTTCCATAAAGACTGATCAGGTATGGCCGCGCCGCATCGCCCGAATTAAATAATGCCTTAGCCAAATGCTCTACCCCCTTTTCGTTCATCTCCCAGCGCAGCTGAATGTCGAAAAACCGAAGGTCTGTAGGCTCAATAGGAATTAACGGAGATTCGCCCTTAAGAAGCGATTCGCGATTGATCTGGTTCATTAAATTTTTAAAACTTTTTTTACTGATCTTATTGCCAGTCCAGTCCGACTGCCAAGTCACGGCTTGCGGCCCAAGTTGATGTGCCAAATCTTGCTCGCCCTCGGCAAAAATCCGAAGGACGCCCCAGTCCCTGATTTCGTTCATTTCGTTCGAAACTAAAAGTCGATCCATCAAAGTAGACGCCCCTTTGACCGTGACCTCATGAAGCTCTTCGATCTTCTTAAAGCCCTTGCCCCAGAAAAACCCTTCTTGATAGAGATGAGTCTGATCCTGGTGATCCATTTCTTGAGGTTTGAAATATTCCTCTAATATTGCCGAGCTATTCGAACGAAATATTCCGCGCAATGCCAGCATCGCTTCGGTCTGAAGTTCGGGCGAAGGATCAT
>Ga0364860_10123_pt1 | contig 60082 bp, 69 predicted proteins | sample ExccelAu500001D4_FD_206916 | JGI IMG/M metagenome (GOLD analysis project Ga0364860, IMG submission 206916) | Enriched cells from Trout Bog Lake Hypolimnion, Wisconsin, USA - BchlTB.Aug20.5000.01 .D4 | ecosystem: Environmental > Aquatic > Freshwater > Lake > Hypolimnion/Profundal zone | place: USA...
TATTACAGATTCTGATGTTATCAATCTGCTCAAGATTGTAACTGATAGTTTTAGTAGCACAGCAAAAGGTAAAGGATTACCACTTGGAAATCTAACTTCTCAGCTTCTGGTTAATGTGTATATGAATGAGTTTGATCAATATGTAAAGCATGGGTTGAAACAAAAATATTATATTCGCTATGCTGATGACTTTGTGATCATGAGCAAAGATAGAAAAGAGCTCGAAGAAATTCTTCCAAAGATTAATGATTTTCTATTACAACGTCTAAAGTTGACGCTTCACCCTGACAAAGTTTTTATTAAGACATTTGCTTCAGGAGTAGATTTTCTTGGTTGGGTGCATTTTCCGAAACATAGAGTCCTACGTACAGCGACAAAAAAGCGAATGTTCAGAAATATTAACGAAAATAGCAAAGAAGCTACTGTTAAGTCGTATTTAGGTATGCTCTCGCATGGAAATGCGTGGAAATTAAGGGATAAAATTGAGGGGATAGAGTATAGATGGGATGAGATAAATCTTTAAAAAAACTACGACAAAACCTTGAGAGCCGCTCTCACCTTCGCTCCTGTTGCAGTAATGCTCTTATCGATCTTCTTCAGAGCTTCACGTGCTTCATCCTGACCAAAACCAAGTGCCTTGAGGGCCTCGATAGCGTCCATATCACTTGAGACATCAGCTGAGAATTCACTATTACCATGATCGTGTGCGAAAGGAGCGAGCTTATCTTTCAATTCCAGAACGATCTTCTCAGCGGTCTTTCTACCAATACCAGAAACTTTTACGAGATGAGATGTTGAACCAGAACGAATAGCTCCCACGAGCGTGTCACTGGAAACGAGTGACATGATATTGAGGGCACTCTTTGGGCCGATACCAGAAATACTGATCAGTAGCTCGAAGAAGTCGCGATCTTTACGAGAAGTGAATCCATATAGGTCGCTAGCATCTTCACGGATGACGTGATGAATAAAAAGACTTGTTTCAGTAGTATTTTTATTGTTTTTGAGTGAATGAATAGAGTCTTCAGTTAGAAAAACTTTATAACCGATATTGTTAACTTCGATGACGACATATCTGTTGCCAGTCTCGGTTATTTGTCCGCGTAGGGTAGATATCATATGGTAAGTGTACAGTTAAAAGTACGCAAGGCGCAAGCAGTGGCAAGTTCTTGCCATTTTTTAAGCATTATGTTACCTTTCAAGGACATTTAAATCATATGGCTATAACATCTTCAGCAAAAAAGGCTCTCCGTGCATCAAAGAACAAGCGTGTTTTTAACATACGCCGTAAGTCTGAAATAGAAAAGAACATCAAAGCTTTCCGCAAGCTCGTTTTGGCAAAGAACAAGGTTGAAGCTACTAAACTCGTACCAGTTATTTATCAAGCTCTTGATAAAGCAGTTAAGACTGGTTACATCAAAGCGAATGCTGGTTCACGCAGTAAATCTCGCGTGATGGCCGCTTTGAAGAAGCTCGCCTAAGTTTTAGGTTAGTGTAAAATACTGTGTCATCGCGTAGTGGAGTGATGCCCTCGTCGTTCAATGGATAGGACGCAAGATTGCGGATCTTGCAATGTAGGTTCGATTCCTACCGGGGGCACATCGTAGTGAGACCTATCGAGAGGGCTCAACAGAGCACTTCTCACAAGTAGTCAAATCAAAAACTGCTATTCCTAGCGGGGTCAATTTTCTTTTGTATTAAATCGATAACGCGAGTATGATTGTCACTATGCCACCAGAAATTACGCGATGGAAAAAAGAAATAGAAGAGATAACAAACGACGTCACTGACCTCATCGAGAACCAGCATGTTTTTCATCGATTGGGCGAGATCATCCAAGCGAACTCCAAGCTAAGTAAGGATAACTTCTTTTGGGATCATTTACGCGCCAACTATGGTGCCGCTATGGTTATCGGGATAGCCAGACAGGTAGACGGAAAAGCTGTGGTGATAAGCTTGGTGAGACTTCTGAAGGATATAGAAAGAAACCATAATATCATTACGAAATCATGGTTTGCCGATCAGTACACAACTCTCCCACGCCAAATAGGCGAGGCGCATTTCGTCGAACATTTCGGCACAGGTGCAGAAATCGATGTCAGTCTTGTCAAAAAAGACATAAATGACTTGTCCACGGCGACCAAGACTATACAGAAATTTCGACACACGAGGATTGCCCATAAAAATAAAGACAAGACCATCAAAATCGACCTCAGCTTTCAAGAAGTCGATAACGCTCTAGCTCTTCTAGAAAAGCTCGTTATAAAATATCAGTTACTCCTCAATCAGGCTGGCTTCTCCGAGCTAATGCCGTCGATTCATTACAACTGGGAAGAAATTTTTAGGGTTCCGTGGATCAACGATTCTGAGATGTAACATATGGCAAAGAATAAACCTACAAAACAACATTATGTCCCTGAGTGCTATTTGCGTGGGTGGGTAGATCCAAAGACCCCTGCTGGTCAGGAGCCGTACGTCTGGATATTCAATCGTGGCGAAAAGGTTGGGCGAAAGAAAGCACCATCAAATATATTTACTGAGACTGACCTATATACGATTCGTCTTAAGACCGGCGAGAAAGACTACTCTATCGAAGAGACCCTTTCAAATCTAGAAGGAAGATACGCCAACATATTCAGAAACAAGATCCAAAAGCACTTGCCTCTGAGTGAGGAAGAACACATAACGCTCTGCGTCTTTGTTGCGGCCATGCTCCAAAGAACACCGCGCTATCGCGATAATATGGACCGCTTCCATAACGAGCTGATAGAGCACACTGAGGCAATGGAAAAGTCTCATGGCATCGACCCGAAAGAGTCGGAGAAAATGAAAGAATTTCAAAAGAATAGCCATCGAATGAGTATCGTTCAAATGCTCCCATCTATCACGGAGATGCTGATGCCAATGAGTATCGCCTTTCTTTGTGCACAAGGAGGATCTAAATTCGTCACGTCTGACGATCCATGTAATCTATTCAACCCAGACCTCCAATTCCAGAGATTCTATGGCCCTGGACTCGGGCAGAAGCACGTTCAGTTGACGCTACCGCTTTCGCCAGAGATAGCCCTCTGTATGAGCTGGAGTCCGCTTCGTGGATACGCGGAATGGAGCAATGACGAGGTTGAGGAAATGAACAGGATGGTCGTCGGCCATTGTTATAAATATTTCGTCTCCCATAATGCAAAAGTTAGACGCCATTGGTTTCGTCGGTATCCTTTAGATTTCTTCTTCATACTAAAAATAATACGCCATCAAGTCGAGATGCGTTGGTATAAGATAAAAAGCTGGTATCAATATGGCCGCCATGTCAGAAAAAAGTGAACTTAAAAAAGCAATGGACTTAGCTATGCAAGGAAAGCGCAAGGAAGCGGCGGCTATTCTTGTTGCCCTAGAACCCCGAATCAAAGAACCAAATCTGCGCCTACAACTGATTGACGCTTCTTTGTCGAGCCTTAGTCCCGTGAAGGATAATCCTAAGTTAATTGAGCTTGCCGAAGAAGCTATAAAAATAACGATCGTCGCTGGTGTTACTGATTATCAAGCACATTTCATGTCACGAAAAGCCGATTTACTTAGATTCCAGATCACGCTTCGATGGCATCGTATGTCCAGTCTCACGCTGACCCCTAGCTGGATCGGCTTTGCTACTGAAGCAGACAAAAAAGAGTACGAAATCCTCGCATCGGAGGTAAAGAAAATGGAGGACGAATCCGAAAGCCTTTTGGCACAAGCACTGGCACTGGCTGACAAAAGCGAAAACAAGAAAACTAAGGCGTACATTCTTATGGACAGGGGTCAGGTGTCGAGCTCAAAATATCTACAACGAAAGACGGATAGTCTCAGGGGCACTTTCTACGGAAAGCTATGGGTAAAATCACAATCGTGCAGGTATCCCATCTTTGAGAATTTTTTTGCCTTAACGAATGCCACAGTCCGTGAATTACCTAGATATGTGAAGTCTTTTAGGACGGATCTTTTAGAAGCGGGCAAGCTCCTTGAAGAAATAAACGATTCCGCCGCTTCGAGCGCCTATTTCAATCTCGCCAATGAGATGAAAACAGCCTACCGTTTTCGAGAAGCGAAGAAATACTTGAAAAAGGCACGAATCATTGCCCTCAAGCACAGCGATACGGCGATGGTGGCAAAAATAGACGAGATGGAGAAAATAGTAGCTGCGAGGAATAAAGATGTACCTGATTATTTGAACGGTGGGGCAAGAGACGGAGATCAATTATAGGCCTATACTATCCTCACCTCTTTTTTACTCACCACCACCTTGCTCTTGAGACACGACAGTAGCTCTCGCTTCTCCCACACGCCACCTTCACGCAGGATATATTTGGCATAGTTGCGTATATCGATGTCAGTCGTTTTCACCACAGTCGGCTTTTCTCCGAGGAGCGATGACTGAAATTTCTTGTGTCGCTCTATCTCACTCTTAACCTTTTCCTTCATACCGATCTCATCGAGGTCGATCTTGTCCATGAGTGTCGCCAGTTGCTCAATGAGGTCTTCCTCGTTGATCCAGCCAGACATGCACTTCTTGTCATTGAATCGGGTACAGCCGTAGTAGACATAGCGGTGGACATTGCCGTTCTTCTGCTTCTTGTACTTCTCGTCAGCAGTGATGCCTGATCCACAGAGTCCGCAGGACATGAGCTTGGTGAAGGCGAATTCCTTGTGATCGCCACGGTCGGCATAGACCTCGCTTTACATTCACCACCTTGTTGTCATTTTCGAGTTTTGCCTGCGATCCCAAGATCATCAGCATGAATTTGTCATTGGGTGAGTTACTGAATTTTTGTCCGAAGGTGCGTATCTCGATGAGCTTCTTTTGGTCCATGAGATCGACTATCCTGCCGAGGTCGCCTGCATTGCGGGCAATACGGTCAGGTGCCCATGTGAGGATACCGTTGTATTTTCCTTGCTTCAGCTCCTCGACGATCTCGTTGAAGACGGGACGCTGGCCAGCCTCTTTGGCAGAGTGAGACTCTCTTTTGATCTCCACGACCTCCAATTGCTCGGTCGTCACCATTCTCTCCATCTCTTTGATCTGACTGTCGATGACGCCGATCGCGAGGGCGACGAAGTCCCATTTATCCGGCCACTTGAATTTCTTCAAGTAAACGGCGAGGGCGAACGTCGCGATACATAAGCCGATGTTGAGGAGCGGAATGACGCTTTTCCAAACGTCCCCGCTCATCTTCAGATAGCTCGTGGTTGAGATTGCCGAGACGACAGACCAAATGAGCCAGGTGGCACCATTCGGTTTCGTCGCGCCCTTGATGACCTGACGATTGTAGTCGAGGTAGGCAAGAGTATAGGCGACGCCGGAGGCAATCGCCAGTATTTGGCTGATTTGCACAAGGTGCCTTTCTTTTGAGGGTTTATGTTGTTGTCAGAGAGCGAAACTCTCAGGGGCCGCGACAAAAGTGTCGTGAACCCAGTAGAGTGGGTAACGCTTGTTTAAGGCGTTACCCAGAAGATTACACAAGGTAATTATTGATTAGCGTCCTGGACCGTTGATTGTCCAGACCACTTGATCGTGGTTGCCACCGAGGATCGGGCGTCCGTAGGGCCTGAAGGCCTTGAACATCCGATCGAACTCGTCGGTCTTGTTGTAGAGACCAATTTGAAACGCCCTGGTATCTGTGCTAGGCGCCCCGATATATTCGATGGTGCCTTTGACCTCTTTGGTCTCCCAGCAGAGGACGTCTTCGCTGTCAGCTCGGAACCGGATCTCCGCCGTAACTTTCGGAGGAGTCGGAGCCTCGCCCTCACGACCGTAACGTTTTTCCATGTTTTCACAGTAGAAGAACGCTTCGATCATGACGTCGCAGTGGACGCCAGCGGCGTCTTCTTCGACGGGGGTAACAGCGATGTCCACTTGCGTGATGGTTGCTGTAGCTTTGAAGGCATGTTCGAGATAAATCTTGAGCACGCCGAGCGCTTGCATCCGAACCACGCTGATGGGTTGAGTGTTCTTACGGGTGGCACGGCCACCAAACAGACTAAGCAGACTTTTCATATGATAGTTCTTTCTCAGAACGCATCTGCACCATGCAGACACGGCTACTGTCTCAGCAGCCCTCTTTTCGCAAAAATTTGTGAAGAAAAGGCTACTGAGACAGAATCCTAAAGTTTCAAAGAGCTAAACTCTCAGGATTCGCGATCATTTGATCGTAAATCCAGTTGAGTGGAGCAGAGGGATTGGACCTCTGCTCCATGTTCACGAACTCGCTGATACTATGGCCCGAAATGTCCAGAGAGCGGATTGACATCCGCTTCGGTGCGCTTTCGTCCTTGATATGCAGGAATTTTGCCATGCCGCTTACGCGCCTCCTCATCAAGCCGATAACGTATAGACCAGGCAAGGAAGCTCGAGACAATATCCCGAAGGTATTGATCCGGCTTACCGAAGAAGAGACCAGGGTTATAGCACGGGAGCTCATCTTCTTCCAAAGAGCAGACCACTTTTCCGAGGGTTTCAGGACTCATTTCCCGGATACTCCTTGAGCTGATTTGTGCCCGCACAAGATTTACGAATTCTTCTTTCCAGGCATCAGCTTTCGCTTTGCCCGCGCGTTCCTTCATCGTCTCAAAGACGAGGTCAAGTCCGTGTTTGCCGATCAGGTCGTTCGTGAGGTTTACAATGTACTCTCTCATTTTTATCTCCTTTCAGAGACTTACCATTCCCCATAATTGGGATCATTCCGCCCGAAACATTCGGATGGTATATGATAGAGGTCCGAGACGGCCTCCGGACGGTTCAACAGTTGTTTACTGTTTACTCTCCAAGTATAGCACATTACGACATAAAAGTAAAGGGGTGTCCAATGGTTTTGTGGTAGACTCAATCTTAAAGAAAGCCTTTAATATTAAGAGTGTATTTCAATCAGAAAGTATCCAATCTTTTAAATTTAAGCTGTTGGTAACTTATCTCCTAACTTTTCGGAAAATTGAGCTTTAGTATGTCCAAAAATAGGTTCGTCCCCGTTGAGATCATGACACCGAAATAGAAAGCGAGGAAAAGACCGACCAGTACGGAGATTCCGATAATCCATCTTTGCATCTTTGTCTTTTGTCGATTGCCTATGCCGAAAAATTTGCGTGTCGCAGGAAATATGCCGAGCACCTGATGGACAAGATCAGCCTCGAACCAGTATGCGATTATTGTCATGGGTATGAAGAGTGCAATATCCCAAAATGCTCGATACTGATACAACCAGCAGTATATGATTCCGATGACGCTCCAGAGCATGACATATCTGAAGAGAAATAGACGCCACGTTACTTGCTCAGGAAACTTGAACCATATTTCGAGCCATAGCAATACGATGCCACCTGTAAGGAAAAATAATATCGTGCCGGCGGCATAGCTTGGCGACAGATCCTTTGAGAAGACAAAGAGAGCGGCGATGACAGCCAAGGCAGACAAAAGAGCCTCGTTATCTTTGATGAACGATTCAAGTGATACACCCGCCTCATTTATCTGAATGTTTCGTGACATACCTGCAGATTATATCCAATTTCTAGAAACGGCAAGCGTTATAGTTACTTAGTATCTAATTTCGCTATAAGACCTTTTATATATTCCTCCTGATTAACCTTACTGCCATAACCTTTGGCTAGCTCATACAATTCTTTTAAGAAATGAAGCATGGTTGGATTACGTATCTCAACTGAAACCTCATTTTTCCAGTCAGAGAGATAAGCTACATTTGGTAGTATGACCAATTCAGATTCAGCATCTTTAAAATATTGATCTGATACGAAAGTCATATCTGTCGCACGGCCCAAAAAGCTCTCAAGCATCTTTCTCTGCAATTTTTTATCCTGTGAATAATGTTGTACAAAGAAAGGATAATAGTCCTCGGGCAGTACGCCGTCGATGATGACCGGCTTGTTCAGAATATTTTCTTGGATCGGTCGTATCTTTTCGTACCAATCGAGTCTTTTCAAGGCGTATTTCATCGCCGCTGTCGGTTGTATGGCGTAGACACGCGAATTCGGGGCTAATTTTTCTAGATCCTCCCATACTTTATACATACCCTTGAGTCCTTGATGGATGGCAAAGCCTGAATTCTTGGCATTGATTCGGATCTCCCTCGTCTCCGTCAAAGAATATGCCGAACCCATAACATCAGCGACTAATTTAGAGCCATCGGCAATGCTCCAAAATCTCCGCCTGCCTTTTCGGGAATAATCTGCTAGGCCACGTCGTTTCAGGGAATTAAGAACAAGATATACGCTCATCCTAGGCATTTTCAGACCCTTCGATATAGCAGACACCTGCGCCGATTGTTGAGTCTTTAGGTGCTCTAAAACTTTTACCTCACTGCGGCTTAGCTTCAAGAAGTCGATTATTTTTTGTTCAAACATGCTCGTATCCTATCAAATGACACTTTTTATGTCAAATAGAAGCTTATTAAGGGCTTGTTATATATGGTTATTTTAGACTTAGGGTGTTTTTTTGATATAAAAATATATTTAAATACTGAAACAATATAAATTTACACTAGTCAACAAACAGCACTTTAACAAAAGGAGTCACAATGAAACTTATTGAACAATGGCGCAATGGCGCTCTTGCAGACATGCAGAGGCTTAATACCCTTCGTGTATTTGCGACAACGGAACCTAAATGTAATCTGGCCTGTGAGCACTGCTACTGGCCACACGATCTCGAGCGTGCTCATGCACAAGACTGGAGCGGTCCAGTGGCGTACCTGAAATCGTTGGGAGCCCCTCTCTTTTTCGTGGGAAGGATCCTGAATGAGCGGGGTGCGGAATTCCTCCGTATGGTGATCAAGGAGCGTGCAACGTCATATATGGGCATCGTCGATAATGGTCTCACCATTCTCGACTATCCCGAGTTTCTTCCATACTGGCAGTCGATCAATATCTCGATTGACGGGTGGAGGGAGCATCACGATATCCTTACTTTGCGATCCTTGATCATTGCCTCCACTAATTCCGGAGGTATTGGATTGTTCTGACTTTGACTCATTGGTTGATTGTTCATGTTGGTTATTGTTATTAACGTTATTAATTTCCATCGGAACACCTTTAGCGAGACGGAGTCCCTCTCGAACGAGGGCTTCCTGCTCTGGCGTGAGGTCTTCGTTTTCAATGGTATGGGTGACAAGAAGCTTGTCGGCATACGTTGGATGGTGGTGGCGGAGCCAGTAGATGATGGCGGGAATATTTTTGTCTTTGATGGCACTAATGAGCTGTGACTCGGCGAGGTCGGTCACTAGTGATTTACCCTCACCAACCGCCTGATCGACCGCTTTGCTAAACTCCTTGTCCAGCTCCCGCCATCGGTATATGGTCGACTTACTAATTCCTGTCTTTTCGCATGCGATCTGAACGATTGCCGACTTCGACAACTGCTCAAGAAACATCTTTTTGTTTTGCTTTGAATTCTTCATGATATTTTCTTGGCATCGATACCAGTTAATTTTTTGTACTGGAGTATTGCTGTCGCAACGTACTCTGGATCGACCTCGATGCCGAGACATATACGTTTTGTTTGCTCACAAGCCAAAAGTGCGGTACCCGATCCAAGGAACCCATCAAATACCACATCCCCGATGCGAGTGCTGTTTAGGATGAGGTGGCGTATTAATCCGCATGGTTTTGTCGTAGGATGAAGCGGACTTCTGTTTGGTTTCGGATACACGAGTACACTCTTGTCCTTGGACTTCAAGAATTCATGCGTACCGTGCCAGCCATATGCTACGAGCTCATGTTGGGGCGCATAGTCCATGCGCCCGATAACCGCATGGGTCTTGACCCAGATCAAGAGCTGAGCGAACTTCACTCCTGCCTCGACCATACCGTCACGTAGAGCGAATATCATCTTGTCGCTGTTGAAGATGTAGATGGCATTCTTCGGTGACAGGTGCGGAGTGACCGCTTTGATCCAATCGCGAGTGAATATCTTGTATTCGGTATCGCTCTGGAGGTGGTCATTTGCAATGACTTTGTCTTTCAGGATGCTACCGAAGCCATCCTTGCTTTCGACGATTGCACAACCATATGGTGGATCCGAGATCACAGCCTTGATCTTGAGCTTGCCGACCAAGCGCGTGACCAACTCCTTGTCTCGGCTATCACCGCAAGCTATGAAGTGATTGCCAAGCTGGTAGATCGAGCCTGATTTAATTGAGTTTGATAATTTTTTCATTTGGGTTGAGCTTGGAAAAGCGATTAAGTATTAATTGAACGAACACTGGTTCGACCTCGGCGATGAATGCCTGACGCTTCATGGATTCACATGCCACTAACAAGCTCCCCGAACCACCACACAAATCGAGGATCGCATCGCCTGGCTTGCTACAGCGTCGGAGCGATTTCTCATACAAGCTCGGGGGCTTCATTGTTGGGTGCTCGTAGAGGTTGCTTGCCACACGCTTGGCGAGCCAGATCTGGAACATGTCGAGGATGTCGTCGATCAGGCGGTTGCCTGTGCCGATTTCCTTGTTCAAAATTTCGTTTAGATTTTTGACTTTGTCCGAGAGAAAAGGCTTGCCCCTAACCGAATACATACAAAGCTCTACCGCACGATTGAAGGCGATTTGAGGTGTGGGATTTTGATTGGACTTTATCCAAAAGGCTAAGCGCTTGAAGCTGATACCAACTTCCTTAAAAATATCTTGGAACGCGCCTAGATACTTTTCATCTAGCCATGTGAAGATATGACAGTCTGGTTTACTTACGGAGAGAGCATTTTTGAGAATATCTTTGACGAACTTGCGGTAGTCCGCATCTGATTTTTTGTCATTGATGGTACCGCCATAGTGCTTAGCTCCACCTATACCAGCGTCGTATGAGACGCCTAGATTGTATGGATAATCGATATTGATGAGGTCGATCATGTTCTTGCCGACGAGTCTTTTGACTGTATCGGGGTTCGTACTGTCCGAGCAGATTACATAGTGTCTGCCGACCTTGAACATATCTCCGATCTTAATATCAGTCTTCTTTGCTTTCTCCATCTCTTTTGCTTCATCGAAATCAGTATCGTCTTCAACAGAGAGGTCATCCCAGATATGCGAGAGATCGGAATCATCGAAGCCACTTGTCAGTATCGTTTCGATGTCAAAATCGGCCGCGAGCTTTTCCCATGACCAATCGCCATGGATGCGGTTACTCGATAATAGATATCTGTCATATTCGCTTTTGGATAATTTCCTGCTTGGCACTCGCACATCGATTTCTTCTTGGTCGCGATTTAGCAATTTTAAAATCATAAGACGCTGGTGTCCAGCAATTACTTTGTTATCGAGGTTCACGACAGGAATCTCGACGAGGTTGAACTTCTCGAGACTCTTTTTTAGGTCATCGATCTGCTTTTGGTTCATGACCCGAGGGTTGGCATCATTTGGGACAAGATCGCAAACTTTGCGTTTCTCATTGTGCCAAGAGAGCTTGCCCGTGTTTTTCTTTTGTTTTTTGTGAGACATAAAAATACGTGTATTAGTTTGTATACACGTAGTCTATTCCTCCACCTTTATAGAGAATACGAACAAATAAGCAGACACTTGGCTGTACTACATAGTCTTAGACCGAGTGATGATAGTGCGTATGTATGCAGTACTCAAATCACCCCATTTCTTGGGCATATTTCGCTGAATGATGGATTCAATCGATTGTGATAATTCATGACGCTTTGTCCTCGGTCTTTCTTTCCTGTGAGCCTTAATCCTGTAGTATTCATTGATGATCCAGAGATCTCTTTCGATGTATATTTTTTTACGATTACGAATTACCTCTTTAGGAAGATAGGCCTGATCCTTTTTGATTTCTGAAAAATGAGTCTTGATATCTTCACCTGTGGTGTGGGGCAAAATTTGTACAAAAAGCTCCATTTTGTCGGTATCATCGTTTCTGGTCCATTTGATATTAAATATGCTTTCCGAATATTCTTTTTGATTAAAGAAGAAATGGTTTTCCATAAAGGATTGAAAGTCGGCGTCTTTTGGATCAAGACCTTGTTCAACCAGAATATCGTCGAAGACATACCCATACATAGGTGGAAAAAAGCTCTTTTCAAAATCTTCTTTGGCATTCAACTCCTCTAGACTTATACGTTCCTTGCCACCTGTGATTTTTTGTATGGCATTTTTATAGGCATCACTTTTATAGAGCTCAGATCGTACTTTTGAATAGCTCTTCTGCCAATCTAAATACCCCTGCAGATCCTTACAACCATCTTTAGGAATAGGGCATCCAACTTCGGTGTATGTATCTTTAAGTTTTTTTATGGTCGACCTAAATCTCTTGTCGGCAAGCATCTTTTTCACTGCATAGTATTTGTCATTATAGATGTGTCGTATTGGCTTCATGTTTACATGCTAGCACCGAAATCGATTTCACCAAAGAGGAGTTGATCAGATCGTACAAAAGTGGGACGACACAGATGACCACAAAATGCAGATAATATCCTTATGGTGCTTGGTACTATTGAAAAAATGGGACTGTCCCAAAATCCCTAAAAACTGTCCCATTCGTCCCATTTTGTTTTTAGACCTCCAGACCGAGCGGGCTCAATCTGCTATACTGAAACTGCTCCAAAAACCCTTATGGGGTCTGGTACCTATAATTCCGAGACCGAGCAAGGGCACAGATATGTACGTAATCAATAAGCTCGAAGGTCAAACACCACTCGAAACTCTCGAGCAGCTTCGTCTTGATGAGAGTATCGATGAGTCTGTACCTATGACTTATGCCGGAAGACTAGATCCGATGGCAGAAGGGTTACTTTTGATACTTGTCGGAGATGAATGTAAGAAAAAAGAGGAATATCTAAGTTTAGATAAAGAGTATGATGTTGAGGTACTGCTTGGAGTCGGGAGTGATACTGGTGATGTGCTCGGAATGATTGAAAATGAAAAAAATCCGTCAACAAGATTATTAGAAGAAAATTTTACGGCTGAAAATATTAAAATGAAGCTCGCCGAGTTAATTGGAAGACGTACTGAGAAATATCCAGCATTTTCTTCAAAGCCGATCAATGGAAAACCGATGTTTATGTATGCAAAAGAGGGGAGCCTGACCAATCTTGATGAAAACGAAATTCCACAAAAAGAAATTGAAATTTATTCAATAGATTTTTTAGGTATGGAGTCTGTCGGTCAAGATGAGTTGATTGGAACAGCTATAGAACGAATCAAAAAAGTTAAGGGTGATTTTCGTCAGACAGAGATCATTAAATCATGGCAAGAACTTGGTTTGGATGTAATAGATAATAATAGATCAGATCAATTTCTAATAATCAAACTGCACATAAAATCCTCATCAGGTGCGTACATGAGAACTTTAGCTCAAAAGTTAGGTGAATCACTTGGCACAAAAGCGCTCGCTTGGAGAATTAGGCGCACAAATATCGGTGAAAATAATCTAGAAACCGCATCTCTCTAGTAGATGTTTTAAGAAATTTTCATTATGTTCCGTCTCGGCAATATATTTGAGTAGAATCTCACGGATTGATTCTGGGTCTACCTCCTCAATAAAAACCACTATGAGTGGCATGACCATCTTACGAGATTTCAAAATAAGTTTATGAGGGAATTCATCATGAGGAATCCAAAATGATTCAAGTGATAAGAAAGGGTAGAGGATATTGTCAATGATGATGCCACGATCGTTAATTTCACAATATATATGCTTTGGTGGTTTTGATGAATGTAAAACTAGTGCAACGGCGGCAACTATAACAAAGATACCAGAGATTATCTGTCCAAAGATAATACATAATGTCGCTAAGGTTAAAGTGATGATTCCAACCACCCAATACCAATCTTGTTTTTTTTCAACATAGAAATGCGCTGGAGCATTCCATGAAATAAGAACGTCTGTTGCCATACTTAAATTATAACACTAATTATTTGTTTGTACTGTGAATAACATTGAATTTTGTGCGTGAATGTGCAATTATACTTGGATTGCAAGTTTAAATTGGATGGGTGGCTGAGTGGTCTAAGGCAACGGTCTTGAAAACCGTCGCCCTCGCAAGGGGGCCGTGAGTTCGAATCTCACCCCATCCGCACGTAACTTTTGTTCATATCTAAATAGTAGAGTTGTGTTATTATAATTAGGTCTTTTACTTATAGAAAATTAACTATCTCACTATGAAAAAAACACTATTTATATTAGCAATCCTAGTAGCTCCATTCGTTGCATTTGCACAGACCACTAGTTCTCAGTGTACTAGTGGAACTTTAACACTCTGTACACTTATCAATAAAATCATAGGCTATTTGAACCAGATCCTCTTTGTCCTTATTGGAATAGCTGTCGTTGTTTTTGTGTATTATATATTTAAATATTTTATCAAACCAAATGAGAATCGTGATGAAGCTGGTAAATATGTCATGTACAGCGTTATTGGTTTTTTTGTAATTCTATCAATGTGGGGTTTAGTCAATATACTTCAAAATACTTTTGGTCTAAATAATACAGCTATGTCGATGAGTCAAATTAGTAATTTGTTTCCAGGTGATAGTGGTTCATCTGGTAATCAAGGAACAAATATTTTTAACCAAGGAGTATCGTCAGTAGGAAGTAGCTACAGTTCGGGAGCAGGAACACAAAGCAGTTACTTTAATACAGCTCCCTCTTCTAGCTATGGAAATTTAGGAACAGGATTGATTAATTCTATTGGTAATACAATTAGTAATATAAATAGTAATGCTTTCGGGACAGTATCTTCAGGTAATAATTCAGCATCAAGTGGTTCCGGAGGTAGCAATAGCACAGGATCTTCAGGTAATTGTAATGGCACACAGATGCCACCTAATGGTAATGGTTTAGTTTATACATGTCAGAACGGAAATATAGTTTTTGGGGCAGCTCCAGCAAGTTCTGCAAATACAGGGCAATCTAATTCAGCAATGAATGCTGCTAATAATCAACTAACAACTGATGGATGTATTGATGCAGGTGGTAATCCTGGTCCAAATGCTGGCAGTTCAGATTGTCAGTATGAACAAAACGCAAAGCAAAATTTACAAAATATTCAGCAATGTGAAGCATTGGGGCAAGATGAAGATACTTGTACAAGTGAATATGGTGCTACAGGATCTGGGGGGGCTGGTTTACCAACATCTGGCGCCACAGATCCTAATGCAAGTTGTCTAGGTTATGATGCTGATGGAAATTGTACTGATTATGGTGTTACCAATACACCATCATCCGATACTTCTAGTAATTCATCGACTGGTAACTCAGGCAGTAACTCTTCTGTTGTACCATGGAATACTAATCCTGGTTATCCTTGTTACGACGCAAATGACAATGTAGTCAGCTGTACTTCAGGAAATGCAGTTAGTCAATCTGCGGTATATATACCCACAACAAACTCTTCTAATTCATCAGATCAGAATAATATTGACACAAGTCAACCTTCTGACAGTGGTACAGGTAATACTTTTTATGGTGGCGATGGTGGTAGTGACGGTAGTCAACCTTCTGATAATGATGGTAATTAATAGACAACTTTTTTAGATACAGATAGACTCAAGGCTATGAGAATTCTCGGTATAGATTATGGTACAAAACGCATCGGTATCGCTATGTCTGATGAAGCGGGTCAATTTGCTATACCTTTGATTGTCTTAGCAAATTCAAATAATAACCTGAATGAAATTATTGAATTGGCACGTAAAAACGATGTTAAAGAAATTGTTATTGGTGAATCACGAAACTATAAAGGTCAGCCGAATAAAATCTTACCGGAGGTTTTGGTTTTAAAAAAAGAATTAGAATCAAGGGGATTGGTCGTTTATCTCGAACCAGAATTTATGACTAGTCAGCAGGCCGAAAGATTTCAAGGGAAGAATAATATGACAGACGCATCCGCTGCTGCACTCATCTTGCAGGCATATTTGGATAAGCATAAGTTATAAAGGTTTTGTGCTTTGCAGTTTTAGTTGTAGACTTGTCACATGCTTTCATTTTTAAATCCTCATATTTTAATATCAACTCTTGGGCTTATCGGTGTCATTGGAGTTATCTTTGCTGAAACTGGATTGTTCTTTGGTTTTTTCTTACCCGGTGATTCACTTCTTTTCACTGCTGGATTTTTAGCATCACAACATCAACTTCCTTTTACCTGGTTACTCATCGGCACATTTTTGGCGGCCATTCTTGGTGATACAGTTGGTTATGCTTTTGGTAAAAAAGTTGGCCCAGCTCTATTTACAAAAGATAATTCGATTTTCTTTGATAAAAAACACATAGCTCGGGCACAACATTTTTATGAAAAATATGGCAAGAAGACTATTATTCTGGCGCGTTTTATACCAATCATTCGAACTTTTGCACCTATAGTAGCTGGCATAGGGAATATGACCTATAAGACTTTTATAAGTTTCAATATCATAGGTGGTTTAACTTGGACAGAACTCATGCTTTGGTTGGGGTTTATTTTTGGTTCTATTATTCCAAATCCAGATCATTATGTCATACCAGCAGTTATTGTTATCATAATAATCTCAGCTAGTCCGGCTTTGCGTGAGATTTTTAGAAGACGTAGTTGATCATTGCATCATTGTTACTTGGTCATTTGTGCATTATAATTATCGTAATGCATTCATCTCTTTTTTTTAAACTTTTTCCTCCTCCAAAGTTTCTTTTGATGCCTCATGCCGGCATCGATATATCTGATGACACTATTTCTTTTATAGAATATTCTAGACCTGTTGGTGGTAGAAAAATAACCAAGTATGGTTTAGTCTCACTAGAACCTGGAATTATCGAGAATGGTGATGTTAGGGATGAAGCCAGATTCGTAGCCACCCTAGCTGATGTAGCTCAAAAGAATAAATTATTTTATGCAAGACTTTCAATTCCGGAGGAGAAAGCTTATTTATTTGAGACAGAGGTTCCTCCTGGAGATATTAAAACTATCAGTCAGAATATTGAATTCAAACTTGAAGAAAATATTCCTCTCTCTGCAGCAGATACAGTTTTTACTTTCGATTTATTACCTGGTGACCACAATCATCCATGGCGAGCAAGTGTTTCTGCAGTTCCAAGGACTTATATAGAACACATGATATCTATATTTAAAAAAGCTGGTATAGTTCCAATCGCTTTTGAGACCATCCCACGCGCCGTTGCGAGAGCCGTTTACTATAAAGGCTTAGACGATGCTTTGATCATTCATTCAATGAAGACGAAAACTGGTGCATATATATATTCTGATGGAGCTATTGGTTTTACTTCGACCATTGGTGCAGGTTCCACTGAATCTGATATATCTAAATATGTTGACATATTAGCTGATGAGGTTCACAGAGTTTATTCTTATTGGCTGACTAGGAATAATGGAGAAAATAGATCTCTTAAGAAAGTTATAGTCACTGGACATAATACAGAATTAGTTACAGGAATGCTTCGACCAAAAGTTTCAGACATAATTCAAGTTGAAGAAATAGATGTATGGCGCGATATTTTAGACACAGATAACTACGTTCCACCGATAGATAAAATAGATTCGTTTGATTACACTTCTGCTGCTGGTTTAGCCTTATGATTATTATATGAATTACACTTTTCTACCAAATTCAGAGAAGGGCAGTCTTATACGAGAGTATCGCATTCGTGCTTTGATTATCTTTATATTCTTTGTTTCAGTTAGTATTGTAGTTGGAATAGCTTCATTGTTCCCGGCTTATATTTATTCATCTATTGAAGAAAGAATACACTTACGACAAGTAGCTGATCTACAGAAAACATCCGATGATACTACAGTAACAGCTATTCAGAAACAATTATCAGCCAGTTCAGTGCTTTTGAATACAGTTTCAAGCAATATCAATTCAGATATTTATTCCAAAGCAGTGAGTTCAATAGTTGCTCTTCGTGGGAATATAGTTTTAACATCTTTTGCTTTGGAACATCCTTCAGCAAACACAGTGACAGCGGTTATATCTGGTATTGCAGGAACACGTAACGACCTGCTCGCTTTCAAGGCAAGGTTACAGAATCTTCCAGGTAAAATCTCTGTTGATTTGCCATTGTCTACTCTAGCCCAAGATTCAAAGATATCTTTCTCTATTCAGATTAATGAAGTACTACAATGAAAAATAAATTCAGCCACATACCACTACTTATTTTCGCTATAGCCATACTATTGGTGGTTATATCGTTGTATGGATATATGTACGGAGCTACCGGAGCCTCTGTTGGTCGTGCTCTAACAGGTATGGATTTCCTGACAAACGAACAAGACAATGCTTCTAAAGCTAAGTTGCTCACAAATCTCGCATCGTCGACTTTAGCAAATAGAAATGAGTTGAATACTTTCTATATATCCTCAGACAATATAGTTTCTTTTATAACCGCAATTGAAGCATTGGGCCCACAGTCTGGCAGTACTCTATCGATAACTTCTATAGATGCTGACTCTTTAACAAATGCAGCAACAGGTACTATCGGTAGTGCTCATGCTCACGTGACCGCTCATGGATCATGGGGATCTGTCATACGTCTTTTGAATTTAGTTGAGGATATGCCGTATATCGTTTTTGTAAATCATGTTCGGCTCGATAGTGTAAGTGTCAACCAGAAATCAGCGAATTCCTGGAATGAATCTTTTGATTTACAGATCTCTATAATGAAATAATTTTATGAAGAAAATTTCTTTTAAACCAAAATTTAAAAACAATATAGGCACTGATGCTTTTACTGACTGGGTGATCATATTGTCGACAGCTCTTTTAGTGTCTATATTTTTAATAATAGTAGGTTCCTATGTTTATACAAATACAGAAGTGAGTCTAGATTCACAAAGCACGAATAGTTTTGTTAGTAATAAACCAAATTTTGATACACAGTTATTAAAAAAAGTTATTGACACATTTGACGCTAGAGCTAATGAAAGGGTATTGTTAAGTAAAGGCTATAATGGGCCTTCAGATCCCTCCCTCCCGTAGTTCAATGGATAGAACAGGAGACTTCTAAGCTCTTGATGTAGGTTCGATTCCTACCGGGAGGACTACTATATTGTGTATATCTTGTGTATAACAGCTTTTGTTGATGCTACAGGCGTGATACAATTGAGAAGGTCATTTAATAATTATTAACCTAACTTAATTAACATGAAAGCATTACATGCTACATCTTTTATCTTAGTCATTATCGGTGGTTTGAACTGGCTTTTAGTCGGCCTCTTCTCATGGGATATCGGTAATATCTTTGGTGGACAATCAAACATCATTTCACGCATTGTCTACATCCTCGTAGGTCTTGCTGCTATCTATCTTGTCGTCACACACAAGAAGTCATGCAAGAATTGTTCAACTCCAGCTGCTCCACAGGCGTAATAGACTTCCAAGTTTTTATGCAACAAGGATCACCTCTTTGCGAGGTGATTTTTGTTTGACAATATTTTCTGTGGGCGATACAGGACTCGAACCTGTGACCTTTCCAGTGTAAATGGATTGCTCTACCAACTGAGCTAATCGCCCGTATTTCAATTCCGTTGATTTCTGCCAAGACAGCTAATCGCCCGTATTTGTTCACAAAGTTGTGAACCAACACACTTTAGCGTATATTCATATTATGAGCAATAAGATAGACATACTTTACGAAGACAGTGATATCGTGGCTATTAACAAGCCATCAGGCATCATGGTGCACCCAGACGGTAGGTCAAAAGGACCTTTCATCACTGATTGGGTTATAAAAAATTATCCACGAACAAAGAACGTTGGTGAGCCTTCACGTTCTCCAGACGGCACTGAGATCATTCGTCCAGGTATAGTTCACCGCCTTGACCGAGAAACTTCAGGAGTTCTTCTCATAGCCAAAACAGCCAAAGGTCACGCCTTCCTTAAAAAACAATTTCAAGACAGGACTATTAAAAAGAAATATGTTGCTTTCGTCTGGGGAGATCTCAAGGAAGAATTTGGAACCATCACTCGACCAATAGGACGTAGTGGTTCTGATTTCCGTAAATATTCAGCGAGCAGAGGGTCAAGGGGTATTGAGAGGGAAGCGGAAACTTACTGGACAAAATTGGCAACAGTCATCGTTCCTGTAAAGTTAGAAGGAGTTTCTTCTGGACGTGACAAAGATGCAACTGAAAGTAAACAAAGATTCACTCTCATGGAAGCTGAACCAAAGACAGGTCGTACTCACCAGATACGCGTACACTTTTCAGCTATACAGCACCCAGTGGTTGGAGATACTCTATACGCTCCAAATCGTCCTATGATGCTCGGTTTTGAGCGTACCGCACTCCATGCTCGTTCCATCGAATTTGATACTCCTAAAGGCGAACACGTTCGCGTTGAGGCGCCTCTGCCAAAGGACTTCCGACAAGCTTGTAAAGAAACTGGTATAACCGACCAGATTTAATCGGCAGGTTTTGATATAATGGGGTTACTATGATCCCTTGGCTAGGAAAACTATTTCCTTACTGCGTAGCGGTGCTAGGTGTTTTCGATACTATTTATACTTGGTTCGAAAGTAAACCAAATCATTACCTAAGTATATCGTTGGGTATCGTCACAATTTATCTGATCCATCTGATGTATAAAGACCATGAAGCCTCTCACCCAAAGCATGCGTGGAAGTTTTTTCTTTCTGCAATTCTTTCGATTGGAATAATTTTGGTGAGCACTTGGTGGATTTTCTTTTAAGTTCACTTTAATTATCTATTCTAGAAGAGTATAATTTCATCCGTATGTTTATGGATGGAAAAATAAAAACAGTAGAGATTCCTGATGAATATCTTCAAAAGGTGAAAGATGTAGTCGAGAAGTTCTACAAAGAAATAAAACCAGTCCAATGTCCGTATTTCAAAGATACGGTTAATTTTAATGCACGAGGACTTGATCATATTAAATTTAAAGAGTGGAATAAGCCAAGATTTAAATTTGATCAATACATGAGGTTGAAGTTATTTCATTTAGTTCCTGAAATACTTCGTCGGTCTCATACAGTTCAAGGGGTTTGGAATAGACAAGAATGGGAAAGGCAGAAAAGACACGGAAAATGGGAGAAGATTCTAAAAGATGTAGCTTATTACGAATTCATTGCAGTTATTGGTAAAGTGCGCATCAAAGTTGTTGTCAAAGAGATTACGGGCGGTCAGAAATTCTTTTGGAGCATTATACCTTTTTGGAAAACAAATGAAGTTACAAAAGAGCGGAAGTTATATGATGAAGATTTGGAGTACGATCGTAATATTGTGAGTGACATCGAGGGGCTAGGTATAAAGCAAAAATCACCAGTTTCCTGATGACTTTTGTGAGCACTTGGCTACGGTTTGATTAACCGTGGGAGAGCCGAAGCCCTCACAAGTGCCGTAGGAAACTATAGCAAATTAAAAGGGAATATCAAGCTATTGACAGAACATACCTAAATAGTGTTTAATATCTTTAAACAGAGAAGTGTGGCATTCTGCTCATTTCACCGCTGTTTGACAGTTAAACTCGAGCAAAACTGCTCAAAAAGAAAGATAAAACATATGGGTACCAAAATACTCGTAGCGGGGTCGAATGTATCGGCTCCACAGCTCAGTGACCTCTTTCGCCAGATCGGCGATGGAAGCATCAATAGGTTTCACCTCCAGGCATTTCTGGATCGCCGTAACCCTTTCGGTATCGACAGTGTCATGATTGATTGGAAAAAGGTTTACCATACGCTTGGTATGGAAGTTGACCTTAGTGGCAAGGACGTGAATGACCCCGACTTCTGGGTCGTGCCGGTTTTCAAGGGTGTGACGATGAACAAAGTTGTTCAGGCTCTCCGCGACCTCGATGTCAACATGTATCTTTATACTGATGACCTCGGTAAGGGTGTGCCGATCAACGATCGTGATCCTGCGAAAGGTGACTACGTGGTCAAGTTTGGGAAGACCATCGAAGCTGATCCGGAACTCAAGGATAAATCCGCGAATACTCTGGCGAAGGAGAAGGTCAAGGGCATCACACTTCTCGAGCGCTTGCTCCTGGAACTTGGTTACTTCATGACGACAGGAAATCACCTCGATGTCGAGAACATTACGCTCTGTAGCGGTTCGCGTGATTCGGACGGCGATGTCCCTTGCGTGTATTGGAGCACTGTCGACCGCAAGGTCTATGTCTACTGGTGTGGCCCGTCGAATGCCCTCTCCGGCCTCCGTGCTCGTGCAGTGGTTTCGTAACACTTGCACCTTGTTTCTTTCCGTAACGTCCCTCAAGCTTGACTCGGGGGCGTTTTTTTGTTTAAATTATCCCTCAACTCAGGAATTCATCAATAGCAATCAAAACACCTGAAAAGACATTTTATTAAAATAAATTATCACATGGAAAAACAAGAAATACGTAACATAGCCATCATCGCTCACGTGGACCATGGTAAGACCACTCTTACAGATGCCATCATGACACAGTGTGGCCACGGTGATGAGGGAAGTATGGATAGTAACGCTCTTGAACAAGAACGTGGTATCACCATTTACGCCAAGAACACTTCTGTTATCTATAAAGGCACAAAGATCAATATCGTCGACACTCCTGGTCACGCGGACTTCGGTTCAGAGGTTGAGCGTGTTCTACGTTCTATCGACACAGTTTTACTCGTTGTTGATGCACAAGAGGGTCCTATGCCACAGACTCGTTTCGTTCTAAAGAAGTCTTTGGAACTTGGTTTGAAGCCAATCGTTATTATAAATAAGATCGATAAACCAGCCGCAAACCCAAATCTTGTTCATGAACAAGTTTTGGAACTTTTCATTGAGCTTGGTGCACATGATGCTCAGATCGATTTTCCAACAGTCTATGCTATCGGTCGTCAGGGTATTGCGAAGATGAGTTTGACTGAAGATTCAAAAGATCTTACACCGCTACTTGATTGCATCCTTTCTCATGTTCCTCCTGCGAACACCGCCGAACAAGCAACGTTACCTCTCAAAGCTCAAGTTTTCAATCTTGGTTATGACAATTTCCTTGGACGTCTAGCTGTTTGTCGTATTTATGATGGTTCTATCAAAGACGGACAAAATGTTTGGGTTAAAGATATTTTGAATGGTAAAGTTTTTACTGGTAAAGTCACAAAACTTTTCACTTTTGAAGGTAAAAAGCGTATTGAGGTTAAAGAAGCTTTTGCCGGTGACATCATCACTGTTGCTGGTTTGCCAGATATTTATATCGGAGAAACTATCATTGATAATGAAGCAACGGAAGCACTTCCTTCGATCAAGATTGATGAACCAACTATCAGTTTGAACTTTTTGGTTAACAATTCACCATTCGCTGGCCGTGAAGGAAAATTCGTTACCGGTCGTCAGATTCGTGAACGTCTCGAAAAAGAATTGGAGGTCAACGTCGGTCTCAAAGTAGATTTCTCGGCCAATGATTATTTCAAAGTTTATGGTCGTGGCGAACTTCACATCGCTGTTCTTCTTGAAAACATGCGTCGTGAAGGTTATGAGCTTCAAGTCTCCCAGCCACAGGTCATCGTGAAAGATATCGCTGATGCCGATGGAAAAATGATTAAGTCTGAACCTTTCGAAGAGCTCACTATCGATATTCCTGAAGAATACACAGGTACTATCATAGATAAACTTGGTAAGAGAAAAGCGGTTATGACTGATATGAAAACAAAAGATGGTCAATCACGCATTCTTTTTGAAATTCCTACTCGTGGTTTACTCGGTTATCGAAACGTTTTTGTCATTGATACAAAAGGTGAGGGAATACTAGCTAGTCGTTTTATAGATTTCAAACCTTATGCTGGCGAGATCGAAAAGCGTGAGACTGGTTCTATGACATCTATGGCTTCAGGCAAGTCTCTCGGTTTCTCTCTCTGGAATCTCCAAGATCGTGGACGCCTCTTCATCGGTCCAGCGGTTGAAGTTTATGAGGGTATGGTGGTTGGTGATACAGCGAAAGGTGATGATATGGATGTGAATCCAACAAAAGGTAAAGCTATGTCCAACATGCGTTCTTCGGGTAAAGATGAGGCGCTCATGCTCGTACCTCACTATGAACTCACGATTGAACGTGGTCTGGAGCTCATGCGTGAAGATGAATATTTGGAAATCACTCCGATCAACGTCCGTCTACGTAAAAAGTTTTTGACAGCAACGGATAGATCAAAAGCGGGAAGAAAGGATGGGGTAGTGGCTTAAATCTAAATATTTCTTGATTATTTATGACTCATATGATAAGCTCTTTCCACTATGGCAATCAAAGCAAATTCTAAAATAGTTACCCCAATCAACGCGGAAGCACGCAAGAAACTTGATATTCACACAGGTGATCAGGTCCGTGTTTGGCAGAAGATTGAGGAAGATAAGGGTAAGTTTCGTCTCCAGGCTTTCGAAGGTTTAGTCTTGGCACATAAGCATGGGTCTGAGGCTGGTGCTACTTTCACAGTACGTAAAGTCATTGACGGTATCGGTGTTGAACGTATTTTCCCATTATATTCACCAATGATAGATGAGATCGAACTCGTCCGTCGTTCAAAAGTTCGTCGTGCCAAGCTTTACTTCGTTCGTGATCAGGCTGCAAAAGAGATTCGTCGTAAGATGCGTCATATCATGGAAGCAAAATACGAAGGAGAGGTTGTTGCAACAGATGTCGTCAAAAAAGGAACAAAGGTTGGTGAAAAGGAAGAGGTTTCAAAAGAGGAAGCAAAGGCAGAAGCAAAATAGTCCACTCAAAATAATTTCAAAAGACCGCTTCGGCGGTTTTTTGTTATAATAGTATCGACAAGCCTCTGCCGGAGCTTGTTTTTTAATACAAAATTAATTATGAATAAAAGAGGACCAAAACCAAAAGGAAAAGTTAAGATCAAATGGTCGTCTAATTTTGCTTATGCGATTGGGCTTATTGCTACGGATGGATGTTTGTATAGAGATGGCCGTCATATTAACTTAACGTCGAAGGATATTGAACAGATAAATAATTTTCAAAAATCCTTAGGAATTAATTTTAACATAGGCAGAAAGTCGAATGGATATAATAAAGTAAGAAAGTATTATGTTGTACAGATCGGTGATGTTAAATTTTATGAATTTTTAATTTCCATTGGTATTACTCCTGCAAAATCTAAAACACTTGGGCAGGTGACAGTTCCCAAGGAATACTTCTTTGATTTTTTGCGTGGTGTTCTTGATGGAGATGGTTATGTTCACTCGTATTTCGATCCAAGGTGGAAGTCTTCATTTTTGTGGTACCTTGGATTCTGTTCAGCTAGTCTGGAGTTCTTAAGTTGGATTAGATCAGAATTAAGAATAAGGCTTCGAATTGAAGGTCACATAACAATGAGTAAAAGGAGTTCGTGTATGCAGTTAAAGTATGCAAAAACAGAGGCCGCTATTCTTGTTAAGTATTTATATTGTAATAAAAAATCGCTGTACCTTTCAAGAAAAAGGTTGAAAATTAAGAAGATATTAGCTATAGTAGACGAGTTGAGGGGGAGTAATTGACAAGTATATGCGCGGGTGTCGTAATTGGTAGCCGAGCATCCTTGAGGTGGATGTGCCCGTTCGGGCGTGGAGGTTCAAGTCCTCTCCCGCGCACAAATTAAATATTAGACATATGCTCTACACACGCAAAGGTGACGCGGGTACAACTAAAGATTTCAATTCAAAACCTGGTGAGAGGAAATCAAAGAGTTCTTGCCAAACAGAATCATTGGGGGCACTAGATGAACTCGGTGCTTTTCTTGGTCTTACAAAGTTAGCTTCAGCGAAGGTTGATTGGTTGGTTGATGATGCGAAGCCTGCCGACATCATTCTCTGGACACAGAATTGTTTGTTTACGATCCAAGCCGAAGTTGCTGGCGCCAATATGAAAGTGGGTCAAGATAAAGTTTTACAGATGGAAGCTTGGGCAGACTGGATAGAGAAGGAGTTGCCACCAATCAAGACTTTCTTCATCTCTGGTGGGACAGAACTCGCTGCTTTATTTGATGTCTCACGCACACTTGCACGTAAAGCCGAGCGTCGTGTGATCGCTGGAATCGAGGCAAAGGAGTTTGTTTTGGACTCAGCAACGCTCGCCTTTTTGAATAGGCTTTCTTCGTTGTTCTATGCTCTCGCTAGACTTACTAACCACATGGCTGACATCAAAGAAATTCCACCAACCTATAAATAGTTAGAAACATTTGTATTTACATCGAGTCACCATTTTGTGTTAAAATAATTACATGAAAGAAGTTGTTTGTGATACATGCGGTATTAAATTTATGCGAAAAAAGTCGCAATTACTTTTGGCAAAAAAACATTATTGTTCAATTAAGTGTTTTAACGTGTCAAAAATGAAGGGTATATTTGTTGATTGTTATATGTGTAAAAAGAGGGTATATAAAAAGAATAATGATTTACGTACTTCAGAAAGTAAAAAATATTTTTGTAGTATTAAATGTAGTAATACGTGGCAAGGAAGCAATAGACGCGGAGAAAATCATCCGAATTGGATAAATGGAAAATCCATATATAAATTAAAGCTGATACGCACTGATATTAATTCGGAATGCAGAATGTGTTCAGAAAATAATCCAAGAGTCTTAGTTGTTCATCATGTTGACCAAAATAGAAATAATAATCAATTAAGTAACTTAATTTGGTTGTGTAGAAATTGTCATTTTTTGATACATCATTATGCTAAAGAGCTATTGCTTTTTAATAAAAAAATATAGTCTATGGCAATCCAAATATGTAAAGTCTGTGGTAATAACTTTTATGCAAAACCATCACATATCAAGAAAGGTTGGGGAGTGTTTTGTTCAAGAAAATGTAAACATAACGGGACTAGGAATAGCGTGCCGATAAATTGTTTTGAATGTGGTCAATTGGTTTATAAAAATACTTCCCAAATGAATCGCTCAAAAAGTGGTAAATTATTTTGTAATAAGTCATGTCAGACAAAATGGAGAAACATTGAATATAGTGGAAAAAAACATGTTGGCTGGAAGGGGGGCCGGACTCTTTATAGAAAAATTATGTTAAAAAGCTCGGTTCCATCTCAGTGTACTGTGTGTCAAAAAGATGATTTGAGAATATTGGTCGTCCATCACATTGATCAAGATCATTCAAATGATAATTTGGAAAATCTAGTATGGCTCTGTCATAATTGCCATTATCTAGTACATCATGATAAGCTAGCAAAACAAAGGTTTTCTAGTATTACTAAACCTTCGTAAATATATGGTGGCTATGGTGTAATAGCAGCACAGGAGCTTGTGGAGCTCTTAGCTCCGGAGCATAACCGGATAGCCACCCTAACGGGAGTCTTCTAAAAATACATAGACAACACAATGACTTTTCAGTTCTAACCTGATAGACTTTCGGTATGGAAAAGATAAATATTCCAGAGAATAATTCTCTAAATTCATTTGAAGGTATTTCAGAATGGGATCGTCATGATGAATATTATGAGCCAATCGAACAAGCTCTTGAAAGGGGTGACTTTGTGTCCGCTATGGAATTACAGAAAAAATTGGAGGTAAACGATAAAGATATGCAGGCTACAGAAATCGTGTCTTTCCAGCATCTATTATTGGTAAGAAACGATTATGCAATAGCGAGTCGTATGTTGAAAGAGCTTGATTTACCCGTAGAAGAAGCACAAGAAATCATAGTACATCGAATGAGCTATGGACTTTTTCGAGGACATTATGAGTTGATATTTCGAAATTTTGAAAAATATTTTATATTGACGACGGATATGAAGAAACAATCTATAGAAAAGGCTATAGCGTTATGTGAAAAAACCCCAAGGAAATTTTATGAACATAGAAAGGAGGAATTGAAGGTCTGTTTATCTGAATTACAGTAACAGTATCATCTTTAATAATTTAGGAGCATGAAAGTGGGAATACAGATACTCGCATCATTCCTCCTTTCAAAAATAGTTCTAACATCCTCTACGACGGCACCCACTAAAAGAATAAGAGACCAGAAGGGTATAAAGAAGGCAATAATTTGAACTGTGGCTTGTGTTTATCTATATGTTATATTTGTCGTATGAATAAAAAGACTAAAATGATCTGGGGACTTGTCCCTTTCTTTTATGATAAGAAAAAAGAAGATGCAGGTGAGCATCTAGGGTATTTGAAACAGACTATAGCTGGTTTGAAAAAATCTGGCGTTGAAAAGGTTGTAGTAGTAGATGATGGTTCAGAAATGGGTCTAGAAAAGCTTGGTCTCGATTGCGAACTTATAACCAGAGAAATAAATGAAGGAAAAACAGCTGCGGTATTGTCTGGTCTAAAATATATTTCTGAAAAAGATATAGATGGTGGGTACATTATACAGTGTGATTATGATGCTGATCAAAATTCAGAAGATGCAGGACTCATTCTCTCGGAGTTTGAGAAAGAGGGTGCAGATAATTTAGGTATGGTGATCGGTGATCGTTATAAAAATGCACAACAAGATCCTTTGCAGTACCGAAAAGTTATGTTACATCTGCAGGAAATGATTTGTAAACAAATGGGGTATGACCTCAGGGATACAGTCAGTGGTCTTCGTGGGTATACAACAGATTTCGGTAAAGACTTTCTCTTGAAGAGTAAAGCGAAAGGATTTGGTAGCGATACTGAACAGTTGGTCATTGCATATCTTGAGGATTTGGCTGTATTAAGTGTACCGCTTACGTATTCTAGAAAAAGAGGAGTTTCAACTCCAGATGAAAAATTGGTTGAAGTTATGAATGCGGTGCTCGCTCATTCTGAGGAATTGAGAGATAGGAAGTTGGATAAGGTTGTTGATTTGTTTGAAAGATTGAAAGAAAATCTTGTGAATAAAGAATTAAACTTCGAGATTGATCTAAAAGAATTTGGTGCAGACGAAAAGATAAGTTTTATTAGAGATGGCAAAGGAATGTACACGGCGGATATGGGGGAGAGTCTTGTAGAAAAAGGAGAAATGAAAATTTGTTAAATTATTTGTGATAATTCACAATACACCCAATCCTCCCCTCCACTTCCTGCATATAATCCCAATCAACCAAAAGAGAAATAAGAGGTCGGAAGTGACCCTACCAGGAATTTTCTAAAATAAATAAGTAGCGTAATGACATTTCAGTTTGAGCCTGATAGACTTTGGGGTATGGAAAATGTACCTATAGATTCAGAAAAATATCTTGAAAAGATTAAAGGGGTAGATTTTGAAATTCCATTTGCTGAAATTGAAGGTTCATTATCTCGTCTCGGGGAACCTTTTAGTTCTATTTCTACGACAGAGAATGGTATTGATATTATTTATGAAGGTATAAAAATAAGTATAGAGTATAAGTCGTATACCTACGTTAAAGACGGAGAAAAATATACTTCTGATGCGTTGAAAGAGATTGATAAGTTTGCAATTAAAACCGAAGATAAAGAATTTGATTTATTTAGTATTCTGCCTCCAGGTACTAGAGTGATTTTTCAGTCAGGTTCTGAAAAAAGTACAGGTAGTATAATAAATATAGATGGGGTTGATGAGATATCAATTGCAGGTGAGATAAATTCGCCTAAAATGGTAGCAGTTTTATTGCATGAAGTTGGTCATATTATTGATATGGAAAAAATAAAGGAGCTAGGACTTAAGGGTTATGAGGCTGAAGTTATTGGTTTAATGGATAATAAAGAAAATGCTGATATAGCTGAGGAAATCAGAAAAGAAAGAATTGCTAATGCTTTTGCACTAAAAGTATTAAGGCCTTTCCTTAGAAACCCAGAAATTAGAAAAGATATGCTAAATTTACTCAAGTATGATGCTCTTGCTAGTTATTATTATTCTGCAAGAAAACAACTAAAAGATAGAAGTCAAAGAAGTTCTCATACCCAATATGTTTCAATGGACGTTGAAGATTTTACTGGTGATGAGTGGTAGCGATAGAATTATTTGTTACTTGTAATGTTGGAATATAGGTAGTTGCATCATTTCTCTCCCTAAACCCAGTCCAAATAACCTGTACGACGGCACCCCAATAAAAGAATAAGAGTAGAGAAGGAGATACAGCGGGCACCCATTTTAACTTTTTGTTATACTGCTTACATGGAAGAATTTGAATTAACTTATTTACCTAAAAAGGAAATATTATCAAAGCTGCAAGGAGTAATTTATAAAGAGATGCTTGATATCTATTTACCTTCAACTTCCAAGCACCCAACTTTGCGTATTAGAAAATCAGGAAATAGATACGAGATAACAAAAAAGGAACCAGTCAAAGAAGGCGACTCGTCTCACCAATTAGAAATAACAATACTCCTTACTCAAAGCGAATTCGAAGAGCTATCTTTAATCAAGGGTAAGAGGGTTTCAAAGAATAGGTATTTATATACTGAGGGTTGCTATACTTATGAGATTGATGTATTTCAGGGTGATTTGAATGGTTTGATATTAGTTGATATTGAATTCAAATCAAATAAAGAAAAAAGCGAATTTATACAACCTGCTTGGTTGTCAAAGGAGGTTACTCAAGAAGAGTTTATTGCCGGCGGAATGCTTTGCGGAAAGAGCTATAAAGATATTGCGAGTAAGTTGAATAAATTTGGATATGAAATATAGAAGACTATTTATAACAGGTATACCAACCTCTGGTAAATCATATCTTGCAAAACGACTAGCCGAAAAAGTTGGAGGGATTGTGGTATCACTGGATGATCTTCGCGAAAGTTTAGCTAAAGATGATAGGTATAAAAAATGGACTAACTTTTATATTGATTTGAATGAAAAAGAATATCTTGTTAGTACTAGGCCTGAAGTTCAGTGGAAAAATTTGATAAAGCAATCTGAGGGTCTTTGGCCAGCATTTTTAGAAGAAATTAAGAAGTATGAAAGTGAAAATAAACCTGTAATTTTTGAATGTGTAAATATATTACCCCACCTAGCAAAGCGTGATTTAGACTTTGAAGGTATCGTTCTTGTTGGTTCGACTTACGAAGAAGTTCTAAAAAGAAATACGACTGATCCACGATGGGGAAGTACTATTGAGTTGCAAGAACTTGAAGCAAGAACATTTTTTGAAATTGAAAGACCTAGATACATAGAAGAAGCTAATAAATATAGCTATCGTTGTTTCGAGAAAGCTGATGATGCTTTTGAGTTCGCACTGCAACATATTAGTTAATTTACCCTCTCTTTTTATTTACTGCACGTTTGTGCAGAAGACTGTTATTTATTAAATTTATTAAAAATTGGACTTTTCATCAGTAAATCAAGCTCAAAATCAATTTTTCTCCAGTCTAGAGTTCTGAATGTGTGCTCCCAACGATCCAAAAAACTTAAGTTTGATATATACTTATATTATGAATATTTTTCAACGGGTAAAACAACTCGGATTTCCACTTGGTAAATATGTAGTAGTTGGTGGAGTGATGGAAGCATATGGAATCCGTCAAGCAAACGACATTGATATCGTAGTTGCAAATGACTTATTCCATAAATTAATCCAAAACGGCTGGGTGATGTGTGATTGTGATGCTTGCACAAATAGTTCAAAGAAAATCCTAAAAGGGGACGGAGTAGACATATTATCCGAATATTCATGCGGGGAAGCGTATAAAGCGAACACTGAGCAACTGATTAAAAATGCAGATTTGATAGACGGTGTACCTTTTATTGGTCTTACTGAGCTAAGGAAATGGAAACAAGTAAATGGTAGAGAAAAGGATCTGAAAGATATTAAACTTATAGACGCCTATTTAAAAATTGAACTTTCTGGTATACTTTTGGTATGGAAAATCCTGAAAAAGAAATTAATTTTAGCGATCATCTAGTAGAAAGCGATATATCACTAATCCATAAAGGTGGTGGTAAGCTTTTTGAAATAAGAGATAATCCTGACAAAATTGTGCGCATGGAAAGTTTTGATGATTTGGAAGGAAGATATAAAGGCCAAGTCGATCCTATTGTCATAGGAGAATTGGGACAAAAATTATATGGAGAATTAAAAGATAGATATGAAATTGATGCACCAGTTGAATTTGTGGCTGGAAAAGATTCTGAAGATAAAGATGTTATATACGGAATTGTCGATAGGGTCATTGGTACGGATTTAGATAAAATTGAGGTCACACCTGAATTAACTGAAGAAGTCGAAAAGTTGTATGAAAGGATTGCACAGTATTATTTAGATAAATTTCCACAAGAAGAAGGATTGTATCTTGCTGATATTAATAACGCATCTCAATATGTCTATGGTAAGAAAAAGGGAGATGAATCACCACATATATATCTTGTTGATACAGATCTATATATTAGAGACGGGAAAGTGGCTTTGTGTAATGTCGTCTTGTGGTTGTACCGACACATGTCTTCAGTCGAAAAGAAATACGGCAAGAAATTTACTCGTGCGCGGGAGATTATAGAACAGATACTTGATACACCTTTACCTAAAAATATAACTGAGGAACAGAGGCTTGCTGCAGAAGCAATTATCACAAAGACGAAAGGGTATTTGGATGGTTCTATAAATATAGATGATGAAGACGCTAATCCTGTTGACATAAGTATATAAAAATGATATAAAGTTTATAGTAGTTAAATAATAGTGGTGCTGTACGGGATAGCTTATTGTGCATTTCTGATGAAGTACCCAGTAAGCTATCTCGAAGTCGAGTGGTAAGTAAGTTGTCTGAACTTAATAGGGGTTAATCCCAAAGACAACGGTACGTGCTACCGCATACAGCACACTCCATTGCAAATGAAAATGATGATTAATAACGCGTTCAGTCTGAACATGCTTGTAGGTATGGCAAGTGTCAACGTCTACCCAATCACTCAGCAACAAGCACAACGGGCAGTTGCTTGTAACGAATGGGAATCTGGTGTTGGTCACGCCGACACAGCGAAAATCTTCTCCAAGGAACTTGGGGTTGAGGTTCCGTTCAATCGGGTCACAGCTCAGTTGAATCCAGGAGCAAAGATTCTTGTGGGGCAATACAAGGGCCCCCGTCTTGCAGAAGGTGCTACCTCCTTGCCGGAGGGTGCTAGCATCCAGTGGATGCTGGTCGAGATTAAAAGTCTCGACAACATTGGACTCAACACATTGTTGATCCTCAATGCTGTAGTTATTGCGGATGTCGCGATTGTGACATGCTATACGGTGGCACCATCTGTGCCCCAAGTGGGCGTTAAAATCTTCCAGTTACACTTTTACCAGTTTTCAGAAAATTGGTCGCCGAAAGGCAATGGAGATAACGAGTCCGCTTCGCGGAAAATCGTAGGGAGGGGCGTGGCATTTGGTCACGTCTCTCCCTCTCATCCACTATTTTGCACATTTAAGGTATGCATACCTATAAATACAAATGAAGCCCCAGACAAAATCGTCTGGGTTTTATTATTTATTTTGACATCTCACTCGTATTTTGTTGTTTATTCAACTGTTTATTTTCTTCCCAAAATTCTTTAAGTAGTCCAATAATTTTCATTCTTACACCTTTGTAGACTTGAAGCAAAATTTGCGCAGTTCTAGTATTGTGAAAACCTTTCTTAAATAAGCCATCCTACGCCATAGTTATATTAACTTTCGGGCAGTGACCCACGTGAATTTTTATTATACATATGATATTGTCAGTTTAGATTATGAATACAAATGGGATACTTGGTATTGACCTTGGTAATACCATCATCAAGAACCGTCAGGTTTTACCTGATGCGTTTCGTGTCATTCGCCGTCTTATTGACGAGCGGTTTGGAGTCAATGTTCACATTGTGTCACGAGTTAATCCTGAACAGGAGATTCGTGCAAGAGCATTTGTGACCAGTGAACATTTTAAAAGCCAGCTTAGCATTCCTTTAAGCAGAGTTCATTTCTGTAGGGAACGCCGTGAAAAGGGACCGATCTGTAAGCGAATCGGTATCACTCATTTCATTGATGATCGACCGGAGATCATGGCAGTGATGCCACCGAGTGTCGTTCGCAAGATATTGTTTGATCCCGATGAGACAGATCTTCGACAGTTTGCATCGAGACTCGGTGATTTCAATGTTGCCCACAGTTGGCTCGATGTTGAGAGGCTTTTGCTTTTTTGAATAGAGTTACCATCACCACCCAGACTTTCTGGGTGTTTTTTTGTTATACTTCTAAGATGAAAAATGAATCTGAACAAAAAGTTTGTGAAGTTAAGAGATCTAACGAAGCGGGGGCTGCTTTTATGATTGCAGAGCGGTTGTCTGATTATTTTGATAAAGAAGGCCTTAAACAAATAGAGAAGGACACAAAAGAACATTTACTTTACGGTGCTTATTCTGGGGAAGGGATGATCGGTTTTGTGACTTACAAGGAGATAAATCCTGAGGCGATTGAAATGTCATGGCTTGGAGTTTTACCTGAAAGACAAGGGAAGGGTGTTGGAGAAAAATTAGTCAGCCAGACTCTAGATGAATTGTCTTCTAAATACAAAGTCTGTGGAGTAAAGACTTTGTCTGAGACTGATCCCTATGAACCATATAAAAATACCAGGGCGTTCTATAAACGAATGGGTTTCATCGCTATTGAAACCATAAACCCTTATCCCGGTTGGGGAGACAATGCGTGTCAGATATTTGTAAAGTTTATTGGTAAATGAATAGATAATGTATAATATATTCATATGAATAAAAAATTACTTACTTATGGTTCAGTCGTTCTTGGTCTAGTCTTTATTATTATCGCTATTGTTTACTGGTCAAATAAAGCTGGTTCATTGCCAACATATTTTCCTGGATATGAAGTCGGCTCAGTCGCTATTCATTTCAAGCACGGATTAGCTTCACTGATTTTGGCCTTTGGTTTATTTATTTTTGCTTGGTTCAAATCAGCTAAGAAAATTTATTAAAATTTGGCTTGAGGTTTAAGCTCGAATTTTATCTAAAAAAGAATACGGCACAACTCAATATTCCGATTGCCACACAGTAAACAGCGAAAGGTATGAGTTTTTTAGTTTCAAAATATTTAGTGAGGAAACTAACAGATAGAAAGGCGGTGATAGCGGCTACAGCTGAGCCAACTAATATTGGTCCAGTAGCACCTGTGTCGCCAGACGTTATGAGTTCCGGTAATTTCAACAACGAGGCTGCAAATATAATAGGTGTCGCCAATAGGAAAGAGAAACGAGCAGCGTCTTTATGGTTCAGGCCTATAAGTAAACCACCACCGATGGTTGAGCCAGTTCTTGAAAATCCTGGGATGAGCGCCAAACATTGAGCCAGACCTATTTTGATTGATTGACTCCAAGTCATCTTAGTTACGTATCCATCTTCGGACATTTTATTTTTTTCGCTTTTCTTTCTTAATAATTCCGCACCAAATAACATAAGACCGTTCAATATTAAAAACACGGCGACTATGTTTGGTGAAGCAAAAAGAGTCTTTAATTTATCTTGAAAGAGTAAACCAAGTATTCCGGCTGGTATAGTACCGATCACTATGAGCCAACCAAGTTTTGCATAAATATCCGCTGAGTTTATCTCTCTAATTTTAATAGATCTAAAAATACCTTTGATGATGAGTAACCAGTCCTTATAGAAAAAACCTAGGAGTACTAAAGCGGTGGCGAGGTGTGTGGCTACTAAAAATATTAAAAAGAAATTGTCGTTTTGATTTACGCTCCAACCAAGTAGCTTTGGTAATATAACGCTGTGGCCAAGACTGGAAACAGGGAAGAGTTCAGAGAAACCCTGCAAGGCGCCCATGAGAATCGCTTGGAAATATGTAAGCATGGACTGATTTTATCATGAATCTGGAAGATAAGGCATAGAAGAACGTCTTTGTGATATAATCACCATATGTTAATAGTCGGTCAGCCACAAAATCTAGGGAGAAGAACAATGTTGTTACTTTTGGCACGACGTACGACCATAGGCTTCGTCTTGTTTATTTTGTCGATGATATTGGCTTTCATGGGACCATTTTTGGCAATCTCTATCGCTAGTCTGATGTCCTTGGATGGCAATGTGAATAATTCAACTGTGACATCGGTATCAAATGCAGTCTCTGCTTTCTCGGTCATGGCTTTACTTGCTAGTGTTATCTTGATCTTGGTAGGTATGATCATTGGTTTGATCCAGTATAGGAATCGCATCTTCGTCCTTGAAGAATTTAACTTAAAATTTAGACGCGGAATCATCAGTAAAACAGAGATCTCTATACCATATAGACAGATACAGGATATCAACTTGGTTCGTACTGCTATGCATCGTATATTTGGTGTCAGTAGACTTTTGATGATCACGGCTGGTCGCGAAGATTCTAAAACTAGAAATGAGTCAGATACGATCTTTGATCCTATCGATTTTGATTTAGCAAATGAACTACAGAATTTCCTTGAGCATAAGATAGGTATTCAGATCGTTGAAAGAGTCGTTCCGCCACCTGATCAAAATATTCAATCACAGCCACAGTCACAAGCATGAAGATAATTATTTTAGCTATAGGCAGAGAAAAAGATTTTTCTGGCCAAGATTTAGTTCGCGAGTACGTAGATAGGATCTCACATTATTCTGCTTGTGAATTTAAATATATTGATGGTAGCGATAAAGAAAATGAGAATAAAAAGATTTTAGATGTACTAGATAAAGAAGGTTCAGGTCAATATGTTATAGCTTTGGATGAAAAGGGAAAAGAATATGAATCTCGTATCTTTGCAGATCAGATCCAATCTAGGTTGAATGAAAGTACCAGAACATTATTTTTTATAATAGGTGGATCATATGGTTTGACTGATGAGGTTCGAAAGCAGGCAAATATTACAGTGGCTCTATCAAAGCTAACGTTTCCACATCAATTGGTCAGACTAATACTGGTTGAACAGATATACAGAGCATTTACTATTATTCGAGGAGAGAAATACCACCATTAAAAGAAATTAAAATTCCATGAAGCCACAAGATTATAATTATAAATTACCACAAGAACTCATTGCTCATACACCTGTTACACCTCGTGATTCAGCTAAGTTGTTTGTTTACAGTACAAAGACGGACGAGGTTGTTATAGATACTTTTGCTCACATCAGTAGGTATATACCAACAGGATCCTTGTTAGTTTTAAATGATACGCAAGTCGTACCGGCACGTTTGGAGCTTATGAAATTAACTGGTGGCTCAGTTCGAATACTTTTTTTGGTTAATGAATGGAAAACAGCGACTCGGGCTCATGGAGGTAAAAATGAGATGATCAAAGGCTTACCAGATCGCAGAATCAATATAGGTGATCAGTTATATTTCAATCATCGCGCTATCATGGATGTTGTAAGTCAGAAGAATGAAGAATTCACTTTCAGGTTACGTATTTCGGCAGATGAATTTGAAAAGATTTGTCAGGCTCATGGACAAACACCGTTACCACCGTATATCCACACTGATCTCAATGAAGAAAATGCTAGAACTCGATATCAAACAGTCTTTGCATCAAAACCTTCATCGGTAGCCGCTCCGACAGCATCATTACATTTTACAGAAAATGTTTTTCATTCATTAAAATCAAAAGGCATAGATCAGACAAGTGTTACATTACACGTTGGTCGCGGAACTTTTTCTCCACTGACGTCAGAGAATATATCTTCAGGTCAATTACATTCTGAACCCATCCAAGTGAGTGAAGAATCAGCCATGAAAATAAATAAAGCTAAAAAAGAGGGGAGAATGATCGTTTCATCAGGGACTACCGCTACCCGTACACTCGAAGCGACAGCAGAATATATTTTAAAAAATGAAGGGTATACAGGTGATACGTCCATCATGATCAAACCACCTTATGACTTCAAAATAGTTGATGCCATGATTACAAATTTTCATTTACCAAACACGTCTTTACTCATGTTGGTTGATGCTTTTTTACAATATAAAGGAGCAAAGAAAAACTGGTTTGAACTTTATGATCAAGCGATCAAAGAAAAACTTCATTTCTATTCATTTGGTGACGCAATGTTGATTATCTGATGTGGTATGTAAGCAGAACTATGAGATGACAGGTCTCTGTGTTAATATAAAATTATGAATCTAAAACGCATTATATTTTGGGCTTCATTCCTTATTATTCTCGCTCTTATACTCTGGGGTTTGGTCGTGGCTATGAATAAACCAGTATCTAGTACTCATCTCATCTCTCCTGCACCGGTCAGTGCAAACGATCATGTTACTGGAACAATGAATGCACCAGTTACTATTGTAGAATACGGTGATTTCGAATGTCCTGCTTGTGGGGCATATTTTCCAATAGTTGAGCGCTTTATGAAAGAATCATCTACCACAGCTCGTTTAGTTTTCAGACATTTTCCATTACCTCAACATGCAAATGCAATGATTGCGGCTGAAGCTTCAGAAGCAGCTAGTCTGCAAGGAAAATTCTGGGATATGTATCGTCTGATCTATGAACATCAGAATGATTGGAGTAATCTAGCAGACGCTCATGATGTTTTATATGGATATGCAAATCAACTTGGTTTAGATATGGTGAAGTTCAAAGCAGATATAGATAGCAATGCAGTTAAAGATGTAATCGCGAATGATCAAGCTGAAGGTGTCAAAATTGGTATAGATTCAACTCCAACTTTCTTTGTAAACGGTAAAGCTATCAATAATCCACAAAGCTATGAAGCATTTAAATCACTTATTGAAGCGGCCGCTTCAGGCAGTTCCAAATAAAGCTGTTGTCATTTTGTTTATAATAGCCATTTTGGGTTTTTTTGACGCTTCTTTTTTGACTATAGAACATTTTCAAAACAAGATTCCTCCTTGCACGACCGCTGGATGCGAAACAGTTTTGACTAGTCAGTATGCGACGATGTTTGGAGTACCAGTTGCTCTACTGGGTATGATTTATTATTTTATTATAGCTGCTGGTTTGTTTGCACATATAGAAGGTAAACACGAGCCGTCTCTTCGCGCTGTACTGCTTTTGACTGTCTGTGGTTTCGTTATGTCTCTATGGTTTGTTGCCGCGCAAGCTTTTCTGATCCATTCTTATTGTTTGTATTGTCTAGGTTCAGCGACTATTTCAACCATACTTTTTATCAGTGCAGTTGTAGTATTAAAGAAATATCGGGTTTAAATTCAAAATTCTAATTTCCAGACAAATAATAAATCACAAATAATGAATTCAAAAATCCTTACAACTAAATCCTCAATTGACTATGAACTTTTTGATTCTGGAGAAGGGGAGAAGCTTGAGCGCTTTGGTAAAGTTGTTTTGTCACGACCAGATCCACAAGCTTTGTGGCGAAAAAAGTTGGCCCCAGTAGAATGGAAAAAAGCCGATGGGTATTTCGGTAAAAATACTTCAAAGACTTCTTCAACGAATGATTTACAGGAAGAACGTGGTAGTTGGATTTTAAAAAAAGATTTGCCAAATCGTTGGGAGATTTCTTTTGCTGATTTAAAATTCTGGATCAAACCTACGGCTTTTAAGCATGTAGGTATTTTTCCGGAGCAAGCATCAAATTGGGATTGGATGAGAAACAAGATAAAAATTCAAAATTCAAAATCCAAAAGTGAGTCACAAAACGAAATAGAAATTTTGAACCTCTTTGCTTATACCGGTGGAGCAACGCTCGCTTGTGCGCAGGCTGGAGCAAAAGTTGTCCATGTCGATGGTTCAAAAGTTGCGGTTGGTTGGGCTCGAGAGAATGCAGAACTTTCAGGATTGAAAGATAAACCAGTAAGATGGATATTGGATGACGTTCGTGCTTTTGTAAAAAGAGAGATAAAAAGAGGTAGGAAATATCACGGCATCATCATGGATCCACCTGCTTTTGGTCATGGTTCAGATAATGAAGTTTGGAAGATTGAAGATGACTTTTTGAAATTGATTGAAGATTGCACAGAACTTTTGGCGGATAGTCCTATTTTCTTTCTAATAAACGGTTATTCTGCCGGATATTCAGCTGTGGCATATAAAAATAACCTACTTCCTATTCAAGAAAAATTTGGTGGGGAAATAGAGGTTGGGGAACTCACACTTGAAGAATCTGGTGATAAGATTCAAGGATCTAAAGTCTCGAATCATGAACCCAGACTTTTGCCTTGCGGTATTTTCGCTCGCTGGTCAGCTGAATAGTTGAATATTGAGGGTATCTCTTACTCCTTTTTGAGTAAAATTTAAATAAATAATAAATAAAAACTGCCCATTAACCAAAGGGCAGTGTGAGTAAACTTAAGAACGTATCAAGTCGGAGAAATGTTTGGTCGAAGAAATCCTCGACTATATCCTCCTCAAAACCAAATACGGCTTCGTGCTTTGTGATCCCTTGATTTGTGCCCAAGATTGATTCAAAGAACGCTATTTCTTCGAGAAAGGAATTGATCAAGTATTCATACACAACTATGTGGATGAAACTGAAGAGTTCCTGCGGGATCTTATCCTCCAAGCTTTGCTCGATGTATTGAAAGAAGACTTTGGGTGTGGTGGAGTTGTCGATAGCGAATGAGATGTGTCCGGCCAATATTAGTTTTTTGAATTCCGTGTCCTTGAAGATGGAAAGTCTGTAATATTTTCTCACAAGACTGACGTATTCAAGTTTGTAGCAGAACCTAATCTCCTGCGTCTCATTACGGATACCAATTTGGCCCCAATATGTGGGGTATTCTTGTCCGAGATCGATACTTTGGACGATCATGTATCCAAAAGGACGCTTATAGATCGGTATATGGTCAACACAGTTTTTATCTATGCGTATTTTGTCCACAGTTTTCCTTATTGGTTTGTTAAGTTGCTTTTCTGTCGTAAGCATACACATTATCGATATATGAAGTCAAAGGTTGAAATAGCTAGTTTCTGTGCTAACGTATTAGTTATGTCATCATCAGATTTATCTAAAATTTCACCAAGGATCCTTTCAGGAAAAGTCATACGCGATGAAAGGCTGCGCCAGCTTTCACAAAGATTTAGTTCGATCAGGCCGACCCCAGAGATGGCTATTATTCAAGTTGGAAATTGTGTTGATTCCACGGCTTATATAAAGGCTAAAATTAATTTCGCAAAAAAAGTTGGAGTATTGACTTATCATATCCATATCGATGAAACTATTTCCGGTGGCAAAATTAGCCAAGAAAAAATAATTGCTGAAATAAAGAAATGTAATGCAGACCTTTCAATAAAAGGAATTATCGTTCAGCTACCACTACCAGAACATATTGATAAAGAAGAAGTTATAAATTCCATCGACCCCAAAAAAGATCTTGATGGATTGACTTCTGTGAATACAAAGCTTTTGTCAGAAAATGATAAAAAAGCCATCATACCAGCTACGGCTAGAGGTGTTATGGAGCTTTTGAATTATTATAAGTTTTCTTTAAAAGGGAAGAGGGTGACAGTGGTTGGACGTTCAGCACTAGTTGGAAGACCTATTGCGCAATTGTGTATGAATGCCGGTGCGATCGTGAGTGTCGCACATAGTAAGACCCTTGATCTAGTCAAAGAAACAAAATCCGCAGATATCGTCATCGTTGCCGTCGGTAAGAAAAATCTGATAACTGCGAATCATGTTCAAAAAGGGCAGGTGATAGTTGATGTTGGTATCAATCGAGATGATCAGGTCATGATCCTCTCTGAATCAAAAGAGAATAATATTAAAAAAATAGTTGGCGATGTTGATTTTGAAAATGTTTCAAAAGAGATTGGTGGAACAGGTGCGATCACTCCTGTCCCAGGCGGAGTGGGACCTATGACAGTGCTTGCTCTATTTGAAAATTTGGCCGACATTTGTTCATAAAATATGGTAAAATTGATTTAAATTGATTAAATATTTTATTAATAATTAATACAGCTTTATATATGAATATCCCAGAAAAAATTTGGAAAATAGTTTCATGGATAGGCGTTTTGGTGGTGGTAGTTCTCATCATCGGATCTTTGATTGGCCTCCGAGTTTTATTTAATTCAAATAGTGGTGAATATAAAGGTCAGACACCTCCAACTATTTCCGTCACTGGTACAGGTGATGCCTACTCTATTCCAGATATAGCCACTTTTTCTTTTAGTGTCACTGCAAATGCAAAGACTGTTACTGATGCCCAGGATCAAGCTACTGCCAAGATAAACTCTGCACTTAAGACTGTACGTGATGCCGGTGTGGATGATAAAGATATTCAGACGACTTCATACAACATCAGTCCTCATTATGATTATCAGAATGCAGCATGCCCAGCTATAGCTAGAGCTTATGGAACACCGGTCTATTGTCCTCCAGAAAAGTCTGTCTTGACTGGCTATGATGTTAGCCAGTCTGTAACAGTGAAGATTCGTGATCTAAATAAAGCCGGAGCACTATTTGCTTCTATCGGTGCTCTAAAAGTTGATAATTTAAATGGTTTGGATTTCTCTGTAGATAATCTAGATACTATTGAAGCGCAAGCAAGGACTTTAGCTATAGATGATGCAAAATCAAAGGCAGATGTCTTGGCTAAAGAACTCGGTGTCCATCTTGTTCGCATAATCAGTTTTTCAGAAGATAATGGTGGTTCATATCCTCGACCAATGATGTATTCTATGACAGACGCTGTCTCTGCTAGTGGAAAGGCAATAGTCGCTCCTGAGATTCCAGCTGGTCAGCAGAAGGTGACAAGCAATGTGACAGTGACGTATGAGATAAAATAAGCTTGAATTATAGGCCTAAAATGATATGATACTCTTGTTAGTAGTAGTTTAGTTGGCCATATTTCTCATCATGATTAATAAAGTAAGTAAAATTTTGTCTAGACACCTGCTCATCCTCGCATCAGTTTTTGTATTATTTGGATCTAAGTCTGCTTTTGCTGATATATTAAGCCCTGGAATCATAACTACTTGTGGAGAGATTGTAACTACAGGCACATATACTCTTGGTAATGACATAAGTACTAGCAGTGGGACATGTCTGACCATCACTTCTGGTGGAGCATCAGCATCAACCACTGTAGATGGTTATGGTTATACTATAAGGGGTGATGTTTTTGCTGATGGTATAAGTTCTAGTACTCCAGGACACAATTTTACATTACAGAATATAACAGTTGTCGGCAATGTCACTTCAAATGGTGGATATGGTGCGAATGGAGGTAATATTGTCACATCAAGTTCGACTATAAATACAATTTCTGTATCTGGTGGAGCAGGTGCTTATGGTGGGTCTGTAACAATAACAAATACTAATATAGATTTAACACACCTTGATCTTTCAATGTCGGGCGGATCTTTGACATTGAATTATATTAATTTGATTCATACCAATTTTGCTTTTCCTGCATTAGCAAATTTGACTTTAAATGGACCAGGTAATTTACCTGGTAATCTCGGTGCATTTGGTGGTGGAGTATTAAGTTTTCCGGGAGATGTCATTACGAATGCAAATCAATGTAATCTAGCGATTGCAGGTACAACCACACTAGGTTCAGATATAACAGGTAATTGTGTGATAACAGGGAATGGGGGTGATTCTTGATGGTGTAAGTCATTCAATTAATGGAAATATTATCGCAACATCTACTAATGGTGGTGGTCACAATATTACTTTGGAGAATATGGTGATTACAGGAAATGTCGATACGAGTGCTGCTACTGGTACAGGTGCTACAGCGGGAAATTTAACCATGACCAATTCCAGGGTTACTAATATTATCTCGAATGGTGCCAACGGCGCTACGACAGGTGGTAACGCTGGAACAATAAATCTGACGGACACATCATTTTCTTCCTTGGCTGCTAATGGCGGTATTGCATATGGACAGGGTGGACTACTTAGTCATAGTGGTTATGGTGGTTATGGTGGTAACGTGACTATAATCAAATCAAACGGGACACTTGATTTATCTAGTACTACTATAAATATAACGCACGGTACTGGCCCAAAAGGATATGGTTACCACCAACTTTTATGTCCGGGAAGTTGCTCACCATTTAATCCTGGTTCACCACTTACTATCAATGTACCACATTTAACTGTCAACAACAGTACATATTTTTACGGCGTTCAAGCACTGACTATTAACGGTATTTTATACGGAATATGGAACGGAGTTTTTAATAATCAAATCGTTCTTTATTTTAATGATCAGGCTACTGGGGCAGGTCATGATGGCGATTGGAATAATCCTTTGAACTGGTGGTTTGATTCGATTTTTACAGCTCCATCTGGAGGAATTCCTAACGTCGCAACAGAAATAATAGCAAGTGGAACAGTTAGTACTAATAGCGGTGCTATAGCTTATGTTGGTAGTGCAATTTTCAATAATTATTCAATAAATAGTATAGCTATCACCGCTTTAAATGGATTTACTTTTAATTCAAATTCTGTAAATAATGGAAGTATAAAAGGCCCGTCAGTCTTCAATGATAGTTCTGTGAATAATGGTACAACTACTGGTGCAGCATACTTTGTTGGTAATACGAGTGAGAATAACGGTCATATTCTGAAGGATCTAATTTCAACATATAATAATGTTCCAAATTTTTATGCCATAGCATCATCGTATGACGGAGTAAAATTGGTAGGCGTTATTCAATATGGACAGATTTATACTTCGATTAATTCAGGCGTTACATGGACATTGAGTACATCTTCTCCTTCGGGTGTTTGGTGGTCAGTGACTTCTTCTGCTGATGGAACAAAATTAGTTGCAATTATGTATGGTGGTCAGATATATACATCCACTGATTCAGGTTTAACATGGGCACCTCATGGACCATCACTTAATTGGCGAGCAATAGCTTCTTCTGCTGATGGAACGAAATTGGTTGCAGGTGTCTCTGGCGGTCAGATATATACATCTACCAATTCTGGTGTTACATGGAATATTAGCACCTCATCACCATCAGCATATTGGTCATCGATTGCTTCTTCAGCTGATGGAACAAAATTGGTTGCTACTGTAGAAGGTAATCAAATATATCGATCTACCGATTCTGGACTCACTTGGTCTGTTTTATCATCTGCACCAGCTGTGACTTCTGGACAACCAACAAATATAAATATTACTTCTTCTGCTGATGGAACTAAATTATCTATGAATGGTGGAGGAAATTATGGTAATCAGATCTTTACTTCTACCGACTCCGGTTCCACATGGAATGCTGGTCCGACATGGCCACCTGGTTTGGAAAGTGATTGGGGACTTATGACATCTTCTGCTGACGGCACAGAATTAGCAGGGGTCTCTATTAGTCCACAACCAGCTATCATATATATATCTAATGACTCAGGTGTAACATGGACTACTCATAATCTGATTGGTACTCAAACTTCGGGACCGGTCTTGTCGTTTTCTCCTAACGGTAGAAAACTCATGATAAATGCTTCTGGTAATATATATAATTACGATATGGTTCATAGTAATGCTCCTGTCCGTCAATATACTACTAATACCAATGTCGGTATACGTAACTTTACGAATCAAAATTGGATAGTTCAAGCGATTTCTTCTCAGGTTAATCTTTCTTCAGCAACTTACGCTACTTCTTCAGATACATTTGAAGCTTTATCTGGAGGTTCATTTATATCAAATTCAAATATTAACGGAGGAGCACCAGTTGTTCCACAAGTATTTATCGTATCACCAACGAGTGGTACTGTGGTTAAATGGTTACCAAGTATAAATTGGGACACCTCAGTGATTTGTCAGTATTCATATGATAATTTTGTCACAGTAAATACTGTTAATTGTGCTAACAATGGAAGCGATATAATACGTCCTTCGGCTGCAGGTTCTCAGACGTTATATGTGCAAGGTGTTGATGTGAGAGGTGATATTACTCAAAAAAGTGTAACTTTCACTTATGATAATACATCACCAGTACCTACTGCTTGTGGTGCCGATATTCTCAATGAGTCGACTCGTCAATATTATTATTTAGCAGGTAATGTTAATGGTGATTGCGTAGTTACTACGAATGTTAAATTATATGGTAATAACCCAGCCACAACTTCTTCCAGTACTGTTTATACAGTTAATGGAAACATTATCGCTACATCAACTACGAATGGTTACAATATTATTTTGAATAATATTAATGTGACTGGTTATGTCATTGCTAGTGGTGCAAATAACCCTTCAGGTATTGGATATAATGGAGGAAATATATCTGTCGGCCTTTCTGTAACTGGTCCAATTATTTCAAATGGTGGTAATGGTACAACTCAAGGTGGTAATGGAGGAAGTATATCTATTCTCAATTCAGCGGGTATAGCTAGTACAAGTACGATGGTGTCATCAAAAGGTGGTAATGCAACTTCTTGTGGATATGGAGGAAGTGGGGGTTCGGTGTCTGTGATTAATTCATCGTATGGTGTTGTTTCAAATAATGCCGGACTTGATAATACTCTAACTATTGCCAATGGTGGTTCCTGTGCAAATCCACTTTATCCATTACTGCTTGGAGGTTCTTCTGGTTCATCTGTAGTCACTGGCACCTACACACCTCCAGTCGTCTCACAACCAGCTGTTACACCTGCTCCAGAAGTAACACCAGCATTAGTCGTAGCTCCACAAGCCCAGGTCTCGTCAGGTGGTTCTAGTGGCTCAACTATCATCCCTCTAGCAACAACACCTACTCCAGTAGAAGTAACACAACCAGCTCCAGCACCTAAATCATCCTTTACAGGCACATTCACACAAGTTGCTAGTGCAGCAGCTCAGAAGGTGGCAGACACAGCAACAGCTTTCGTCAACTCACCAGCCTCAAAAACAGTTCAAGCAACAAGTTTCTTCGCTGGTTTAGTAGCTTCAGTTAGCTTCTTCACAGAATCAGCCTTTGCAACCCCAATAGCAGCCAGTGAAGCCGTCTTAATACCAGCTAGACTCTGGGGTCTCATACTGATGGGTCTAGGTATACGTCGCAAATCCCGTCCATGGGGCACTGTATATGACAGTGTAACAAAACAACCAATAGACCCAGCATATATCACAGCCAGAGACTCCACAGGTAGAGTTGTAGCTGAAGCAGTCACGGATATAGATGGCAGATATGGCTTCCTTCTACCAGATGGTACTTACTATCTCTCTGTTCAAAAGACTAATTACGTATTCCCATCCAAGAAGTTGGAAAACAAGCAATCAGACGAACTCTATAACGACCTATACTTTGGTGAACCAGTTACAGTTAAAAATGGGGAAGTCATAGACAAAAACATCCCTATGGATCAAAAGAACTTTGATTGGAATCAGCAAAACAAATTGCAGACAAATTCTTCAAATGCTCCATTGTTCCATTCACATAACGAGAGAAAGGTGGCAGTTGCAAGTAACTATATCTACGGTATCGGTCTCATCATCTCAGCTATCGCTGTAGCTATGAAGCCAACAGCTTTCAATGTTCTCATCCTCATCTCCTACACTCTCATATTACTCTTCGTAAAGATTAGTGTTAAAGACAAGAAACGAGGATCTGTTAAAGATAAAGTTACAAATCAGCCACTCTCTTACGCCATCATTCGTGTGACCGCTTTTGATCATCAAGTCGTCTTACGTTCAACTGTCTGTGATGCACAAGGGCGTTACTACTGTATCGTACCTAAGGGTCAACACTTTATAGATATTGAGAAAAAGAATCCAGATGGTACGTATTCAAAAGTCTATGAGTCTGGCGCAATCTCGAATGATAACGGAATTGTGAATGTTGACTTTTTGGTTTAAAGGGATTACTATGCACAGGTAATCCCCAACGGGGTTTTTTAATAGAGAAAATACGTAATTTGGTCTAAAAACATGAAAATCACTGAATATATCAAGCAAACACGATCTGAAATGAGTCATGTCACATGGCCAAGTAAGCAACAGACTATTCGTTTTACTAGTCTTGTTATCGTTGTCTCTGTTGTTACCGCACTCATCCTTGGTATCGCTGATTTCGTCTTCAGTAAACTACTCACACTGCTTTTCCATTAATTAGCAGAGTTTTTATTCTAGAATCTATTTACTAAATCTAACTTCTTATTCAACTATGGCTAAACAACTTACAACAGGCGAGAGAGCATGGTATGCGATACACACGTACGCAGGCTATGAGAACGCAGTTGCTCGTAACTTGAAACAGCGTATTGAATCCCTCGGTATGGAAGATAAGATCTTTGCTGTCATAGTTCCTACTGAAAAGAAGATAAAAGTTAAGGCTGGTAAACGTGTTGAAGAAGAAGAGAAGATATACCCAGGATATGTTCTTGTAGAGATGATCGTTACTGAAGATTCTTGGTATGTCGTCCGCAACACACCACGCGTAACCGGTTTCGTCGGTTCTGGTGTTAACCCTGTTCCTCTAGATCCAAAGGAAGTTGAAACATTGTTTAGTCGCATGTCTTCATCTCAGACTGTTCACACTATCGACCTCGCTTCTGGGGATCTTGTGAAGGTTTCAGATGGACCTTTCAAGGATTTTGAGGGTAAGGTAGCAGAGGTAGATACAGAGCGCGGTAAGATCAAAGTGCTCGTTTCTATGTTCGGTCGCGAAACACCAGTTGAGCTCGACTTCTTGCAAGTTAAGAAGGTTTAGTAAATAAGCACTAAATCCAAAATTCTAATTTCCAAAAGGATTCAAATTTGATTAATTAAACTAATTATAGTAGGATACCCCAACAACTACCATGGCTAAAAAAATTGTTAAGAAAGTAAAAGTTATCGCTCCTGCTGGCAAAGCAACCCCAGCTCCACCACTCGGTCCTACACTTGGCCAGGCCGGTGTTAACATTGGTGATTTCACAAAGAAATTCAACGATGCTACAAAAGGTATGATTGGCGATATGATCCCAGTCGTTATCTCAGTTTATGAAGACCGTACTTATGATTTCGTGCTTAAGACTCCTCCAACATCAAGTCTGATTTTGAAAGCTCTTAAGAAAGAAAAAGGTTCAGGTAAGCCAAACACTGTTAAAGCTGGAACACTTACGAAAGCTCAGCTTAAGGAGATTGCAGAACGCAAGATGCCAGACTTGAGTGCTGGAAGTATCGAGGCTGCTATGAAGACAGTTGCTGGTACAGCAAGACAGATGGGAGTTGATGTGAAATAGTCTAAAGTTACAAGTTGAAAGTGGTAAGTAAAATTTAAAAGGAAATAAAAAAGCACCGGCAATGAGTCGGTGTTTTTTGTAATATGTTTATTTCTGCATCGAGTAATAAAAATCCCACCGTTTCCAGTGGGTTTGTAGTCAATACCAATATCGAGGCATTTTCATGATAACTTGATTTTTTAATCACTACTTCTCTTCAAATTTTCTAACTAGCAAAACTTGTTGCAAACCCTGTAACTTGTCGAGGTCACAAATCGTTAGCTTGAAGCTTACTTGGTGGTCCCAACCCTTTCGTTCAAAACACAATGCTTGTTTTGGCGAAAAGTCACTGAGAAGCGACTCTGGCATGAAGTTTGGAAATCCTTGTGGAATATAATAGATAAATGCAGCGGTTTCCCTTGAGTCAGCAACACACCATCCTAATGTGGATTGGGCAAGTGCTTCCACATCTTGGTATCGTAGTTTCTCCTTTGGTGTAAACTCAATTTCTGCAAATACTGCTTGTGCATCATAAAAGGATCGGTCAGAAAGGTTTCTTTTACTGACATCAGGTTTCTGAGACAGATGAGTACATCCGTTTATAATTTCTTGCGCAGGAGTTCCGCGGGGAACAGTAAAAGAGAAAATCATCGGCGAAGGAGCAATAATCAGATTCATAGTTTTATTTGGTTTTTGTTGAACTGCTGTTTACATAGAGCCTACCTCTTAAGTAATAAATGTCAATTGACACCATATTAGCGTTAGGCTAAAGTCAGATTAGACAGAAACCAAAACGAAAGAATTGAATCATGAATAAAATGTTGTTAGTCCACGGTTGGTTTGCTCAACAGGGTATCAAAATCAACCTGAACCCTGGAAATATGCTTCCAGCACTATATTTAGCTGAGGGAAGCTGGATGTTCCACGGTCATTTCGCTTTTGAACGAGAAGGGTCATTCGAAGGAATCACTTACGACCGTTGTGGTATTGCAGACATTACCAATGGTTTAATTGTTGATGATAAACTGTCTTTTTACAAGCACTATGTTCAACGAAATGACGCAATCTTCTACGAGTTCGTCTTTAATCGTTCAACAGGTCTTTATGAAGGGACATACAGTGGCGTTTTAACTGGTGAGGGTTCGGCACGATTGATGCTGACAACGCCACCAGAAAAGTTCTTTGTTCAGTGAGTCGTAACCTCTTTCACAACATCGGAGAAATTCAGTGTTTTTTATTACTGAAACATCCTCACAATAGCAACAACTGCAATAATTACCCAAATAATATTAAGTACGCCAGGCTGGTAATCCTTTTTATAAAATGCATCAGTGACGATTCCTAGTGAACCCGTTACATTTAATACTTGATACCAAATGTTGTTTGCACTAAGAAAAGAGAAACTTACTAGAAAATAGGCTAAGACGATTGCAATAGTCCCATACCATCCAAACGCTTCAATTAATTTACTTTTCATTAATATAAATTTATTTAATTACTATTTTAATGTCTCATATTCCACTAACCGAGTTCCGCCCTCGGTTTTTTGGTCATCAACGAGTTTCAATCTGAAATCTAGCGGTGCTTTGAAAAGGCGAATACCGTCACCGAATATAACTGGCTCAATAGTTAAATAGAGTCTATCGACGACTCCAGCTTGCATAAACATGGTGTAAATTTGGGAACCACCACAGATAGCGACTTCGGTGAATCCACGCAATTCTAGCTCATTTATGAGCTCTACGGGCGACTTTGATGTGATCTCAACCTCTGGTGGCATATCCAGAAGTCTATTTGGGGAATAGACAATATTGAGGCGCTCTTTGAGGGCGCGACCACCAAAAGTCTTCCAAGTGTTTTGGCCCATTACAACAACTTTAGCTCGTTTGGTTATTTCAACGAAGCGTTTCTTATCTTCTTTACTAGTCCAGACTGTAGATGGGGCAGAGGAATCTCTGGCGATATACCCGTCAGCAGATAGGGCGGCAATGATGAAGGTTTTCATGAATACATTGTAAACGGTAAATAGTGATTGGTCTACTTGCGTTTGTTTATTCTTGGTTTATACTTTGGTTATGAACACAAAGACAAAGGCAAAAGAACCTGCACTTGCCAAAAAAGAAACAAAGACGACTATTAAAAATATTCTCGAATCTGGATCCCAGTTGAGTAACAGATTTATCTCTGATTATAAAGATCTAGATAAAATTGTTAAGACATTTAAACAAATGGGTTATAGGGTTGTGCTTACTCAAGGTGTTTATGATCTTATCCATGAAGGTCATGCTGCTTATCTTGAAACAGCGAAAGCGCAAGGAGATGTCTTGATCGTCGGAGTTGATTCAGATGAACTCACAAGAAAACGTAAAGGACCAGATCGACCAATCGTTCCACAGGAAGAGAGACTTAAGATGTTGGTCCATTTGAGACATGTTGATATTGTCACTTTGCGCGAAGCTCATCATGGTATCGGAGATCTTATCAATTTAGTAAAGCCAGATGTTTTGGTTGTATCAAAATCTACAACAGATTTCACTTCAAATATGGCGAATGAGTATGAGAGTGTTTGTGGAGAGATTATAACGTTGCCTCCACAGGCGACAACCACAACCTCTGCGCGCATACGCAACTTAACTATTGAGAGTGCAGAAAAACTTGCAAAAGAGGTTTCTCGTCTTACCCAAGAATTTTTAGATAAGATTAGACAGAAGAAATAATTTAAATGAAACAAGCAGTCTTATCATTTGTGCCAGTGATTCATAGTGGGTATATTGATTTTTTCTCTAAAAATAAAGGCGATATATATATCTTTGGCAGAGATATTATAGATTCGTATATTCATTTAACTAGAGATTTAAGGGTAGTTGATCCTGCCGATGCGGTTAAATCTCTCGGTGCTATCCTTCCATCCAGAAATTTACAAGTTATTGGTTTGGATCAATTAAAGTCACTAAAATTGAAATATACAGAGATCGTTATGCCAGATGATGAGATTTGCCATGATGTTGCTTTGAAGCACCTGAAAGGGCTGTCTGTTATTTTTGATTCTATTTTTTTACGTTGGAATAAAGTGATTACTTTTAGAGAAAATGAAATACCAGCCCAGAGAAGGATAAGTAATGATCAGTTTCATAAAGAAATTATTGAAAAGGCATTTAATGAAGCAAAGAAGAGTTCTGATTGGTGGAGACAGATAGCGACATTGGTTGTAAAGGATGGAAAAATAATATTTAGTGCACATAACCATCATTTACCAACAGATTTCCATTTGTCAGTTAATGGAGATCCTAGGAGTAATTTTGATGCTGGAGAACATCAAGATATATTTACCTCAATTCATTCTGAAGCTGCGGCGATTGCAGAGGCGGCAAATAAAGGTGTATCACTTAAAGATTCTATGTTTTATGTGACAACATTTCCTTGTCCAAATTGTGCTCGTCTTATGGGTAAAGCTGGTGTAAAAAAACTTTATTATTCAAAAGGGTACTCTTTGTTAGATGCTGAAAAAATACTTAACCATTTCGGAATTGAAATAATATTGGTTCAGTGATTTTAACCAATTCGCATAGTTAATCCTTTAACTTGATCATATGAGGAATCTTCAGGGTTTGATTGCACGATATGTGCGTGTAGATGAGAAACTGATGCTCCTGTGAAATGCGTGTCACCAAAACGCATAATCAAAGTTCCGCCAGTAATATTTTCAGACAAGGTCTCTTCTTTTACTATGTTCTGTAATTCAACCCATGCTTCTTGGGAGAGTTCGTTTATATGAGTTATATGCTCTTTGTGAATAATTAGTTTGTGGCGAAGTGAGGGTTTGTAGGGGTACATATTATCAGTCAGTATCCAATATTTTTTTTGAAGAATAGGCCTTTTATGATATTTTGCTAGATGTTCGGAACAAAAAGGGCACACACCATCTTGAGCAATCTGGGAAATAACATTCCCATATATGTCAGTTTTGGAGCGTGCCTTTGTATTATCGTGATTAACAAACATGGTATTAAACTGGTGTAGGGATGGTCATGGCAGGATTGGGATCGTATTCCGACAACTTGAAATGTTCAGGTCGAAAATCCATGATGTCCATGATTGAAGGGTCAAGCGTAACTGTTGGGAGTTTTTTAGACTCGCGTTTAATTAATTCTTCAACATACGAATATTGACTTTCGTAAATATGAGCGTCAGATATTGTATGTATATATTCCTTTGGGGTGTATCCCATGATTTGGGCAATCATGAGTGTGAACGCTGCATATTGGATAATGTTGAACGGAACACCAACAGGCATATCACCACTTCGTTGGAAATGATGAACGGTAACCTCCTTGGTTTCTGGAAAGGCCAGAATATGAATGTATCCGTGGCATGGTGCAACAACCACTTTGCGAGTCAGTCCGGAGTGTTGGATTGCATATTGTGGTATCCATGGAGTGATGATGTGTGTGCGCAAGTAAGGTCTCTCTTTAAGCTGTCGGATAACCTCAATAATTTGATTAAAAGGTTTTCCTTCTGCTGTTGGAAAAGTTGTCCACGCAGGTCCATATGATCCTGGACCAAGATCTCCAGCTGGTAAACCAAAGATCGCACATTTTTCCGGGGTGACCCAGCGGGACCACCATTTACAACCCCAGTCTTCAAGTTCTTTCTGGGTTCGTGCGCCGTGTAAAAATGCGAAGTGTTCCGAAAGAGCACCTTTCATAAGCTTCGATAGATCACGGTCTGGAATCAAAGGGAAGCCGTTGCTCAGGTCATATCTCAGCTGAAGACCTGTTAGCATTTTAGCTTTTTCTCCGTGGATCGGCTTAACTTCGTGACCCTCTTTCATAATACGAGCAAGAAGATCGCGATATTGAGTATCTACATTTTTTTGTTCAAGTGTTTTCATAACAGTATATTAACTTATTTGTTTTTTATTGACCAATCTATCCAGACACTAACATTGTGTTGTGGTATTATGCAATATCATGAAGCTTAAAGTCTTAAAGCTTGATCCGCGTTCAAAATTACCTACTTATGCTCATGCTGGTGATGCAGGTATGGATTTTTTTGCTTTAGAAAAGACTGTTATTAAACCAGGTGAATATCTTGCCGTTAAAACTGGTATATCAGTAGAGATTCCTCATGGATATGTTGGGCTCTTCTGGGATAAGAGCGGACTTTCAATAAAACACGGGCTCAAATTGCTTGGAGGAGTCATAGATGCTGGTTATCGCGGAGAAATACTAGTTGGAGTTATTAATCTCAGTAAGAATGAATATGTTTTTGAAACTGGACACAAAGTTGCCCAGATGCTTATCCAGAAAGTTGAGTCATTGGACATAATAGAAGTTGATAAATTAGATGACACTTCAAGGGGGAACAAGGGTTTTGGAAGTACGGGAAAATAAATTCAAAAATTTAGTAAGACAGCCTGTGGATAAACTGTTGATAGTGTAAAAGGGTGGTCGGTTGACATATGTGGGCAAGAGGCGTAATGTTTGGAACTGAACAAACCCTTGCTTGTCGAGGGAAATCGGGAAGCTCATTCTGCGACCTGCAGTGATCCAACTAATCAAAAGTTCTGGATGTCGGCAATTCTTTCGTAGTCTTCTCGTGGTCTAAAAAATAAAATATGACCACGTAATACTTAAGCGTTACCACTATTTGGTTCAATGAGATGATGTTGTGTTGCTACAATAAAGAAGACGGGTCTTGTGCCCGTGGGTATTCTTACCCAAAAATCGCTGGCGCAGGGTAATGTCAATGTTCGCAAAATCTATCAATTTTCTTGCGAATAACCTCTTGCACTGTCGTTCAGCGACAATTTCACATCCGGTCAACGTCCATTGGCCTCATGTGTGTTCCCCCGAGACCCGGCGCGTAGCAATACGTGTCCGGGTCTTATTTTTTTATTAAACATGTTTCAGGTCTCCACTTTTTGTCTATTTCAAGATACAATCAATCCATGAAAGACACACAAATAAAAAAACTCATAGAGGCAGAGAAAAAGCGTCAGAAGAAAGTTATCAATCTAATAGCGTCAGAAAATTACGTTTCAAAAGATGTCCTCGAAGCTCTTGGTTCAGAATTGACTAACAAGTATGCAGAAGGCTATCCAGGCAAAAGATATTATGGTGGAAATGAAATAGTCGACAAGATTGAATCACTCTGTATTGAAAGAGCTTTGAAACTTTTTAAATTGGATCCAAAAGAATGGCACGTGAATGTTCAAGCTCTGTCTGGCTCACCAGCGAATCTCGCTGTTTATACTGCACTTATTCCTCCAAAGAAAATTAGTTTACCTGGAGCAGAAAATCCTGAAGTTTTAGTCCCATCAAAGATCATGGGCATGTCTCTTGATCATGGAGGTCACCTCACTCATGGACACAAAGTCTCAGCTACAGGAAAATTCTGGATACAGGTTCCATACGGTCTGGACGCCACAACAGAAGTTTTGAATTATGATCAACTTCGTGAGAATGCAATAAAGGAAAAACCAGCGATCATCGTTGCAGGATATACAGCGTATCCTCGTCGTATTGATTGTGCGGCTATGCGGGATATCGCTGATGAGGCAGGTGCATTGCTCATGGTTGATATGTCGCACATCGCAGGTCTCGTCGCTGGAGAACAGTATCCTTCGCCATTTCCATACGCAGATGTTGTCACTACGACTACTCACAAGACTCTTCGTGGACCACGTTCAGCACTTATTTTTGTAAAGAAAGATGCGCGTGAATTAGATAAGAAGATTGATAAAGCTATTTTTCCAGGACTTCAAGGTGGTCCACATGAAAACCAGATTGCTGGAGTAGCTGTTACTCTCAAAGAGGCGATGAGTCCAGCTTTCAAAAAATATGCAAAACAGGTAATCAAAAATGCTTCAGTCCTCGCGAGTGAATTACATAATTGTGGCTGGAGATTGATCTCTGGTGGAACAGACTCACATTTGATTCTCATTGATACATGGCAAGATGGTAAGAAAAATGAAAAGGGCGCAGGAGGTGTCTCTGGTAAAGATGCGAGTGATGCTCTAGAAAAGATTGGTATCATTGTAAATAAAAATGCCATTCCTTTTGATACTCGTCCACCAGCAGATCCATCAGGTATCCGTGTTGGTACTGCGGCAGAGACAACTCGTGGAAGAAAAGAGAAAGATTTTAAGATGATTGCAAAATTGATAGATGAAGCTTTGAGGAAGGTGCAGAAAGTTCGTAATTAAACAAAGGTGTGCGGAAGTTATTTTTATAAATAAAAAACGCGACCAGAATAAAATCCGGGTCGCGCGAAGGGAAAACAGAGACGAACTCTATGGGGGTCTTGCCGTTAAGGTCATTAAAATGGGCAAGCATAGAGCGAGTATTTGTGGGGTGAATTTGTTTCGTTTAAGCTAAATTGCGCGCGGCGCAGTCAGCGAGGAACCGATTCAAATCAAGCCATCTCGACGTTTTGTGTCGACATATCTAGATTGCAGATAGAATGATTTTTAAGATGCTAGTCACGGATGGTGCCGTCGCTTTTTCTTAATACCAGCTATCTGCCTCTTTACATCGTCCTGTTCTAGATCACTTTCTTTACAACCATAATCCATTTCCGGCTTATTGTCAAATTTGTCTGTTTTTGAGCCATTTTATGACTTAGCAAAAATCTGTACTGGTGCTACAATACCAAAATATAAATATGAAGAATGAGATTATAAAATCACTTAAAAAAGCAAGTCAAAAGGTTGGTATTTCCACTAACTCATCGGAGGAATTTGTGCTCGAATATCCTGAAAATCCAGAACATGGTGATTTTTCTAGTAATATTGCCATGGTAAATGCCAAGAGTATGAAGATGTCACCGAAGGTGCTAGCAGAGAAGATTGTTCATGAGCTTAAGGGAGATGTATCAAAAGATATTGCTGGTTTGATTGATTCTATCAGTGTGGATGGTCCTGGTTTTATTAATTTTAAGATAAAAGATAAAGTTTTTGCGGAACAGATAATAAGTGTTAAAGAGGGTGTGGATTTAAGCAAGAAGTCTAAAGAAGTTAAAAAGAAAATAATGGTTGAATACACTGACCCAAATCCTTTTAAAATTTTTCATATTGGTCATCTAATGTCGAATGCGGTCGGAGAGAGCATTTCACGATTGATTGAATATGATGGAACAGAGGTAATTCGTGCTTGTTACCAAGGTGATGTTGGTTTACATGTAGCAAAAACCATCTGGGCAATTTTAGTTAATAAAGAAAGTGGGGAATATCCAAAAGAAACTGATACTGTTGTAGAAAAAGTTAATTTTCTTGGAAAGATGTATGTTATTGGTAGTTTGTCATACGAGGATGACGCGAATTCTAAGGAAAATATTGATTTGATAAATAAAAAAATCTTCGAAAGATCAGATTCACGAGTAAATGAGCTTTATGAAGAGGGAAGGAAGTGGAGTTTAGAATATTTTGATTTGATATATAAAAGATTAGGAACATCTTTTAATAAATTCTTTTTTGAAAGCGAAGTTGCCAATGATGGAGTTAAGATCGTTACAAAGTTTTCAAAGAGAGGATTATTCAAAAAACAAGTATTCACCAAGAGTGATGGTGCCATTGTCTTCAAAGGAGAAGATCACGGATTACATACTCGTGTTTTTATCACTTCACAGGGGTTACCAACCTATGAGACCAAAGAGCTCGGTTTGAATACTAGTAAATTCAAATTATACCCAAAACTTGATCAATCTGTGATTATTACAGCAAACGAACAAAATGAATATTTTAAAGTTGTATTGAAAGCATTCTCGATCATCAATCCAAAGATTTATTCAAAAACAAAACATATAAGTCACGGTTTGCTTCGTTTTGCTTCTGGTAAGATGTCATCTCGCCAAGGAAATATAATTCCTGCCGAGGTTTTGATTGATGATATCAAAACTTTGGTTAAAGAGAGGATTGCTGATAGAGGATTTTCATTTTCAGAAAATGATGAAGTTGCTGATATGGTAGCCGTAGCCGCTATAAAGTACACTATTTTACGCCAAGCTATCGGAGGTGATGTTATCTTTGATTCAGCCAAGTCTATTTCATTTGAAGGCGATTCTGGACCATATTTACAATATTCAGCCGTTAGAGCGAATTCTATTTTGGAAAAGGCAAAAAAAGAGGGTATTGTAAAAGATAATCAAGTTTCAATGACCAATGACACAATCAAATTGCCGGAAAAAGTCGGATCGCTTGAAAAATTATTAGTGAGGTTCAGAGATGTGATAGAACGCGCAAGTGCCGAATATGCACCACAACTCGTAGCGAACTATTTAGTCAATCTTGCTGGAGCTTTTAATAGTTTCTATGCCGGAAACACTATCGTTGATGCAAATGAACCTTTGTCACCTTATAGAGTCGCTTTGACTAAGAAGTTTTTAGAAACTATGGAGAAAGGTTTATATATTTTGGGAATTAAGATTCCGAAGAAGATGTGATAAACTGCATTCTATGGCTGATCAGATAAATTTAGAAAATAAACAAGTTGTTCAGAAATCCTCACACGCATTACGTGAGGAGAAAATTTTAGCTTTCTGGAAAGAGAAGGATATTTTTAAGAAGACTTTAAGGAAGGAATCACCAAAAGGCGAGTTAGTTTTTTATGATGGACCACCTTTTGCGACCGGATTACCTCATTATGGTCATATCTTGCCAGGTACGATCAAGGACGTCATCCCTCGTTACAAGACAATGCAGGGTTATCATGTCCGTCGTCGTTGGGGTTGGGATACTCACGGTTTGCCAGTTGAAAATCTGATTGAGAAAGAGTTAGGTTTGAAATCAAAAAAAGATATTATTGATTTTGGTATAGGTAAATTTAATGACGCTGCCAGAAAGAGTGTCATGCGTTTTGCGAATGAGTGGAGAGAGATAGTGCCTAGACTTGGACGATGGGTTGATATGGAGAATGATTATCGTACTATGGATGCGAGTTACACTGAGAGTGTTTGGTGGATATTTAAAAATTTGTATGAAAAAGGTTTGATTTATGAAGGTTTCAAGTCTATGAATCTCTGTCCGCGTTGTGAGACAACTCTATCTAACTTTGAAGTTGCTCAAGGATATAAGGATATTACCGATATATCTGTAACGGTTAAATTTGAAATTATAAATCCTAATTTCCAAACAAATTCTAAATCTGAAAATTCAAATGGTAAGACGTATTTGTTGGCTTGGACGACAACCCCGTGGACATTGCCAGGCAATGTGGCTTTGGCTGTAGGGAGGGATATAGAGTATGTGATGATTAAAATTATCGAGGGTTTTGATGCTGGTAGTGTCTTTATACTTGCTAAACCCCGTCTATCGGTTTTGAAAGATTTGAAATATGAGGTCATTGAGACTCTCAAGGGTTCTACTTTCATCGGACTTTCATATGAACCACTTTTTGATTACTATGCAAAAAATTCTTCTCTGAAGAATAAAGGAAATGGATGGAAAGTCTATGGTGCTGATTTTGTAACGACTGAAGATGGTACTGGTATAGTCCATATTGCTCCAGCTTTTGGTGCTGATGATTACAATTTGCTCGTGGCGAATGATTTACCTTTTGTTCAGCATGTCACCATGGACGGTCATTTCAAACCTGAAGTAAAAGATTTTGCAGGACTATCTGTGAAGCCAAAAGACTCTGAAACAGAAAAAGACGCTCATCAAAAGACTGATATCGAAGTTATAAAATGGCTCGCTCACCACGGAAAACTTTTTGCTAAAGAAAAGTTAATTCACTCATATCCTCATTGTTGGCGTTGTGACACACCACTTTTGAACTACGCGACATCGTCATGGTTTGTCAAAGTGACTGATTTAAAAGATCGGCTGGTTGAGGCAAATAAGAAAGTAATGTGGATTCCTTCTGAGATTGGTTCTGGTAGATTTGGTAATTGGTTGGAGGGTGCACGTGACTGGGCTATATCACGTTCGCGTTTTTGGGGTGCACCTATACCAGTTTGGAAAGAAGAGGGTGATGAGAAAAAATACCATGTCATTGGCTCAGTTGATGATATAAAAAGTTTTTCAAAGGCGAAAAATACTTATTACATCATCCGTCATGGTGAAGCGGAAAATAATGTTAAAAATATTTTGTCTGGACGTGCAGATAACCCTCACCACCTGACTGAAAAAGGAAGGGGGCAAGTGAAGATTGGTGCTGAAAATTTGAAGAAAATGCTTGGTTCTGAACAGATAGATCATGTTTTCATTTCA